>Ga0209131_1000360_pt1 | contig 33060 bp, 25 predicted proteins | sample GraSoi_2013_40cm_FD_185826 | JGI IMG/M metagenome (GOLD analysis project Ga0209131, IMG submission 185826) | Grasslands soil microbial communities from the Angelo Coastal Reserve, California, USA - Sample 9_17_2013_40cm (SPAdes) (version 2) | ecosystem: Environmental > Terrestrial > Soil >...
GGATGCGTCCCGAGTGCTCTCGCATTTTACGCCAACCCCCTCTCGCCCATGAAGAGCAGTAAGTTACTGAATAAACAATGCTCTAGGGGACATTTTTACCGTGAATAGTGGAGGCAGTCAAATTTCTCTTCGGCGCCGAACCCGGGCGAGCGGCATCCGCGGAGCCCTACCAAGTCTGGTGACACTCAACGACGCGCACGAACCGTCGCGCCGCAAGCCGAGGACGCAGCGCGCGCTTCAGCTCCCGAGCAGGGCGCCCGGAGTAAGGCCGTTCTGGGCTACGAGTTCCGCTGCGGATAATTTCTTCCCGTCTTCGTGCTTTGCCTTGAGGACCTCGATTCGTCCACCTTGAGCGGTCACGAAGAAACTCGCCGCGCTGATCTCGGAAATCTCGCCGATCTTGCCCTTTACCGCGCCGAAGGTGCGGAACACGTGCTTTCGGCTGTCGAAGATCTGCAATTTCTTGCCTTTCAAAGTAGTCCAGGCGCCGGGGGCTGGATTGCAGCCGCGTATGAGGTCGTAGGTGAAATCGACATGGCTCGCCCAGTTGATTTTCGCTTCGGCGGCGCGGCACCAGCCTTCGTAGCTCGCGCGGGCCTCGTCTTGCACGGACTCGCGATGCTTGCCGGCCATCACCAGATCCGCAGCCTCGATCATTGCCGTGACTCCCATCGGAAACAAGCGATCGAAATAGACGCTGCCGAGCGTGTCGTCCGGGCCGAGCGGCGTTTCCTTTTGCAGGATCAGGGGGCCTTCGTCCAGTCCATCTGTCGGCCGGAAGATGGATAGTCCGGTTTTGGTGTCGCCGCGTATGATCGGCCAATTGATCGAGCTCGGCCCGCGATATTTCGGCAAGAGCGAGGGGTGATACTGGATCGTGCCCTTCTTCGGGATTTTCACGAACTCCTGCGGCGCGAACTGCAGCACGAAGGCCATGATGCCGATGTCGGCGTTGAGCGCGCGCATCGCATCGAGCGCATCTTTGTTGCGGAGCGACGCGAACTGGAAGATCTTGAGGCCCCTTTCCAGCGCCGCGGCCTTCAGCGGATCGAGCTTCGCGCCCTCCTTCTCCGGCGCGCAAAACACGCCGGCGACTTCGTCTCCACGGGCCAAAAATGCATCGAGCACGGCTTTGCCAAAATCCTGCTGGCCGATGATGGCTATTTTCACGGCTACGCCGCCTTCTTCGGGGGTACCGAGAAAGCGCCTGCCCGCCTCAAGCTGGCGATTTTCGATTCGTCGTAGCCGAGGACTTCCTTGAGGACCTCGTCGGTGTGCTCGCCCAGGAGCGGCGAGCGCTTGATCACCGCGGGCGAGTCCGAAAGCTTGATCGGCATGCCGACGTTGTACCACGTGCCGCGCTGCGGGTGGTCGAGCTCGACCCACATGTCCCGGCCGCGCACGTGCTCGTCGGTGGCGAGATCCTCCGTACTCATGATCGGCCCGCAAGGCACGTCAAGCGGGTTGAGGATCGCCATCAACTCCCGCTTGCTGTACTTCTCGGCGAACTTGTTGAGCAGCGTCCAGACGAGCTGCTGGTTCTTGCGGCGCTCGCCGATGCTGGCGACGCGCGGGTCGCTGGCGAGCTCGGGAAGCCCGACCTCGGGGCCGATACGCTTCGCCAGGTCCTCCCACACCGCCTCCTGCACGACCACGTAGAGCCAGTCGTTGGCGCCGTGCGGCTTGCAGTGCACCGCGTTGCCGAGCTGGCCGCCGCCCGAATCGTTGCCTGCGCGCGGCACCTCGCCCATACCCTGGTACGTGGGCACGGAATATTCGCTCAGGCTCTGCCGCGTAAGCCGCTGGTGATCGCGGAACTTGACGCGGCACAGGTTCATCACGCCGTCCATCATCGCTACTTCGACGTACTGGCCCTGGCCGGTCCGGTCTGCTTGCCGCAGGGCAGCGAGCAGACCTATGGCGAGATGCAGCCCGGTGCCGCTATCGCCAATCTGCGCCCCCGTCACAAAAGGAGGTCCATCTGGTACGCCCGTCGTGCTCATCGAGCCGCCCATCGCCTGCGCGACGTTCTCGTAGGCTTTGAAGTCCGCGTACGGGCCCGAGGAGCCGAAGCCCTTGATCGAACCCATCACGATCTTGGGGTTGAGCTCGTGGATCTTCTCCCAGGTGAACCCGAAGCGGTCGAGCACGCCCGGGCCGAAGTTCTCCATGATCATGTCGCATTTCTTCAGGAGATCGACGAACACCGTCTTGCCTTCGGCGCTCTTCATGTTGACCGTGATCGAGCGCTTGTTGCAGTTGAGCATCGTGAAGTACAGGCTGTCGGCGTTCGGGACGTCGCGCAGCTGGCCGCGCGTCGCATCGCCCTGCGGGTTCTCGAGCTTGATCACGTCCGCCCCCATCCAGGCGAGGAGCTGGGAGCACGTCGGACCGGCCTGGACGTGCGTCATGTCGAGGATGCGGATTCCCTTGAGGGCTTCCATGACTTACTTCTTTTTTGCGCTCGGGTTCAGGCTCGTGATGCGGCCGCTTTCGGTCCCGGCGGCTTCATCGATCACGGCATTGATGAGCGTGGGCTTGCGCGAGCGGATGGCTTCTTCCATGGCCTTGCGCAGCTCGGCCGGGGTCGTTGCGTGCACGCCCACGCCGCCGAAGGCCTCGATCAGCTTGTCGTAGCGCGCCCCCTTGACGAACACGGTGGGCGCCACATCGGAGCCGCCGGTCGGATTGACGTCGGTGCCGCGGTAGACGCCGTTGTTGTTGAAGACCACCACGCACACCGGCAGGTTGTAGCGGCAGAGGGTCTCGAGCTCCATGCCGGAGAAGCCGAAGGCGCTGTCGCCCTCGATCGCGATCACCTGCTGCTTCGTGACCACGGCGGCGGCGACGCAGTAGCCCATGCCGACGCCCATGATGCCCCAGGTGCCGACGTCGATGCGCTTCCGAGGCTTGTACATGTCGACGATGCTGCGCGTGAAGTCGAGCGCATTGGCGCCCTCGTTGACGAACATCGCGTCCGGGTTGGCCTTGACGATGTCGCGCACCACGGCGAGCGCGCTGTGAAAATTCATCGGCGACGGATTCTTGGCCAGCGTCTCGGCCATCTTGGCGATGTTCTTGGTCTTGCGCTCGGCAATGGCGGCGAGCCACTCGGCCGGCGGCCTGGGCCAGCCGGAGCCGATGGCCGTGAGCAGCGCGGACATGCAGGACGCGATGTCGCCCACCACCGGCGCGTCGATGCGCACGTTGCTGTCCATCTCCTGCGGCGAGATGTCGACCTGGATGAACTTCTGGCCGCCCCAAGCCTTGTGGTCCTTGCCGCCCCAGGTCTTGCCCTTGCCATGCGAGAGCAGCCAGTTGAGGCGCGCGCCGATCAGCATGACCACGTCGGCCTCCGGCAGCACGAACGAACGGGCAGCCGACGCGCACTGCTCGTGCGTGTCGGGCAACAGGCCCTTCGCCATCGACATGGGCAGATAGGGAACGCCGGTTTTCTCGACGAGCGCACGGATGTCGGCGTCAGCCTGCGAATAGGCCGCGCCCTTGCCGAGGATGATCAGCGGTTTCTTCGCGCTCTTGAACAGGTCCGCCGCGCGCTTTACGGCCTCCGGCGCCGGGATCTGCCGCGGCGCGGGGTCCACCACCTTGATCAACGAAGTCTTCCCGACGGCGGCGTCGATGCTCTGCGCGAAGAGCTTGGCGGGCAGGTCGAGATAGACGCCGCCCGGGCGGCCCGACACTGCCGCGCGGATGGCGCGCGCGATGCCCACGCCGATGTCCTCGGCGTGCAGCACGCGAAAGGCGGCCTTCGCGACCGGCTTCGCGACGGCGAGCTGATCCATCTCCTCGTAGTCGCCCTGCTGGAGGTCCACGATCTCGCGCTCGGAAGAACCGCTGATGAGGATCATGGGAAAGCAGTTGACCGTGGCGTGGGCGAGCGCGTTCAGTCCGTTGAGGAACCCCGGCGCGGATACCGTGAGGCAGATGCCGGGCTTCTGCGTCAGAAAGCCGGCGATCGAAGCGGCATAGCCCGCGTTCTGCTCGTGGCGGAACGAAAGCACGCGCAGGCCTGCGGCCTGCGCGCGGCGCGTCAGGTCGGTGATCGGGATCCCGGGCAGGCCGTAGATCGTGTCGAGGCCATTGAGCTTGAGGGCATCGATGACCAGCTGGAAACCGTCGGTCATCTCTTGCGATTGCGCATTGGTGACGATCTGACCGGACGCGACTTGCGGCTCGACTGTTCCCATGGAAGTCTCCTTGCATGCAGCCCTTCCGCCAACAGCTCGGGCGAGGGGCAAAATCGACTCAAGAGTCTAAAATCGCTGACGAAGTTCAACCTTGACTGCGATCAATAATTCCCGCTTAATTGCCCGCTCACCGTTCGCACGCCCGCTCCTACCCGTGTCGGCCATCCTCAGCCACCCCCAGCGCAACACGATTCGCCTTCAGCTCAAGCAGAACCTGATCCTGCGCGAAATGCCGGCGTCGGCTTGGAACGATCTGGAGCCGCTGCTGGAGGTCGCGGAGTACAGGAAGGGCGAACCGCTGGTGCGCCAGGGCAGCACGAGCATGGAGCAGTTCTTCATCCTGGACGGGATTCTGAAGCGCGTCGTCAGCAATCCCCAGGGAAAAGAGATGATCCTGCGCTTCGCGGCCGAGACCGACATGGACACCTCCTACGCCGCATGGCGGATGAAGACCCCCATCCCCTACAGCATCGCGGCGGTCACCAAGGTCCGCGTGGCGCGCCTGTCCATGCCCCACTGGGTCGAGTTCCTCGATCGCCACATTGAGATGAAGCTGCGCTTCGAATACGAGGTGATGCGGCTGATGTCCGAAGTGATGGCGCACACGATCACGCTTCATCTGCTCGACGCCCCCGGGCGCCTTGCGCGTTTCCTGCGCAAGCACCAGGACCTGCTCGGCCGCATACCCAAGAAGGAGCTGGCGTCCTACCTCAATCTGACCCCGGAAACCCTGTCCCGCCTCAGGCAACGAGCCGCCTGAGGCGGTCCCGCTTTCAGCTTTTTCCGAGCATCAAGCGCCAGCCCGCCCGGATGAGCGGCCAGAACAGCAGCAGCAAGGCCAGACCGGTCAGACCGCCCACCAGCCCGTTCGAGAAGAACACCAGCATATCCCCCTGAGAGCCCTTGATCGCGTTGCGGAAATTTTCCTCGGCCCGATCGCCCAAGACCAGTGCCAGCACCATCGGGGCGAGCGGATAGCCGAGCTTCTTGAAGGCATAGCCGATCATGCCGAACACGACCATCAGATAGACGTCGAACATCGAATTGTGCACGGTGTACGCCCCGATCGCGCAGATCACGATGATGACGGGCGCGATGATCGAAAAGGGGATGCGCAGGATCGCCGCGAAAAGCGGCACGCAGGTCAGCACGACGATCAGCCCGGCGATGTTGCCGAGATACATGCTGGCGATGAGGCCCCACACGAAGTCCGGCTTTTCGACGAACAGCAGCGGCCCGGGCTGGAGCCCCCAGATCAAGAGGCCCCCGAGCAGCACTGCGGCCGTGGGCGATCCCGGAACTCCGAGCGTGATCATCGGCAGGAGCGCGGAGGTCCCGGCGGCGTGAGCCGCAGTTTCCGGCGCGACGACGCCCTCGACCTTGCCGCTGCCGAAATCATGGCCGTCCTTGGAGAGGCGGCGCGCGAGACCGTAACTCATGAAGGAGGCCGGCGTTGCCCCGCCGGGCACGATCCCCATGAAACAACCCACCGCGGCGCTACGCAAGGACGTCGCCCAGTAACGCGGCAGCTCCTTCCATGTCTCCAGGACGACTTTCATGTTGATTTTCGCGCTCGCCCCCTTGAACGCAAGGCCTTCCTCGAGAGTCTCCAGAATCTCGCCGATGCCGAAAAGGCCGATCACGGCGATCAGGAAATCGAACCCCTTCAGGAGGGAGGTGAATCCGAACGTGAGACGCAAGGTTCCCGTGACACTATCCAGGCCGACGGCGGCCAGGGCGAACCCGATCATCATGGAGGCAACGGTCTTCGCAGCATTGCCGCCGCTCATCCCCACGAAGGCGCAGAAGGTCAGCAGATACACCGAGAAGAATTCGGGGGGGCCGAACTGCAGGGCAAAACCCGCCACCACGGGCGAGAGAAACGTGATCATGATCACCGCGATCAGCGCCCCGATAAACGAGGAGGTAAACGCCGCGGTCAGCGCGCTCCCCGCGCGCCCGTGCTGCGCCAGCGGGTGGCCGTCGAAGGTGGTGGCGACCGACCAGGGTTCGCCGGGAATATTGAAGAGGATCGACGTGATCGCTCCGCCGAAGAGCGCACCCCAATAGATGCACGAGAGCAGGATGATCGCGGAGGTAGTCCCGCCGGGCTGCTGCGCCATCGAGAAAGTGAGGGGGAGCAGGATGGCAACGCCGTTCGCACCGCCCAGGCCGGGCAGCACGCCGATGATGATCCCCAGGATGACGCCGACGAACATCAGCAGCAGGTTGAGCGGGGACAGCGCGACCCCGAACCCCTGCATCAGCGCATTCACTTCTTCCACTCAGCCTCCCTTTACCGGCGCGAGCGTCGCGAACGAGTTAGCCCGCCGGTTCGGCCCTCAATTGAGTCCCAACGCAGCCTCGAGCGGCCCTTTGGGAAGAGGCACCGAGAACCATATTTCGAAGATCAGAAAAAACGCGACGCTGACGCCTATCGAGACCGGCGCGATTTTGATCCAGGCGTACTTGCCCAAGTGCCACATGAAGTAGGCGATATAGACCGTAGACGCGACGTAGAAACCCAGATACCCGATCACTGAGACGTACACGACGGTCGGCACGAGAACGGTCAGTATTTTCTTCAGCTCGTCGCGCGACACGAAAGACTCGGCAGCGAACGCCGTGTTTCGCAAAGCACGGACAAAGATCGCCGTGCCGGAGGCGCAGATGAACAGCCCGACATAGAAGGGAAAATAGCCGGCTTGCGGCCCGTCGTCTCCCCATCGGGCACCCAGGCGGTAGCTGTCGAATACGACCAGGGCGCCGAAGAGGAATATGACGGCGGCGACACCGATTTCCACCGCCTTGACCGATGCCGCCGAACGTTGTTGCTCGCTTTCCATCCCCTCCTCGATCCGCCCGTCCCGCAATCCGGGTTCTGGACGCGTGGGGTGCTCCCCTCGCGTCCACCCGATCCTACTTCGCCAGGAATCCCGCTTGCTTCATGAGCATGATGTGCCGCGCCTCCTCGCGCGCCACCCAGGCCTCGTATTCCTTTCCGCTCAGGGTAGTCTGGTTGAATGCCCCCGTTTCGAGGAAACTCTTCCAGTCGGGGGTCTCGCGCACCTTCTTCAGCAGGTCCACGTAGTACTCAATCTGCTCGGCGGTAACCCCGCCCGGCATGAAGATGCCGCGCAGCATCAGGTATTCGACGTCGAGCCCGGTGTCCTTGCACGTGGGAATGTCGTACCAGGACATCGTCTTGGTGATCTTCGCCTTGTAGGGCATGCGCTTGGCGTCGAACACGCACAGGGGGCGCAACGATCCGGCGCGCCACTGGGCCACGGCCTCGATCGGATTGTTGACCGTCGAATCGACATGCTTGCCAACCAGCTGCACCGCCACCTCGCCGCCGCCGCGATACGAAATGTAGATGAATTTGACTCCGGTCTGTTTCTCGATAGCGACGGTAATGATCTGGTCCTCCTGCTTCGAGCCCGTCCCGCCCATCTTGAACTTTCCGTCGCCGGCCTTGACCGCGGCGATGTATTCCTTGGTCGTCTTGTAGGGGGTCTCCGCATTGACCCAGAGAACGAAGTTGTCCAGGGCCATCATCTGTACCGGTGTCAGGTCGCGCCAGTTGAACGGCGTATTGGTCGCAAGCGGGGTCGTGAACAGATTCGACAGGGTGATGATGATCTTGTGGGGGTCACCTTTCGACTCCTTCACGTCGAGAAAGCCCTCGGCGCCCGCGCCTCCGGCCTTGTTGACGACGACCATCGGCTGCTTCATCAACTTGTTCTTGGCAATGATGCCCTGAATGATCCGCGCCATCTGATCGGCGCCCCCGCCGGTGCCGGCGGGAACGACGAACTCCACCGTTTTCGTGGGCTCCCAGGCCGCAAACGCCTGAACGGGTACGGCTGCCCCCGCGGCTAGCAACGCGAGCGCCGCGGTCTTACACCAGGGACGGTCGGTAAAGTTGTGCATTTCTCCTCCTCCTATTGCCAAGACACCAAACGGAATGGACCCTCATCAGCACCCGTGGTTCCATCTATCCTGTGCACCCGCCATCATTCGCGCGTCGATTATCGCCACAAGCCCCTTACGCAACCTTGACAGAGGTCAAGGCCGCGCAGGGGGTTCAGCTCTTCTCGGAGTCGGATGGCTTCCGACCGGCGAGCCACTTTCCTGCCGCGACGACCGAGGCCGCGCCGATCAGCCCGGCCACCGACAGCTCGAACTTGTGACCGAAGACCGTAAAGAGCTCGAAGTCGATCATCCAATGGGCGTTGACCTTGAACCATTCGAGCACGACCGGGTCGGTCACCAGCATTTCGCCCGATACGTAGCCGATCAGCGCGGCCCCGACCGTGATGATCACCGGATAGGTCTCCATGAGCTTCATCAGCATGGTCGCGCCGAAAACCACCAGCGGAATGCTGATCAGCAGGCCCAGCACCAGCAACACGATGCTGCCCTTCGCCACCGCGGCCACCGCGATGACATTGTCCAGGCTCATTACCAGGTCCGCGATCAGAATGGTCTTGATCGCGCCCAGGAGATTCGAGCTCGACTTGACGCCGTCGCCGCCGTCGTCCTCCGGGACCAACAACTTCACCGCGATCCAGAACAGCAGCACGCCGCCCAGGAGCTTGAGGTAGGAAAGCTTCAGCAACTCGACTGCGACGATGGTGAGCACGATCCGCAGCACCACCGCCGCACCTGCCCCCCAAATGACGGCCTTCGTCTGCTGGTGCGCCGGCAACGAGCGCGCGGCCAGCGCGATCACGACGGCGTTGTCGCCCGACAGGATGATGTTGACCCAGATGATCGCCCCGAGCCCGAGCCAGAATTGCGACGTCAGAAGCTCTTCCATTCAGCAGTGTCCTCTCTCGGCCTCGCCGCCCGCAGCGTTCAGAATAGTCCGACGACCTTCCCGCCGACGATGTCGATCTTGATCGCGGAAGGCACCTTGGGAAGCCCGGGCATCGTCATGATATCCCCGCAGATCATCACGATGAACTCGGCGCCCGCCGCAAGTCGCACCTCGCGCACGTTGACGACGTGGTTCGCGGGCGCCGCTCGCAGCTGCGGATCGGTCGAGAAGGAATACTGGGTCTTCGCCACGCACACCGGATAGTGCCCGTAGCCGTCGTCCTGGAGCTTCTTGATCTGCGCCCGCACCTTACCGTCGGCGGTCACCTCGCTCGCGCGATAGATCTTCTTCGCGATCTTGTTGATCTTGTCCCAGAGCGTGTCCTGTTCCTCGTACACGAATTGAAAGCTGCTCTTGCTATCGCACAGGTCGACGACGACGCGTGCGAGCTCCGCCGCGCCCTTGCCGCCGTCGCCCCAGTGCGTCGCGAGAACGACTTTCGCGCCGAGCTTGGAGATCCGTGACTTGAGGAGATCCAGTTCCGCCGGCGTGTCGTGGTTGAAACGGTTGATCGAAACCACGCAGGGAATGCCGTAGTTCTTCTGCACGTTCTCGACGTGGCGCTCGAGATTGGTGACGCCTTTTTCCAGCGCTTGAAGGTTTTCCTGCGTGATGGTCTTGAGATCGGCGCCGCCGTGATACTTCACCGCGCGGACGGTCGCGACGATCACCGCCGCCGAGGGCCTCAAGCCCGACTTGCGGCACTTGATGTCGATGAATTTCTCCGCGCCGAGGTCCGCGCCGAAGCCGGCTTCGGTGACCACGTAGTCGACCAGTTTCATCGCCGAGCTCGTCGCGATCACGGAGTTGCATCCGTGCGCGATGTTGGCGAACGGGCCGCCGTGGATGAAGGCGGGGTTGTTCTCGAGCGTCTGCACGAGGTTCGGCTTGATCGCGTCCTTCAGGAGCACGGTCATCGCGCCGTGGGCCTGCAGGTCGCGGGCGAGCACCGGCTTTTGGTCGCGAGTGTAGCCGACCACGATCTTGCCGAGACGCTCCTTGAGATCGTCGAGCGAGGTTGACAGGCAGAAGATCGCCATGACCTCGGAGGCGACCACGATGTCGAATCCATCCTGGCGCGGATAGCCGTTGCCCGGGCCGCCCAGGCTCACCGTGATGTCGCGCAGCGCGCGGTCGTTCATGTCCACCACCCGCCTCCACGCGATGCGCCGCACGTCGATTCCGAGCTCGTTGCCGTGATGGATGTGATTGTCGAGCATCGCCGCGAGCAGGTTGTTCGCGAGCGCTATGGCGTTGAAGTCGCCGGTGAAGTGCAGATTGATGTCCTCCATCGGCACGACCTGCGCGTAGCCGCCTCCCGCCGCGCCGCCTTTCATTCCGAAGACAGGCCCGAGCGACGGCTCGCGCAGGCAGATCATCGCTTTCTTGCCGATGTGATTGAGCGCATCGCCCAGCCCCACCGTGGTGGTCGTCTTGCCTTCGCCCGCCGGAGTAGGCGTCATTGCCGTAACCAGGACGAGCTTCGCGTTCGGACGCGCCTTGAGACCGTCCAGGTATTCGAGCGCCACCTTCGCCTTGTAGTGCCCGTAGGGCTCGAGATGCTCTTCGGGAATACCGAGTTTCGCAAGAGCTATCCTGGAGATGCGCTCGAGCCTGGCTTTCTGTGCGATTTCGATGTCGGACGCCATCTACTGCTCCTTCTGCTGCGGGGCGGCGCGAGGTTTGATCTTAGGGGCGAGACACTATAAGGGCTGCGCGATTGCGCGAACATTGACGGAAATCAAGATACAGCCCGCGCGGACCGCGGGGAGTCTCGGCGGAACTACGCTTTCGACGCTTCCTTCTGTGCGACCGCGAGCAGCGTCCCGCCGCCGAAGCTCGAGTGCACCGGCCTCGGCCCGCCTTTCGTGACTTTCACCGCGCAGTACTTGAACTCCGGGATCTTCCCGACCGGGTCGAGCACCGGGTTTGTGAGCATGTTCGCCGCTGCTTCGTAAAAGCAGAACGGGATGAACACCGCGCCCGCCGGCGTGCCGTCGTCCGCACGCGCGTAGAGCGCGATCTTTCCGCGGCGCGATTCCACGGTGACGATCTCGCCCGCCTTCACCCCGAACCGGTCGAGGTCGAGCGGATGGAATGACGCGACGGGCTCGGGCTCGATGTGGTCGAGCACCGTCGCTCGGCGAGTCATCGCGCCGGTGTGCCAGTGCTCGAGCTGGCGGCCGGTGATGAGTACCATCGGATACTGGTCGTCGGGACGCTCGTCGGCCGAAATCAGGTCCGCTGGAACGAACTTGCCGCGGCCCGTGGTCGTGGGGAAATGGGTGACGAATACGACGGGTTCCCCCGGGTCGCCTTCCTTCTCGCAAGGGTAAGTCACCGAGGACTCCCGCTCGAGGCGCTCCCAGGTGATGCCTGCGATCGAGTCCATGCACTGGCGCATCTCGTCGAACACCTCGCGCGGGTGCGTGTAGTTCCAGGGAAGCCCCATGCGCCTGGCGAGCTCGTTGATGAGCCACAGATCTTCCCTCGCATCGCCCGGCGGCTCGATCGCTTTCCTGCCCAGCTGCACCATGCGGTCGGTGTTGGTGACCGTGCCGACTTTTTCCGGCCATGCGGTCGCCGGCAGCACCACGTCGGCGAGATAAGCTGTTTCGGTGAGAAAGATGTCCTGCACCACCATGTGATCGAGCGTCGCAAGAGCCTCTCGCGCGTGATCGACGTCGGGGTCGGACATCGCCGGGTTCTCACCCATGATGTACATGCCGCGGATCTCGTGCTTCTTCGCGGCGTGGATGGTCTCGACCACTGTGAGGCCGGGCTTGGGATCGAGCCCCGTGCCCCACAATTTCTCGAAGCGCGCTTTCGCTTCGGGCGTTGCTACCCGCTGATAATCGGGATAGAACATCGGGATCAGCCCCGAGTCCGACGCCCCTTGCACGTTGTTCTGGCCGCGCAATGGATGCAGGCCGGAGCCCGGCTTGCCGATCTGCCCGGTCGAGAGCGCGAGCGCGATCAGGCAGCGCGCGTTGTCGGTGCCGTGCACGTGCTGTGAGATACCCATGCCCCACATGATGATCGAGGCTTTCGAGGTCGCGTAGAGGCGCGCGACTTCGCGGATCGTCTTTGCGGCTATGCCGCAGATGGGCGCCATCGCCTCCGGAGAAAACTTCTTGACGTTCTCGGCGAGCGCCTCGTAGCCCGAGGTGCGGTCGCGGACGAAGGCCTCGTTGACGAGGCCCTCCTCGACGATGGTGTGGAGCATGGCGTTCAGCAGCGCGACGTCGGTGTCGGCCTTGAACTGCAGGTTGTAGGTCGCGTGGCGCGCGAGGTCGCCGCGGCGCGGATCGGCGACGATCAGCTTCACGCCCGCCTTCGCCGCGTTCTTCATCCAGGTCGCCGCGACGGGGTGGTTCACCGTCGGGTTGGCGCCGATGAGGAAGATCACTTCCGCCTTCATGACGTCGCGCACCTGGTTCGACACCGCGCCGGAGTTGATGCCCTCCATGAGCGCGGCGACCGACGAGGCGTGGCAGAGGCGCGTGCAGTGATCGACGTTGTTCGAGCCGAAGCCGGTGCGCACCAGCTTCTGGAAGAGGTACGCCTCTTCGTTGGTGCCTTTCGCCGAGCCGAAGCCGGCGAGCGCCTTCTTTCCGTACTTGTCGCGGATATCGCGCAGTCCTTTCGCGGCGAAATCGAGCGCCTCTTCCCAGCTCGCCTCGCGGAAGACCTCGGCCCAGTCGTCCGGATCGACGGTGAAGTCCTTGTGTTTTTTTGCGCCCGGTTTGCGGATGAGCGGCTTGGTGAGGCGGTGCTTGTGCTGCACGTAGTCGAATCCGTAGCGCCCCTTTACGCATAGGCGGCTCGAGTTGGCCGGCCCTTCGCGGCCCTGCACCCAGAGGATCTTGTTGCCTTTGACGTTGTACGTGAGCAGGCACCCCACACCGCAGTAGGGGCAGACCGAGTCCACGGTCTTGTCGGCCTGGACCTTGCCGACCTCGCGCGCCGGCATGAGCGCGCCCGTCGGGCAGGCCTGCACGCATTCGCCGCAGGCGACGCAGGTGGAATCGCCCATGGGATCGTCGAGGTCGAACACGATCTTCGAATGCTCGCCGCGGTGCGCGTAGCCGATGACGTCGTTCACCTGCTCCTCCCGGCAGGCGCGCAGGCAGCGGGTGCACTGGATGCAGGCGTCCAGGTTCACCGCGATCGCCGAGTGGGAGAGATCGGCGCTCGGCTGCTGCCGCGACTCGAAGCGCGGCTTGCCGACTTTCAGCTCCTTCGCCCAGTGATCGAGCTCGGAATCCAAGGTGTAAGACTTCTCCGGAATGTCGGAGAGCAGGAGCTCCAGCACCATCTTCTGGCTGGCGACCGAGCGCGGGTTGTCGGTGGTCACTTCCATCCCGTCCTTGGGAGTGCGGCAGCAGGAAGGCGCGAGCACGCGCTCGCCCTTGATCTCGACCACGCAGGCGCGGCAGTTGCCGTCCGGGCGCATGCCTTCCTTGTAACAGAGGTGCGGGATGTCGATACCGTAATGCTTGGCCGTCTCGATGAGGGTCTCGTCCGAGCGGCCGACGACGGTCTTGCCGTTCAACTTGAACTCAACCGGCATCGTCGCCGCCTGCGCCGTGCTTATGCGGTCCATCTGTCACCTCTAGCCGTCACGTGACTTCCTGCGGGAAGTATTTCATCACAGAAAGCACCGGGTTGGGCGCGGCCTGCCCCAGCCCGCATATGGATGCGTCCATCATCGCCTGGGAAAGTTCCTTCAGCAACGGCTGATCCCATTTCGGCTTCTCGATGAGCTTGAGGGTCTTGGCTGTGCCGACGCGGCAGGGCGTGCACTGTCCGCAGGACTCTTCGGAAAAGAATTTCGTCAGATTGCGCGCGGCGGCGGTCGCGCGATCCCTGTCCGAGAGAATCACCACCGCCGCCGAGCCGATGAAGCAGCCGTACTGGTTCAGCGTGTCGAAGTCGAGCGGGATGTCGCCCATCGATGCGGGGAGTATCCCGCCCGAGGCCCCGCCGGGAAGATAGCCGTAGAACTTGTGGCCTTCCAGCATCCCGCCGCAGTACTCGGCGATCAGCTCCTTCACCGTGATGCCGGCGGGCGCGAGATGCACGCCGGGCGTTTTCACGCGGCCACTCACCGAGAAGGAGCGCAGGCCCTTGCGGCCGTTGCGCCCGTGCGAGGCGAACCAGTCGGCGCCGCGCTCGAGTATCTCGCGCACCCAGTGCAGCGTCTCCATGTTGTGCTCGAGCGTCGGCCGGCCGAAGAGGCCCACCTGCGCGACGTAAGGCGGGCGCAGCCGCGGCATGCCGCGCTTGCCCTCGATCGACTCGATCATCGCCGATTCCTCGCCGCAGATATAGGCACCTGCGCCGCGGCGAAGATGAATCGGCGGCAGCTTGCACGGCGGATTCTTTTGCAGCGCGGCGATCTCCTTTTCCAGGATGGCGCGGCAGCCATGGTATTCGTCGCGCAGGTAGACGTAGATCTCGTCGATGCCGACCGCCCACGCCGCGACGAGCGCGCCTTCGATGAAGCGGTGCGGATCGCGCTCGAGATACCAGCGGTCCTTGAAGGTGCCGGGCTCGCCCTCGTCGATGTTGATCGCCATGAGCCGCGGCGCCGCCTCTGCGGCGACCGATTTCCATTTGCGCCCCGCCGGAAAGCCCGCGCCGCCTAGTCCCCGCAGGCCCGAGTTTTCCATGACGGCGATCACGTCCTCGCGCTTCTTCGCGCCGTCGACGCACGACTTGGCCAGTTCGTAGCCGCCCTTGGCGCGATAGGCGGCGTAGTCGACGCAAGGCGGGCTCACGATATCGCCGTGCGGGTGCGATTCACGCGAGCCCGGCGCCGGGTGCTTCACCGCTTTGGCTTTCACCAGCGCGGCAATCTTTTCTACACTCGCGTGCGGCAACGGGTTCTGCCCGACGACGGCTGCAGGAGCGGTCTCGCAGCGTCCGATGCAGGGCGCGTGCAGCACGCGCACGTCGTTGCCGAGAATTCCGGGCAGTTTCGCGAGCAGCTCGTGCGCGCCGGCGATGTCGCAGGCAATCGAGTCGCACACGCGCACCGTGATCGCCGGCGGCGGAGTGTCGCCTTCCTTGATCACGTCGAAATGGTGGTAGAAGGTCGCGACCTCGTAGACCTCGGTCATCGAAAGCTTCATCTGGTCGGCCAGCGCGACCAAGTGCGCAGCCGAGAGGTGCCCGTAGCGGTCTTGGATGCGGTGCAGATGTTCGATGAGCAGGTCGCGCCGCAGCGGCGCGACCACGAGGAGAGCTCGCACCTCCTCGCGGGCCTTGGGGTCGACCCCGCGCCCCTTGGGCGTGCCGCGCACCCGCATGCGTTTTGCCGGCTGCTGCTCTTTCGAGGGTACCGAAGAAGCTCGGTCGTTCATGAGCCCATTTTACCGCCGGGGTAGCGGTAAAAGCTTGACAGGCATCAATAATTCCACGGCTTGGAATCAGGCGCGCACGCACTACCTCGACTAGCCCCGGCGTTTTACGGGCGGCTTGTCGATCGGGCTGAACTGTTCCACGCCGTGCTTGGCGTCGGTCTTCGCCTCGCGCGCGGCCTGCACCATTTTCACCAGCGTATCCAGGTCGTAGCTGGAAAGCAGATGCGGCCGCTCGTGCTCGATGTACATGCGGATCGCCTCCGCCTCGGTCTTTGCGCCGGCGATGATCTTCGCGAGCGGCTGGCTCGCGCCGTAGAGCATCCCGAGCGCGCGCAGCGCGCCCGCGAGCGCTTCGGCATTCACCTCCGGCTTGTCGGTTTGACCGTTCGACATGTGCAGCCGCCGCGATCGGACGCGTCCCGCGTTAGGTCATGATTGAATGCTAGGCGCTCCCCACCCAAAGTCAACCGGCGGCGTGACAAAGCTGCCGGTATCGGTAGGATCAGGAAGCCGCTTTCTTGCGTTCGCGTGACACGAGCGTAACGACCGTCACCAGCTCGAAGGTCAGAGTATCGACAAAATCGGACGGATACCCAGCTTCCACCAGAGCCCACTTGATGCGGTTGCCGAGACGCGCCTTCTTGTAGATATTGAGGCTTTGAGAGCGCGCGAAACTCTCGGCGCGGGCAAATATCGCGTCATGCGTTCTCCTCAGCTTGTCGGCCGCTTTTTTGGCCGGGACGCCCACCGCGGAGGGCGGAAGCCGCTTGACCAGGTCGACGACGATTGAATCGGCGAAGTCGTCGACCTCTTTGCTTTTGAACCAGTCGAGAATCATGGTCCGGAGCGGCCGTGAAAAACAAAATTATGGCACACGGGGAGCTGCCGAGTGCTCCGCGCTTGTCTCACTTTGCTTCGCTCCCGCACCACGCACGCCACATTCGCCGATAAGCATCCTCCAGGTCGCGCGCAAATTGCAGCTCGTCCATGAGCGGCGAGCGCCGCATTCTTTCGCGCAATGTCCGGCGAAGCTCCACGAGCCCTGCCTGGTCTCCCGCGTGCTCCACGGCCAGCCGCACGTAATCTCCCGGGCTCGCAGCTATCCAGTCGCTCAGGCCGACCGTCGCGAGGATGCTTGCGGCGCTTCGCGATACCGACCGGATTCCCGGGACCGTGATTACGGGCACCCCCATCCAGAGGGCGTCGCAGGTAGTGGTGCCGCCGCTGTACGGCGTCGTATCCAGCGCCACGTCAACGTCATTGAACGAGCGAAGATACTCGGCGACCCCTACGCGCGGAAAGGTCACGATCCTGCCCGCGTCGATTCCCGCGCGCTCGAAGTCCCGAATCAGTCCGTCTCGGACCGGGCCTTGCGGGACCCCGGCGAAAACGATTCGGGAGTCAGGCAGGCGAGTCAGAATCTCCGTCCACAGCCTGCGAACCGACGGCGAGAGCTTGAAACCGTCGTTGAACGATCCGAATGTGATGAATCCATTGCGACTGAACGGCGGCGTTTCGGCACAGGCGATCGATTCCACGGGGCGGTAGCACCATTGGCTGTTGGGTAGCCGGACCAGGGTCTCGGTATGAAATCGGTCGGTCATGCCGGGCGGATCGGTGTGCCGGTCGCAAAGACGGTACTGCATCCTGGTCATCCCGGTTGTGTTCAGATATCCCAGCCAGGTCACCTGCACCGGCGCCGGCTGCTGTGCAAAAACGGCCAGCCGGGAAATTCCGCTATGACCGGCCAGATCGACCAGGACGTCGATCCCATCGCGGTTGATCGCCTCCGCCAGGGCGAGATCGGACAGGGAAGTCCCGTCGCGCCACACGTCCGCGCGCGCCCGCACCTGCCGCGTGAAATCATCCACCGTGTCGCCATTGAAGTAGCAAAAAATCTCGCAGGCCGACCGGTCGTGCCGCTCGAACAATGGGATGGCGAAAAACGCGACAGGGTGAAGGTAAAAATCGCCCGATACGTAGCCGACGCGAAGACGCCGCTCCGGATCTCTGGAGTTGCCGAACGGCTGGATTCGCCGCGCATGGGTCCCTTCGAGCCGCGAGCCGAATGCCTTGTGCCGCGCGAACAGCTCCTCGCTGGAAATCCCGTCCCAGCAAGTCAGTGTAAACAACTCGACCGATTCGATATCGAATCTGTCCGGGTCACGCTCTCGCAATTCAGCCAGGATTTCCAAGGCTTCCTGGAAGCGGCCCTGACTCCTGAGAACAAGCGTCAGCAATCCGCACACGGGCATGCTTTCGGGATCGATCGCAAGTCCTTGCCGCAGGGCGGTTTCCGCGTCGGCCGGTCTACCCAGCTTTCTCAACACGACTGCGTAGTTGTACAGCGCCCCGACCCAGTCCGGCCGCAGCTTCAGCGCAAGCTCGATGCTCGCCAGGGCGTCGGCGAGATTTCCCTTCGAGTCGTGCACGTTGGACAGCGCGACCAGCGCCTCGGGAAACTCCGGCTTGCGATCGAGCGCCGCTCGAAGGAAGTTCTCCGCGCGGTCGAAATCCCTGCGTGCGCACAGCACCTTGCCCAGGTTGTAATTGGCGTAGGCATCGGCCGGATCGATCGCAAGAGCCGCCTCATACGATCTGACCGCCGCGTCGATGTCGCCGGCGGCTTCCAGTCCTATGCCGAGATTGAGATGGGCTTTCGCGTAGCCGGGAGCGGCGGCCACGGCCTTGCGGTATTGCTCGCAAGCTTCGCCCGCGTTGCCCGAATTTTCCGCCTTGTTGCCCTCGGCAATCAGGGCATCGGCAAGATCATTCGCGCGAGCCATCTGCCGGACAGCCGGCTACTTCAGCACCGACTTCAACAGCTTGCCCATTTCCGCGGGATTTTTCGTGACCTTGATCCCGCACTCCTCCATCACCGCGAGCTTTTCTTGAGCCGTGCCCTTGCCGCCTGAGATGATCGCTCCGGCGTGGCCCATGCGCTTTCCGGGAGGCGCAGTGACCCCCGCGATGAAGCCGACGACGGGCTTTTTCATGTTGGCCTTCACCCAGAGCGCGGCGGTCTCCTCGTCCGAGCCGCCGATCTCGCCCACCATCACGACGGCGTCGGTCTCCGGATCGTCGTTGAACATCTTCAGCACGTCGACGTGTTTCAATCCGTTCACCGGGTCCCCGCCGATACCCACGCACGAAGACTGCCCGAGGCCGAGCTCCATCAGCTGGCCCACCGCTTCGTAAGTGAGAGTGCCCGAGCGCGACACGACCCCGACCCTGCCCTTCTTGTGGATGTGGCCGGGCATGATGCCGATCTTGATTTCATCCGGGGTGATCACGCCCGGGCAGTTGGGACCGACGAGCTTCGTTCTCCTGCCTCGCATCCGGAACTTGGTGCGGATCATGTCGCGCACCGGGATGCCCTCGGTGATGCAGATGACGAGATCGAGATCGGCCTCCACCGCTTCGTCGATCGCCGACGCGGCGAAAGGCGGCGGCACGTAGATTACCGAGACATTCGCACCGGTTTTTTCCTTGGCTTCCTTCACCGTGGCGAAAATCGGGATGCTTTCATAGGACTCGCCCGGTTTTTTCGGGTTGACGCCGGCGACGTAGCAGTTCCTCCCGTTCGCGTACTCCTTGCCCATCTTGGTGTGGAACTGGCCCGTCTTGCCGGTGATGCCCTGCGTCATCACCCGGGTGTTCTTGTTGACGAGGATGGACATCAGCTCTTTCCTCTCGATGCCGCGACGACTTTCTGCGCGGCGTCGGCCATGTTGCTGCCGGAAATGATCGGCAGTCCCGACTCGGCCAGGATTTTCTTGCCGAGATCGACGTTCGTTCCCTCGAGCCGCACCACCAGCGGCACCCTGAGGCTCACCTGCTTCGCCGCCGCGACCACGCCCGCGGCGATCACGTCGCACTTCATGATGCCGCCGAAGATGTTGACGAGGATCGCCTTCAGGTGCGGAATGCGCAGCATGATCTTGAAGGCCTCGGTGACCTTCTCCGTGGTGGCGCCGCCGCCGACGTCGAGGAAGTTCGCGGGCGCGCCGCCGTAGAGCTTGATGATGTCCATGGTCGCCATCGCGAGACCCGCGCCGTTCACCAGGCAGCCGATGTCCCCGTCGAGCTGGATGTAGTTGAGGTCGTACTTCGAGGCCTCGACTTCCGCCGGATCTTCCTCGTCCAAGTCGCGCAGCTGCTGCCACTCCGGATGGCGGAAGGCCGCGTTGTCGTCGAAATTGATCTTGGCGTCGAGCGCAACGACCTTGCCCTCGCCGGTGAGGATGAGCGGGTTGATCTCGGCGAGGCTGGAATCGGTCTCGTCGAACGCCTTATACAAGCCCTTGAGTATGATGCGAGCCAGCGGCACGCTCGCCGCAGGAATGCCGATTTTCTTCGCGATGCCGTCGGCCTCGGCGTCCTTCAGGCCCGTTCCGGGGTCGATGAACACCTTGTGGATTTTCTCGGGTGCGCGGGCGGCGACTTCCTCGATGTCCATGCCGCCCTCGGAGCTCGCCATGAGCGCGACGCGCTGCGTGCCGCGATCCACCACCATGCCGACGTAGAGCTCGTTCTTGATGTCGGCGCCTTCCTCCACGAGCAGCCTTCTGACTTTCTGCCCTTCGGGTCCGGTCTGGTGCGTCTTCAGCATCATGCCGAGGATTTTCCCGGCCCATTCGCGCACTTCGCCTTCGGATTTCGCGACCTTCACGCCGCCGCCCTTGCCGCGGCCGCCGGCGTGGATCTGCGCCTTTACGACCCACACCTTGCCGCCGAGGTCGCGCGTTGCCTTCGCCGCCTCGTCGACCGAGAAGCAGGCGACGCCGCGCGGCGTCGCGACGCCGTACTTGCGCAGGATTTCCTTCGCCTGGTATTCGTGGATTTTCATGCTTGTTTTTTCTACGCCGATTCGAAGGACGGATTGTTCTGCAGCGCCTCCCGGCGCGCATTGATGGCAGTCAAGCCCCCAGAATACCTCAGATGCGATGCTAGAATCGCCCGCTCCACCCCAGTGAGGGGCACCGCCCGAATGAAATACGTGCTCGCGCTCGACCAGGGCACCACGAGCTCCCGCGCCATCGTGTTCGACGAGCGCGGGGCCGCGCGGGCTCTGGCGCAGAAGGAGTTCCGCCAGCATTTCCCGCAGGCGGGCTGGGTCGAGCACGACGCCCTGGAAATTCTCCGCACGCAGCTCGCGTGCGCGCGCGCGGCTCTGAAAAAAGCCAAGCTCGACCCCAAACGCGTCGCCGCGATCGGGATCACCAACCAGCGCGAGACCACGGTCGTATGGGACCGGCGCACGGGAAAGCCCGTCCACCGCGCAATCGTCTGGCAGGACCGGCGCACCGCCGCGCGCTGCGATGCGCTGAAGCGCGAAGGTCTGGAGAAGACCGTTAAGGCGAAGACCGGCCTCGTCCTCGACCCGTATTTCTCCGCGACCAAGCTCGAGTGGCTGCTCGACAACGTCGCGGGCTTGCGCGTGCGCGCCGAGCGCGGCGAGCTCGCCTTCGGCACCATCGACGCCTGGCTCGCGTGGCAGCTCTCGCGCGGAAAGCTCCACGTCACCGATCCGAGCAACGCCTCGCGCACCATGCTCTACGACATCCACCGCGGCGAATGGGACGAAGAACTGCTTCGGATCTTCCGCGTGCCACGCTCAATGTTGCCCGAGGTCCTGCCCTCATCTCACGTCTACGGCACGACCGCGAAGAACCTGCTCGGCGCGGAGGTCCCCATCGCCGGAATCGCCGGCGACCAGCAGGCCGCGCTCTTCGGCCAGGCCTGCCACGAAGCGGGCCTGGCGAAGAACACCTACGGCACCGGATGCTTTCTCCTGCTCAACACGGGCGACAAGGCAATCGCTTCCCGCAACGGCCTTATCACCACTTGCGCGGCGCAAGCGGGCGCGAAGCAGTTCGCGCTGGAAGGCAGCGTCTTCACCGGCGGCGCGGTCGTGCAGTGGCTGCGCGATGGCCTGCGGTTGATAAAGAGGTCCGTCGACGTGGAAAAGCTCGCCGCGAGCGTTCCCGATTCGGGCGGCGTCTATCTCGTGCCGGCGTTTACCGGCTTGGGCGCGCCGCACTGGGATCCGTATGCGCGCGGCACCATCCTCGGTCTCACGCGCGGCTCGAACGCGGGCCACATCGCGCGCGCGGCTCTGGAATCGATCGCGTTCCAGTCGGCCGAATTGCTAAGCGCGATGGAACAGGATTCCGGGGAGAAAACGAAAGAGCTGCGCGTCGACGGCGGCGCAGCGGCCGACGATCTCCTCATGCAGTTCCAGGCAGACCTGCTCGGCGTGTCGGTGGTGCGTCCGAGAGTGCTCGAGACCACCGCGCTCGGCGCCGCATATCTCGCGGGCCTTGCGACCGGCGTTTGGGAGAGCCGCGAGGAAATCGCGAAACAATGGAAAGTCGCGAAGCGCTTCGAGCCGAAGATGAAGCGCGAGGAGGCCGAGCGGCGGATGAGAGAGTGGCGTCGGGCGCTGGAACGCGCCAAGAGCTGGCAGCAGCGATGAGGGAAATCCTCCTCGAGATGCTTAAATCCGCTCAGCCAGGGAGCGATCTCACAAATACTAGATAACATCGGCGCCTATGAACAGAGATAAAGATACCCTTAGAGACGAATATCCGGAGGACTTGATCCGATCGGGTGTCCGCGGGAAGTACACGAAGAGCTATCGCGAAGGCACGAACGTCGTTCTTATCGACCCGGACCTGCACAAGCTATTCCCCGATTCGGCAGCCGTAAATCGCGCTCTTCGCGAATAGGCTTCGAAAAAGCGAACGGCAACCTAGTCGCGTTTGTCGGCGTCCGGGCGACCGCCACGAAGCTGTCTCAGGCGGTCCCGCCGACAGTCAGCCCGTCGATCCTCAGCGTCGGCTGCCCCACGCCCACCGGCACGCTCTGGCCTTCTTTTCCGCAAGTACCGACGCCGGTATCCAGAGCGAGATCGTTGCCGATCATCGAAACGCGCGTGAGCGCGTCGGGGCCGTTGCCGATCAAGGTCGCGCCTTTCACCGGGGTGGTGACTTTTCCGTTCTCGATCATATACGCCTCGGAGGCGGAGAACACGAACTTGCCGTTGGTGATGTCCACCTGCCCGCCGCCGAAGTTGACCGCGTAAAGGCCTTTTTTCACCGATGCGAGGATCTCCTTCGGGTCTTTGTCGCCGTTAAGCATGTAGGTGTTGGTCATGCGCGGCATCACGACGTGGGCGAACGACTCGCGACGGCCGTTGCCGGTGACCGGCACGCCCATCAGGCGCGCGTTCAGGCTGTCCTGCATGTAGCCGCGCAATACGCCGTCCTCGATCAGAGTGTTGCGCTGCGTAGGATTGCCTTCGTCGTCGATGGAAAGCGATCCTCGCCGGCCGGGCATGGTGCCGTCGTCCACGATGGTGACCCCGCGCGATGCGACTTTCTTTCCGATCTTCCCGGCGAAGGCCGAGGAGCCTTTGCGGTTGAAGTCGCCCTCAAGGCCGTGACCGATCGCCTCGTGCAGCAGAATACCCGGCCAGCCGGGCCCGAGCACCACGGTCATGGTCCCCGCCGGGGCGGGACGCGCTTCGAGATTGACGAGCGCCTGGTCGACCGCGTGTTTCGCGTACTCCTCCAGCCGCTCTTGGGTGAAGTGGCCGTAGTCGCTGCGCCCGCCGCCGCCGCCCGTGCCCTGCTCGCGCCGGCCGTTTTGCTCGACGATCACCTGCACCGAGAGCCGCACCAGCGGGCGAACGTCCGCCGCCTGCACGCCGTCGGATCGCGCGACGAACACGACTTCGTATTCGGCGCCGAGGCTTGCCATGACCTGGATGACGCGTGGATCGCGCGCGCGGCAGAGCTGCTCCAGCCGCTCGAGCAGCTTCACTTTCTGCGTGTCTTCGAGCGAGGTCAGCGGATCGACCGGCTGATAGAGCTGCAAGCCTGCGCCCTTGCGCACCGCCACCGGATGGCGGTTGCCGCCGCTCGCCGCGATCGCTCGCGTCGCCTTGGCCGCATCCTCCAACGCGGGCAGGCTGATCTCGTCGGAGTAAGCGAACGCGGTCTTCTCCCCCGCGATCGCGCGCACGCCCACGCCCCGGTCGATGCTGAAGCTCCCGGACTTGACGATTCCCTCCTCGAGGCTCCAGCCCTCGCTGCGCGAGTACTGGAAATAGAGGTCGGCATAGTCGAGCCGGTGCGAAAGCAGCGAACCGAATACGCGGGCCAGCTTCGCCGTCTCCAGATCGTGCGGCGTGAGCAGGAAGGACTGGGCGGTGGAAAAAAGCCGCTCGGGCGCGTTCATGAAAGGCATATGAGGGTGGACGTGACCGTATTCTAGCCCTGCACGCGTCACAGCACCCGGTGGGTGAGCGCGGGAAGGCTGCGGCGCATCTTCGCCTGGAACATCGGGTCGACGTCGGCCATGACCACGCCGGGCCCGGCGGCACGCTCGGCGACGACCTTGCCCCAGGGATCGACCACCATGCTGTGACCGTGCGTCTGCCGGCCGTTCGGGTGCCTTCCCCCTTGGGCCGGCGCGAGCACCCAGGCGAGGTTCTCGATCGCGCGGGCGCGCAGCAGCGTCTCCCAGTGCGCGCGACCGGTGGTCGCGGTGAAGGCCGAGGGAACGAGGATGATGTCCATAGGCGCGAGGGCGCGATAGAGCTCGGGGAAGCGCACGTCGTAGCAGACCGAAAGCGCGATGCGCCCGAACGGCGATTCGATTGCGCAGGGCTGGGTGCCCGCTTCGATCGTCCTTGCCTCGTCGAAGCGCTCCGCTCCGAGCTCCAGGCCGAACAGGTGGATCTTGTCGTAGCGCGCGACGCGCCGTCCGTCCGAATCGTAGACGAGGCAGCTGTTTCTCACCTTGCCCGGATCGTCGCACGCTAGCGGCACCGAGCCTCCGACGAGCCATATGCCGTGCCGCTTCGCGGTCCCGGAAAGAAACTCCTGGATCGGCCCGGCGCCGTCCTTTTCCCTCGCGGCCACCTTTTCCGTGTCGCGCATGCCGAGAATGCAGAAATACTCGGGGAGCGCGACCAGCCTCGCCCCTTGTCCGGCGGCCTCGCCGACGAGCTTTGCCGCGGAGGCGAGATTCTCCTCGACTCTCGGCGTCGACACCATCTGCACCGCCGCGACCTTGAATGCAGCGGGCGCGGTCATTGCGGTGATTGCTGCTGTGCCGGGTCCGCGCTGCGCACCTCTGCTTTGAGGCGATCGACTTTCGGTTCCGTCCAGGTTCCCGTGACGCGGTATTCGAATGTCAGGGCCTGGCCGAGCGGATTCTTGAGGATCTTGTCGAGGATGAACGCCCCCAGCCCCCAAATCGGATTCACGACGACGGCCACGACCGAGGAGATGCTGTTCCCGACCGAAGGCTTCACTCGAACATGCAGATCCTGTGTCTCCCGGTTCAAGTCTACCTCGCCGTCCATGCTGACGTCGGCCGAGGGCCCCTGCATGTGGAATTCCTTCGTGTTCAGCATGCCGTTGGTGATTGTGGCCCGGGTCGAGATGCTGTTGAACGCAAAGCCTCGCCCGAAGAGCTCGCGGAAATCGAGCGTGATCAAGGACTGCAAGCTGAGAATGCCGATCAGCTTCGCCGCCCCGGGTTCGGCCTTGAGAAACTGACCGTTCTGCGCGTTGAGAAGCAGATTGCCCGACAGTGAGGCGTAGTCGATCGACTGCGGGCTTCCGGCCCAGCTCAGATTTCCTTCGAATGTCGCCGCACCGCGCTGCACGGTCCCCGGGTAGCCCATTCGGTCAAGGTACTTCCCGACGTCTCTGACCTCGAGATTGATGTTCTTCAAATTGACGGTCGGCCGCAGGGCCCAGCTTTGCCACACGCCGTCCTTCACGGTGAGCGTGCTCTCGGGCCCGGCCAGCACCAGTTTGTCGATGTTCCAGTCGAGCGCCTGGTTGACCGCGATGAGCTCGAATCGGCCGAGGTTCTTGTCGTTCACGATCAGATTGTCGGCGATGATATCGAGCGCCGGCAGTTCGCGCGCCGGGGCCTCCTGCGCTTTTCCCGGGGTCGCTTCGGGCAGGCTGAAGTGCTTCAGCCGCGCGATGATGCGCCCGCGGCCTTCGGGACGCCAGGCGATCTCGCCGGCAAGCTCCTTTGCCGAGACGTTCGCGATCCACACGCTGCCGCTCGTTCCGGCGCGCAGGGCGACGTCGTTCAAGCGCCGCCCGCCGACGTCGAGCGCGGCGATCTTCAGGTCGAGGGCGGACGACAACGATGTACCGGTCCCGTCCGCGCCGCCGAGCAACTCGCGCCATCGGTCCACGTCCACGTAGGGAAGGCTGCCCGTCACGGAGAGTCCTTCGCGGTCGGGCAGCACCGCGGGCTGGTTCAGGCTGATCACGCCCCGGCTCACGACGTATCCTGCGCCCTCGCGCCGGCGCTGGATGGTGGCGTCGACGGTGCGAGCTAGCGATACCTTGATCGTGTCCGTACGGGGCGGGCCCGGGTTGACGATGCGCTCGACCCGCAGCGGCATGGGTTCCACCGCCGTTTTTGCCAGCGGCGGCGGCAGGTCGGCGGCAACGCCGGTGAGCTGCGACTGCACGATCAAGCTCAGCGGCCCCCCGCGCGCGCCGGTGAGCGTTGCCTGCCAGGCAGCGGCGCCCGAGACCCGGCGCAGCAGCCCCTCGCCCCAGACGCGCGGGATCTGCGCCGCGCTTGCGGTTCCGCGGGCGTTGACTGCGATCGTCCCGTCGGCCCGGGTCGCCACCGAAATCGTCGCGGGACCGCCGAGAAACTTGGCGCTGAGCGTGCGCGCGGTGATCCCGGACTCGGTGAATTCGAGCTGCCCGTTCAGGTGCGAGAAAGGCGGGGCGTCGGAGTCCGTTTTGATCTCGTTGTCGAGGAGCTGGTATTCGCCGGCCAGTTTGAAGGTCTCCGGATTCCGTATCGGGATGTCGAGCTTGAGCGCGAGGCGCCCCGCGCCCGCCGCGCTCATGCTTTCGGTGATGCCGTCCAGGGCTTTCGTCACCGGGCTTTGCGCGATGAACTGGAGGAAATCGCTCGTCTTGTCCTCGGCGCGGACTTCGACCCCCACGCGCACGTCCCCGTGAAACAGATCGGGAATGCTCGCGCGCACGCTGCTCGCCCGGACGCCGAGGACCGCCCCTTTCGAGGCGATGATGCGCATGCTCTTGCCCTCGAAGATGAGATAGCCCGAGAGGCCGCTCGCCCGAGGCCAGCCCTCGGCGTAACGGAAGTCGGCGTCGGTCACTTTCGCGACGATCTGGAAAATCCCGGAACCGGGATCGTCGAACGGGAACTTCGCGAGCTCGCCCTTCAGCCTCAACCTGACGTCGTTCGAGTGCCCTCCTTGAATCGAGGCCTTGAGGTAATCGACGACCGGTCCGGGCAGCAGGGGAATGTAGCGGTAGACGCTCCGCCCGTCGGCGTGGAAGAAATTCCCGGTGAGGTCGATGGCGCCCGCGCCGTCCTGCCCGCGCGCGAACCTGCCGAACAGCGTCCCGGCGATGTCGCTGTTGGCGAACGAGAGGGTGTCGAAGCCGAGATCGAATCGATCCGGAGCGAATTTCCAGCTGATCTGCGCCGCGAGGGAATCGAACTGCAATGGGCTCTCGGCGACGACCCCGGGCAGCTCGATCGCGACCCGCTCCGAGCCGAGCACGATACTGCCGCCTTTCTCGCTCGCGTCGAACCGCCCGGTGAGTCCCGCGAATCCGGGAATCCTGTCGTGGGCGCGCGCGGCGAGCCTCGCGAAGCCTCCCCGCACGCCGTAGTGCTGCGGATCCTCCGCGTCGCCCGTCCAGGCGGCTTTCAAGTCGTGGACGCTGCCGCGCGGCTCGGTCGCGGCCAGGCGCGCGCGGGTGGCCTGCGGAAACGGCAGATACTCGGCGAGTCGTGCGAGCGGCGCGAGCTCGATCCCATCGGCTTCGATTTCGCCCCCGGGCGGCGTTGCGCCCTCGGCAAGCGTCCAACGCACCCGAAAATCCGCGGGCGGGACGACGATCCCGGTCCCGGTCCTGAGCGTGAGCTTGCGGCCGAAGACTTCGAAGCCCTTCCCGTCGCGCTGGCTCGCTCCCAGCCGCCCCTGCAGGTAGTCGAGCTCCAGCTGCGGGGTGCCCTTGGCTATGCGGCCCGCAACCTGGGAAAGCGCGAGGTCGGCGGTGAGGCGCGAGGAGGTTTTGCCTCGCAGATCGAGCCACACGCGCACCCCGCCTTTGCCGGAGCGTATGTCGAACGGATAGTCGACCCAGCGCCGCCAGGCGACCAGATCCGTGTATTCGAGCTCGGCGTACACCTCTCCGACCCATCCGCCCGGATCGCCTACGTCCACCCGCCTCAGATCGCCGCGCACGTCGAGCGCGGAGGCGAGCTCGGCGGAGGGCTTCGCCTTGAATGCGAACCGGTGCCCCAGGAATCCGTTGCGCAGGACGAAATTGAACCCGGGCAACTCGAGCAGCGGCGCCCCGCGCAGCTTGTCGTCCCAGCTGACGCCCGCGTCGCGGATGATGATCTCGCGCTGCGACAACACCCATCGCGCGATTCCGGCATCTCCCGCCTGTTCGGCGTGCAGCTCGATCCCCGCGACGTAGAACCTGCCCGCCTCGTCGCGCCTGATCTCGAGCCTGGGCCGGTCGAAGACGAGCGAATAGAACCGCGGCGATGCGATCAGGGCGGAAGTCCAGGCGAGCGTCGCCTCGACGGCAGGCAAGGTGAGCGCCGCGCGGCCGTCGTGATCGAAGACGGTCACGTCGGCGAGAAGAAGCTCGGGGCGCAACCCTCGCCAGTCCGCTTCGATGGCGCCGATCGTGATGCGCTGGCCGAGCGCCGTCGATACGGATTGTTCGATGTCGCTCCGGTATTCCGCGACTTTCGGGAGGATCCAGTAGCGCAGGGAAAGCAGCGCAGCGGCAAACAGGAAATACAGAGCCAGCAGCCCCCAGCCGACGATGCGCGCGGCAACGCGCCACCGGCTTTCAGGCGGAATCGCCTGGGCTATCGTCTCCTCGATCGCCTGCTCGAGTCGCTCTAGTTTCTGAAGGGGTTCATTCAAAATTCAGTGCGCCTTTCGGCGTGGAAGTCCGGCCCCAGCTTACCGCAAGACCGCAATCGGCAACCCAAGGATGAACGCGAGAGCATCGCCTCGCGACGACAAGCACCTGCGACGAGCGGCATTTTACCTGCAAGCCCCTGTCACCGGGCGAAAATGCGCTGACAACTCGCTGAAGCTCCTCGATTTTTGCGCGTTTCCGCTAGAATAAGCTCCTTTCGGAAGCTTCCCGGAGATTTCCCATGTCGATGGCCGATCGCGACGGATTCATCTGGTACGACGGCAAGCTCGTGCCCTGGCGTTCAGCAACCACTCACGTGCTCACGCATTCGCTGCACTACGGCCTCGCCGTATTCGAGGGCGTGCGCGCCTACCAGACCGTCGAGGGGACGGCGATCTTCCGCCTCGCCGACCACACCGAGCGCCTGTTCAACTCGGCGCACATCTACATGATGAAAATCCCCTACGGCCGTGAGACGCTCATCGAAGCGCAGAAGGAAGTGGTGCGCGCCAATCAGCACGAGTCCTGCTACATCCGGCCGATCGCGTTTTACGGATCGGAGAAGATGGGGGTGTCCCCGATCGGCGCGACCGTGCACGTCGCCGTCGCCGCATGGCCCTGGGGCGCCTATCTCGGAGCCGAGGCGATCGAGAAGGGGATACGCGTCAAGACCTCGTCCTATGCCCGCCACCACGTCAACGTGACCATGGCCCGCGCCAAGATGGCCGGGACCTATCCGAATTCCATCCTCGCGAACCTGGAGGCGACCCAGCACGGCTACGACGAGGGCCTGCTCCTCGACGTGGACGGTTTCGTCGCGGAGGGATCGGGCGAGAATCTCTTCATCGTCAAGGACGGAAAGATCCACGAGCCCGAGCTGACCTCGGCGCTCTCCGGGATCACGCGCGCCTCGGTCATCACCCTGGCGAACGAGCTGGGCTATGAAGTCATTTCCCGGCGCTTGACGCGCGACGACATCTACATCGCCGACGAAGCCTTCTTCACCGGCACGGCGGCCGAAGTCACGCCCATCCGCGAGCTCGACGGGCGCACGATAGGCGCGGGCACACGCGGACCGGTCACGACCAAGATCCAGAAACTCTTCTTCGACGTGGTCGCCGGCAAGGTCGCCAAGCACAAAGACTGGCTTGCGCCGGTCCACGAGAAGGTTTCGGCGAGAGTATCCAGAGAAAAAGCCTGATGGGCGCGAACGAGCCGGCGAGCCGCGTCGTCGAGGTCACCGAGACGGATCTTCCCTTGCACTGCCCCACGCCCAAGACACCGGTGTGGTCCCTGCATCCCCGGGTGTTCCTCGACGTCGCCCAGTTGGGCCAGGTGCTCTGCCCCTACTGCGGCACGCGCTACGTCTACAAGGGCGGCAAGCCCCGGGGCCACTAGCGCCCGGTGTCGAAGATTCTCATCGTCGCGCCGAACTGGATCGGCGACGCGCTGCTCGCCCAGCCGCTGTTCGCGCGGCTGCGGAAAAAAAACCCCGGCGTCGTCATCGACGCGCTCGCCCCCGGCTGGACCGCGCCGGTCCTGCGCCGCATGCAGGAGATCGATGAAGTCATCGCCGCGCCCTTCGATCACGGCGAGCTCGCGCTCGCCGCGCGCTGGCGCCTGGGCCGCAGCCTGCGCCCGCGTCGCTACGACGAGGCGATCGTGCTGCCCAATACTTTCAAGTCGGCACTGATCCCGTTTTTCGCCGACATCCCCCTTCGCACCGGGTTCGTCGGCGAGATGCGCTACGGCCTTCTCAATCTCGCTCACAAGCTCGACGCGAAACGCTCACCGCTCATGGCCGAGCGCTACGCGCAGCTCGCGGAAAAACCCGGGACGAAGCCCGCGCTGCCCCTGCCGCAGACGAGGCTCACGATCGACGAGGCGGACCTCGCCATCGCTCTCGGCCGGCTCGGGCTTTCGCGCGCGAAGCCCATCGCCGCTTTCTGCCCGGGCGCGGAGTACGGTCCGTCCAAGCGCTGGCCGGCCCGGCATTTCGCCGCGCTCGCGCGCAGGCTCGCCGCGCTGGGCTACGCCGTCTGGCTGTTCGGTTCGGAAAAGGACCGGGCCATCGGCGAGGAGATCGCGCTCGCCAGCGAAGGCGCCGCCCGCAATCTGTGCGGCAGGACCGATCTCGCGAGCGCGATCGACCTGCTCTCGCTCGCCGAGGTCGTGGTGAGCAACGATTCGGGACTCATGCACGTCGCCGCCGGCGTCGGGCGTCCGGTGGTGGCGCTGTACGGCTCTTCCAGCCCCGAGCACACGCCGCCGCTTGCGCGAGCTTTTCGCATCGTCAGAACCGGGATCGAATGCAGCCCGTGTTTCGCGCGCGAGTGCCCGCTCGGACACTTCAAGTGCATGAACGAGCTCGTGCCCGAGCGCGTAATGGCGGAGATCGCCGCGGTCCGCGACTCGGCCTGAAGCCACCGTCACGGTGCGCACGGCGGTCCTGCGCCGTGACCGGGCTCAATACTGCACCTGCAGGCCGAGCACGATCTGTTTCGTGCTCGTTTGCGCAGGGGCGAGGCGGGAATCGTCGAACTTCGTGTACACGATGCTGATTTTTCCGTTGGATCCGTTGAGAAGGTAGTTCACTCCGAAATCAGTGGCCTTGCTGGTCGTGCTGCTCAAGTCGCGATCGAATTTCTGGTAGCGGATGAAGGGTTGAATCTGCCCCCCCGACACCTTGCCCGGCAAGAGCACGGCGCCGCTCAGGAGGAAGGCCTTGCCCGCGACCTGTCCGCCGACGTTGTCCGCGACCGGGCAGGCGACGGAACCCGGTTCGCCGGAGCCGCAGTCGACCGCGCCGCCGAGGTCGTACTTGTAGTACGCGCCTTCTAGAGCCGGAACAAACCCGCCCATGTTTTTCTCGAGCAGCGCATCCAGGCTCCATACCTTGAAATCGCCCTTGGCCGCCGCGGTCCCGGCGCCGTCCTTCTGCACCTGCCCAGCCAGACCGATGGTGAATATGTCCTTGGAACCGTAGTAGGTCCCACCTTCGTAGTAGGCGGGTGCGGGCTCGGCATCCCAGAGCGCGACTGCGAGCCGTCCGGCGTAGAGCATCTTGTCCGCGACGTTCGACAGGCCGACCGCCCGGTTGTGTCCATTGAACGCGCCGACGGAGTAGACGACCTTGCCGCCGGCGGGCTTGCCCCAGACCAGCATGCCGTCGTCCCTGCCGACGGCGAGATTCGGATAGTTGGAAACCACGCCCGGGAAAGACCATGCGCTCACGTAGAACGGGCCGGAAAGGTTGGCTCGATCGCTCGGCGGCAGCATGCGCCCAAGCCAGAAGTTGAAGAGCTCGTTCGATTCGAGCTGCACGATGGCGTCCAAGAGTCTCACACTGTCGCCTCCGGCCGCGGCCGGTCCACCGGTGCGCTCGGTGTTGAAAGTTGCCTTGAGGTACTTGTTGAACTGCCCGCCCATGTAGAGTCGGACATTTTCCGCTGCGAAGGTCTTGGAATCGGACGTTCCGTCGGGCGCTCCTTTTTCGAGCGAGGTGAAGCTCGCGCGTATACCCAGTCCCACGCTGACCGACGCCTCGTCGCTGATTTTCAGCTCGGCGCCCGCGTGCGCGAAGGGGACGGTCATCGCGAACAATCCGGCGGCCAGCAAAGGCTTTCGCGTGATTCCGAACGGAATGCGCTTGCCGCTTCTTGCGGCCCCGATACGGAGGATTTTCTCGATCGTCGATTGCATGATTTCTCCCTTGGAAGTGGCGATGAACTTTGCGCACGCACCGTAACTGTTCATGCGTGCACCAAATACACCAGAGCACCTTCCATGCCACCCGTACTGCGCCGCACAAATCTTTGCGACCCATTGATCGAGATCTTCGCGCAAGGATTCGCGCGCGAACGAGAATCACGATGAAAGGCACGACGCTGCATCGCATCGAACAGCGGCGGCCTGCATTGAGCGTCGCCTAATGCCCATCCGCCGGTTTTCGCACCACAAGAGAGCAGTCGGCATCCTCCTTGCACCATGACGTGACGCGAAATTCTGCTGCCGACTCGCGCCCCGTCGCGGAATCCGTTCCGCGACTCTTGCGTAACGAGCTAAATCGAGGACGCTTTTTCCAGGTCGCCGGCAGTTGCACGGCGTGTGGCATGGATCATGCGGTAACCACATCAGCTAGCTCTAACCTGAACCAAAACCTGGGGAGTAAAGGGATATGTCTCAGCTCAAGGGAATCGTCAAACGCGCATTGTCTATAGTTGGACCGGTGGCGCTCGCATGCGGCTTGGCAGTGCCTGCCGTTCCGGCGCTCGCCCAAGGCACCATCAAGGTCGGTGTCCTGCACTCGCTGTCCGGAACGATGGCGATCAGCGAAACGGTGCTGAAGGATGTGACGCTGATGGCGATCGAGGAAATCAACGCCAAGGGCGGTGTGCTCGGCAAAAAGCTCGAAGCGGTGGTCGTCGACCCGGCGTCGAACTGGCCGCTGTTCGCGGAAAAAGCGCGGCAACTCCTGACACAAGACAAGGTCGCGGTCGTGTTCGGGTGCTGGACCTCGGTGTCGCGCAAATCCGTGCTGCCGGTGTTCGAAGAGCTGAACGGGTTGCTCTTCTACCCGGTGCAGTACGAGGGCGAGGAGTTGTCCAAGAACGTTTTCTACA
>Ga0209131_1000361_pt1 | contig 32981 bp, 33 predicted proteins | sample GraSoi_2013_40cm_FD_185826 | JGI IMG/M metagenome (GOLD analysis project Ga0209131, IMG submission 185826) | Grasslands soil microbial communities from the Angelo Coastal Reserve, California, USA - Sample 9_17_2013_40cm (SPAdes) (version 2) | ecosystem: Environmental > Terrestrial > Soil >...
CCCGCCACAATTGAGTGGGAGTGACGACGTGAGAGGTTAGATCTTGGATCGACGATTTACAACCTTCTGCTCCTAAAAAACGTAGAGTAAGGAGTAACCCATGACTGATGAGCGCCGAATTCCGGCTGCGCCGATCCACCCGCTGGCTGCACTTGCCACCATTGCGCTAGACGGTTTCTTCTCGGTATTTGAAGTGCTTGACCCATTCATGCTGCTTTTCAGCAGCGTGCTCATCGGCATTCTGGGTTTTTCTGCCACCACCCTGGCGCAACGCTACCTAGCCAAAGACGGCTGGGGCGCTTCTATCGCCAAAGGGCTGGTGATGGGAATTGTGGCTGGTGTGCCTTACCCAATCGTGGGAACGATAATCGGCACTCCACTCCTGGTCTGGGCGGGCGCGCACCAATGGATCAAGCTCCCCGAACGCGGAAACCAGCCGCTCCTTGATGAACCGGAGGAAAAACAATGAACATCAATATTAATATCGGTGAAGTCCTAACCAAAGCCTGGAAGATTGTCTGGAAATTCAAGGTGCTCTGGATTTTCGGTATCCTGGCCAGCTGCGGCGCAAACAACAACGCCCGCTTCAACAATAGCTTTGGAGGAAATAGCGGCGGTGGGGGGAACGGTGGGGATGGCAATATTCCTGAACCTTTCAGGCAGTTTCAAAATGCGCACCCGGAAGAGGCCATTCGCTCTTTTATCAGCCAGTACCTTGCGATCATCGTTATTGTGGTCCTCCTGCTGTGCGTAATATCGCTCCTGTTCTATTTCCTGGGCGTTATGGGAAAAATCGGCCTGATCAACGGCGCCGGCAAGGCAGATGCTGGAGCTGAAAAGCTGACTTTTGGTGAACTATGGACGGAAGGCTTGCCCTATTTCTGGCGCATGTTAGGCCTGTCTTTATTGATTGGCCTGCCGTTCTTTATTATTATCGTGATCCTGCTTGTCGTCTTTTTTATTGGCTTACTTAGCTTTGCAGGTAACGGCACACCTAATGGAGGCGCAGTGGCAGGATTAATGGCCACTCTGGGCATTTTCGTCCCTGCCATATGCTGCATTGCCATTCTTGCCATCATCGTCAGAATGATCATAGAGCAGGCGCAGAATGCAATCATCATTGAAGACAAAGGCGTGCTGGCAAGCCTTAGTCGTGGTTGGGATGTGTTCAAGCGCAACTTTTTGACAATTATCCTGATTGCGATCATTCTGGGTGTGATAGGCGGAATCGTTGGCTTTGTCGTTGTCATTCCCTTATTGTTGATTGTGGTCCCGGCAGTGGCCGGAATTTTCCTTGCCGGGTCCAGTTCCAGTGTTGCCATGGTCCCGGTCATTATTGCCGCCCTGTGTTGCCTGGCGTACTTCCCGGTACTGTTGATTGTCAATGGAATTCAGCAAGCCTACATCCAGTCTGTGTGGACTCTAGCTTACTTGCGGCTGACCGCACCAACGCCTGCGGCGCCGGCCGCTGCGCTCCCTTCGGTCGAAACTGCAGATGCTGCATAAGCCATCCGTTCGACGGATTTTTCCACTCGTGCTTGTTTTATGCCTGGCTCTCCCGGGCGTGGTTGTCCGCGCCCACGCCTGCCCTGGCGGGCGGTGTCAGGGGAGCCAGGCTTTTGCAGCCATCGTTTCGCCGGATTTCAGCAAATTTCCCGCCATCACTACGCTGCTGGATGCATTTGACGGGCAGGCACAGTTCCTTTCTGGGCTGGCGCCCTCGGGCATCGTCATATTGGAGAACGGCGAGTCAGTTAAGCCCGATTCATTGCAGGAGCTTCAACTGCCGCTGAGCTTGGTGGTGGCAATCAATTCGAGCGCGACTTTGGGAATGCGCGACAGCTTCGGTATTTCACGTTACGACACAATTGCGACAGTCATCTCCAACTGGGCTGCCGCCCGGCCTTCCGGCAGTAAGGATGACATCAGCCTGGTCTGGAACGGAGGGGTCATCGCTTCTCACTTTCCACCCGCAGATTGGAAACGGCGCTTCGATAGCTTTGATCCTGCCCTGCGCAGTTCCCAGAGCGGCCTGGCGGCGCTTTCATTTGCGCTGGACGCTGCGCTGGATGCCCAGACTCTGCCCGGCGAGAAAAAAGCCATTTTGTTCGTCTCTGGCCATTTGGATACAACCTCAGTCAATGGATTGAAAGACCTGACCGACCGGGCCAAGCAAGCCGGGGTACGCATTTATGTCTGGCTGGCCGATTCTGACGCCTATCTTACCCATCCCGGCTCACTCAGCCTGCAGGATCTCGCCGACGCGACTGGTGGGCGCTATTTAACCTTCACGGGTCTGGAGACGCTTCCAGACCCGGAAGAATGGCTTTCGCCTCTGCGCCATATCTACCAGTTGACGTATACTTCGCAGATCCGCACAGGCGGTGAACAGTCCCTCTCGATGCAGATCAACGCCAAAGGGTTGGCTCTGACCACCGCCGCTGTCGGTTTTCAGTTGGATGTTCAACCGCCAAACCCGGCCTTGCTTTCACCACCGCTCCAAATTTTGCGCCAGAATTCCGATAAACCCTTTGATATCGAGAGCTTTCAGCCCACGCAACAGGAAATTTCCATCCTGGTGGAGTTTCCCGACGGTCACCCACGCAAACTTAAACGTACAACCCTGTACGTTGACAACCAGAAAGTGGCCGAAAATACTGCTGAACCATTCGATAAGTTCAAGTGGGATTTGAACACATACATTGCCAGCGGTGAGCATGCCCTGGAAGTCGAAGCCGAAGATGAGCTGGGGTTAGTACACAAAAGCGCCTCGGTTCCGGTTCAGGTGACAGTACTTCAGCCACCGGGTGGGGTTTTTGGCTTACTTTTACGCAACAGTGCAACATTGACAGTTTCTCTGGTCATCCTGGCCGGTGTTATTTTGCTGGCTGTTCTATTTTTGGGCGGACGGCTACGTCTCTCAAGCCTCGCAGAGCGTCGCAAATCACAGGCGCAAAAGAATGACCCGGTCACCCAGCCGGTTTCAGCAGCAGTGGAACCTTCAGGCTTGCCGCGCTCGCCTCCTTTTCCGTGGCTGCGACGCAAAACTACCGCGCCGGTAGCTTATTTCGTCAAATTGACTCCTGAAGGCCAGCCTTCATCTGGCGATCCGATAGCGCTCAGCAGTCACGAAATGACTTTTGGAACCGACCCCACCCAGGCCACGCATATCCTCGATCATCCATCCATTTCTGCATTGCATGCACGCCTGCGCCTCAACGAGAATAGCAGTTTTCACTTAATTGATCAGAATTCCGTTGCCGGCACTTGGGTGAATTTCGAATCCGTCCCCAGGGAGGGCCGCATGCTCAAGCACGGGGATGTGGTACACTTCGGGCAGTTGACCTACCGTTTTGTTCTGAGTAAACCACCTGCCACCATCAAACCGACGATCACACCTCACCAAGACGGATGATCCGAACCAAACGCGCCCACCTTTACCTGGCTGCCCTGTCTGACCCTGGCCTCTCAGGAAAAAATAACGAAGACAACTTTGCCGTGTCGGCGTATAGCGTCAGCCAATATAACCCGACAGCCTCTGTATTTGCCATTCTTTCAGATGGAATTGGTGGGCATCGCTCCGGTGAAGTGGCATCGGAGATGACAGTCAACCTGATCAGTCAGATCGTTTCTCAAAGTGACGGTGGCCATCCACTGGCGATTTTCCAGCAGGGTTTTTATGCCGTCAGCGAGGCGATTGTGAAAGAGGCCGAACTCGATGCCTCGCACAAGGGTATGGGCGCCACCGCCGCCTGTGTCTGGATTATCGGCTTGCAATTATATATCGCATACGCGGGCGATTCGCGTATTTACTTGATACGGGGGAAAAGCATCCAGCAATTATCCCGTGACCACACTTGGGTGCAGGAAGCCCTGGATAAAGGTGTGCTCGATAAGGCGGCGATTAAATCCCACCCAAATTTACACGTCATCAGACGTTATATAGGTTCCTCTGAGCCACCCGAACCGGATTTGCGCCTATATCTGCAGTCCGGCGAAACTGACCGGCGCGCGCGCTCCAACCAGGGTACAACCCTGAGCCCCGGCGATGTAATCTTGCTGTCTACGGACGGCCTAACTGACCTGGTCAACGACAACGAAATTCTGAATATATTGCAGGGTCGCACCCTTAAGCAAGCGGCAAAAGCACTGATTGATCTGGCCAACCAGCGCGGCGGGCATGATAACATCACTGTGGTGCTACTGGGTGTACCTGGTTGGGCTTTGGATAAACAACCAGGCTGGAATCCTGATTAAAACTTCTGGGAAAGAAAATTTAATGTTCGGTTTGTTCTTTCGAAGACGGAACCACGTTGTCTCTACTATCATTCTCGTGATGCCTGTCTTGATTTTTATATTGACCCTGGCTGTCAAGATCCCTTATTCCTTCAGCCAGGTTTTTCTGGGCTACTCGGTTGTCCTGTTCCTTGCGCTCCTATTAATATATTACCTGGTTTTTTGCCTGCCGGGGAAATGGGGCTGGTTGGCAGGTTTCATACTGACCATGCTGCTTTTTGGCCTGACGCTGTCTTATTATTGGACCTCCGGATTTTCAAATAACAAGGTAATGGCAGGCTTTTTGCCTTATAAGGACGGAGAGTCGTATTATGGGGGCGCAGAGATGTTATTAAACGCTCTCCCTATCCCGGCGGCTGGCTTGCAGGCGGATGGCCGTCCCTTGTTCCCAGGCTTGCTTGCCACTCTATTATTTCTAACACAGCATAATCTGCAGCGGTCATTGGCAATATTGGTAGGGATGGTAGGAGTTTTTTGTTATTTATCCGCCCGTCAGGTTTTTAACTCTTGGGGAACACTGCCAGCAGCACTCTACATTCTCCTGCTCTATTTTTACATTCAGCCCCTGATTAGCACTACACTTTCCGAATTGCCCGGTCTGGCTTTTGGTTGCCTGGGTTTTATCCTGTTATGGAGGGCTGCACGGGCTTTGAACGTGCGCGACCTGGTATTCGGCCTGGTCATGCTCATGCTGGGTATCAGTATACGAGCCGGCGCATTTTTTATCTTCCCGATGTTGATCTGTTGGGCAGGCTGGGTTTTCAGGGGTGAAACCCGCTTTTCTTATCGAGTTTCCGCCATTGCTCTGATCACAGTACTGGGTGCATTTCTTGTATTCAATATCCTTTATCCACGTTTGGTTGTAGAGGCAGGCAGCGCTACCTTTGGCAATCTGGCATATGCGTTTTATGGGCAAGTTCTGGGAGGCGCCGGTTGGCATCGCGCAATTACGGATCTGGAGACGAGGGATGCCTTGGTCGTTTATCAGGCGGCGTTCGATTTTTTCCTCAAACACCCTTTGAGTTTGTTCATCGGGATCGCAAAATCCTACCGGGACTTCTTCGTTCCCAATTCCACTGGCATTTTTAGTTTTGTTTCCCTGGAAGGCATGACCGGGCAGGATATCTTATTTTGGATTCTTGGGCTGGGTCTTTTGATTGGTGGGATTGTCCGGTCGTGCCGAGAGATTGGCTCAGCCCTTCCGGCGCTGCTTTTTGCTGCTTTTCTTGGGGTTTTCCTTTCCATTCCTTTTTTGCCTCCCGTTGATGGAGGCCACCGTTTTTACGCCGGCACAATGCCGTTCTTTTTTGCATTGCTGGCCTATGCTGTAGATGGGGTATTAAAGAACTCGAAGATGTCTGTTAAGGCCGATTTGCCGGGCACTCCATTGCAGGTTGTTTCTGTCCTGGTATTTGTGCTGGTTGTGGCGCTGCCGGTCTTAATTCAACGATTAAGCATTCCTGTGGCGGTTGCTGTGCCCGCATGCACGGCAGGGCAATTTCCATTTGCAATAAAGGCCAATCCAGGTTCTTATGTTGATCTGATCCCTGATAACAGCACAATATCGTGCGGCCTGGCACCAGAAATCTGCCTCCGGGATTTCAAAGCCAACGGGGCCGAGAAAACCGTCGACGATTTCTATCAGGAACTGGCTGCGCAGGCTGAAGCAGCCAAATCGGTTACCCGGGTTGAACCGGCTATAGATCTGATCGGCGGAGGCTTCCATTTCTTTATGGGGACTCCTTCTCAGCTTTGGCCTGTTTCATCCGACAGAAATGTTATCGGGTGTGCTCTAGAGATTCGGACATCGAAGCAGAGTATTTATAAAGTCGAAACGATAACAATGCCTTGAGAAATTAAAATAATCTCCCGCAGAAATCTGCGGGAGATTATTTCTCATCTGCGGCCTGCATGTGAATGCCACACTCTACCTTTTTGAAGCCCACCCAGCGCCCAGAGCGCGGATCTGCGCCCTCCGCGGCGCGGCGGGTGCAGGGCATACAACCAATGCTTGGGTAGCCGTGTGCATGCAGAACATTCGTCGGCAGATCAAAAAGGTAAATATACGTCCAGACCTGATCCTGTGACCAGTTCAGCAGCGGGTTGATCTTGACCAGCGCATTTGTGTGATCCCACTCGATGGGTTTGGCCAAGAGCCTGGTATGGGTCTGATCACGGCGGATGCCGGTGATCCAGGCCTTTTTCTTTTTTAGATACGCTCGCAGCGGCAGCACTGGTCGGGATCGCGGGCCCATAGCTCGGCGCCATATTGCTGCGTTTGCTGCTCAAGGCTAAGGGGGGTGGCGATGCGTGCGAAGGAAATGCCAAAGCGTTGCTGCAGTTCATCACGCAGGGCGTAGGTCTCGGGGAAGAACAGGTCCGTATCCAGGTAAAAAATCTGCGTCTTTGGCGCAACCTGGCTGACGATATGCATGATGACGATGCCTTCCGGCCCGAAACCGGTGGCCATCGCGAGTTTGTGTCCATAGGTATGCGCCGCCCAGGCGATGATCTCATGCGGGTAGCTGCGCTCAAAGTTTTCCGCGAGCAGATGGAGTTCTTCAAGATCGGGGAGTGCGCTCATACCTCTCTGCGTTGAACCTCTACGCCAGTATAGCACGCCGAAAAACCAAAAGATCGGCGGACTCCCTTTCAATCCCCTTGCTATTCTACGCGATATTGCCTGTCAATTGCAGGCTGACCGGGCCATATTCCATCAATTCGATCGCGTTGCCATCCGGATCTTTAATCCAGGCCTGGCGCGAGTTATCCATGCCAAGCGAAATATCGGTGACACTGACCCCTTTGCTTTTCAGCTGCTTGCAATACTCATCCAGCCCGGTAACTTCGAAACACAGATGCCGGTAACCGTTGCCCGGTGTGAGCGGGCTGACTTCACCACCCCATTGTTTTGCTGCCAGGGCCTGGTCGAAAATTTCGATAAAGGTTAAGTTGCCGCACTCAAAATAGTATCCAAAAGGCTGGCCTGCCTTGTTTTTTAGGCTGAATTTGATTTCGAACCCGAGCTTATCGATGTAGAATTCGATCATCCTGGGGAGATCATCAGTGACGAAGTTGAGATGCGCTAATTGTCGGATCATTTACACCTCCATCCCATGTAGGCTTGCATCAGATATCTTTGAGTGCTCGCAGGTAGACGTTATGGATGCTTTCCAAATGATGGTATACGTGCCCCGCCATGATGTGGACCAACGCCCGCGTACTGGTCGTATTACCATTGGTGAGGCCGCGGCGCAGGCTGGCCTCGATTGAGAGACGTTTCAGCGAGATGAGGTTGGCCTGCCGCAGCAAGGTGAACTCCTTGATGAGTTCATCCAGGCTGAAGGCGTCGAAACTCGTCCCGTGTACGTACTGTTCCTGGTCGAAGCCGGGCAGTGACTGGGTCTCGCTACGCGAAATACACAGGGCACGATAAAAGAAGATCCTCTCGGAATCGCCAATATGGCCTAGTACTTCTTTGATGCTCCACTCCTCCGGCGCAGGGCGGAAGAGAGCCTGCTGATCAGAGAGTTTTCCCAGTGCATCCTGGATTTCGACAATTTGGCGGGTGAGTTTCTCGAGGATATTGCCGCCCTTGGTGCGCTGAATGTAGCCGTTGTAAAAGGGCGCGTATTCTTCTGGGGTGGGAAATTCAATAATCTGAGACATTGTTCAACCCTGTTGAGTAGGGGAGCGCAGGGCCAGACCGGTCCAGATCGCCCCCAAGAAGTCCAGCAAACCAAACAGGAGCAGCACCGGACCAATGAAGCCGAGCACGACAAAAATGACACAGAAAGACATGAAGGTTAGGCGCGCGTAGACCGTCCAACGGATGAACTCGATGACTTCTTTGCGTGCGGCCTGGATAAAGTAAAACCCGATGATCAGCGTCAACACACCTACAACGCGAATCCAGACTTCACCAGTGGCTGGGATGCCAAGCAGCCCGAAGAGCAGATTGGGCAAGGTAACCAGGGTAAGGCCCGAAAGGGCCAGATAAATTCCGTGCACAAGTACACTTTTGGCAGGGCTACTCATTTTCTCTCCTGATTATGCAGCAGAAACCAGCGCCATCACCAGTTCGCGGCAGAAAGCCGGGATATCTGCAACCACCCGACCCCACACAAGGTTGCCCTCGCGAAAAGCGGGCTGATCCACCCAGGTGGCGCCGGCATTGATCAGATCATCCTTGATACCCAGGGAACCAGTCGATTTATGTCCGCGCACAATACCAGCTGAGACGGCCAGCAAGCCGCCATGGCAGATAATACCGATGATCTTGCCAGCCTTGTCCATCTCCGCGATCAGGTCGGTTGCGACGGGGTGGCGGCGTAATTTATCAGGCGCCCAGCCACCGGGCAGAACGATGGCAAACAAGTCGTCGCTACGTAACGACTCAATCGTTGCGGAGGGCGTGATTTCCAGCCCGTTTTTGCCGCGCATCGGCTTTAAGTCGAGGCTTGCTCCGATCACTTCAGCGCCTTCCTCCTGAAGGCGCATGAAAGTCACATAATATTCGAGGTCTTCGACGCCTTCAGCGACGAGGATAGCGATGTGTTTACCAGTCAGAGGTAAGGACATGATAATTCTCCTTGCCATTGCCCAATGTTACGTTGTCAAAGTAGTACCCGATTTTTTATTTCTTTTTCTCAATGGAGCTAATTTGAGACGGTTGAACACTGACCCCTGCCGGCTGGGCAGCGCGCAGCGCCTGCTCGTCTTTGACCGTACGTGCCAAGTACTTGACCATGACTGCCTGGCGCTGGCCCGCTGGCCGGCCGCCAAGGTCTTCTAGCGCCGGTTCCAACCATGCTTGGTATGAGCGGATGCACAAATACACCGGTCGGTTAAGGCGGTTAGGGAGATGGTTCAACAGACTGGCAAGTTTCGCGGCAACCTGCGTGGCTTCAGGATGAATGAGAGGAGTCAACAGGATACCCACTCTGCCATGCGTCAGATTGACGTAACATTTCATATCCTCAGTAGAAATAAAGCCACCGGTTCGTTTTGGCGCCTGTTCTACCGGCTGAAGCAGAGGCGGGACGATTTGATAATAAAGTGACTGCACAGCCGCCAGATGGATGGACTGAGCCCGCACCCATGTAGTAGCAGATTCAGCTGGAGTAACATGGCTAACATCCCAAATGCGCTGCCAGGCATAGACTGAGAATCCTGCCTGGCGCAAGGCCGGAAAGGCATCGCTGGTTTCATCCAATTCCGCTAAGACGTGAAATGCGCCCCACTTACCTGCTTCGCCTGCGAGATGCTCAATCAGTGCCGGCAAGCCCGGGTGAGTTAATTGGGTCTGAGGTGCAAGATATACAAGCTTTGCAAAAGAGTCCCCATTTGTGTGAATAACACTGCCAAGCAGCGTTGTCCCGTTCTCATACGTGACACCAGTATAGATGTGCCGCGCCGGATTGAGATAGGAGAGAAAACCTGCCGCCCCCATCGGGTTGCCACGGGTTAACGCCCGGGCAGTATCCAGCAAGACAGCGAGATTACGGTATCTTGCCAGGGTCGGGACGTCGAGGATATCCAGGGGGCGGGGATTCATTTTTATTTTGCCAGCGAAATAAAATACTCGTGAAAGCGGGTATCGTTCGTCAACTCAGGGTGGAAAGAGGTGGCCAGCAGTTTTCCTTGGCGAGCCGCTACAATACGTCCATCTGGCAGCGCAGAGATTACTTTTGCATCGCCGCTTACAGACTCAATGATCGGGGCACGAATGAACACGGCGTGATAGAGATGGCCTGTTTTGGTGGCATCCTTCAATGGGGCGATATCCAGGTCAACCTCGAAGGAGTCCACCTGGCTCCCAAAGGCGTTGCGCTCAACAGTAATATCCATAATGCCAAGCAAAGGTTGGCTGCGACGGGCATCTTTTGAAAGAAAGATCGCCCCGGCGCACGTACCCCAGATAGCGTGTTTACGGCCAAAATCGCGCAATGGCTCTAAGAGATTAAAGTCCTCGGCAAGCTTGCCAATCGTGGTCGACTCACCGCCGGGGATAATCAGGCCGTTCAGGTCCTCCAGGTGACTCGCCAGTCGGACTTCGGCGGTTTCCGTTTCCAAACGCCTAAGCACCGCAATATGTTCAGCGAAATCTCCCTGCAGGGCAAGGACTCCTATTTTCATAAGTCTACCTTTAACAATAAACGAGTATCAAACAAGCGCTTTTGATATTTGTGTAGTCGATATGTATCTATTCTTCCGTTACCACCCGCGCCCTGCCATCTTCTCGGTCTCAGGCATCTGCGAAATATTGCGCCCAACCATCGCCTCTCCCAACCCACGGCTGACTTCGGCCAGGATCTTCGCATCTCGGAAATGGGTTGTAGCCTTGACGATGGCCGCCGCGCGTTTGGCAGGGTCGCCACTCTTGAAAATGCCCGAGCCAACGAAGACACCATCCACGCCAAGTTGCATCATCAGTGCCGCATCTGCTGGAGTTGCCAGCCCACCCGCAGCGAAATTCACCACGGGCAGGCGGCCCAGTTCACGTGTCTCTTTAACTAGTTCATACGGCGCGCCGATTTCTTTCGCGTACGTCATCAATTCTTCTTCGGGCATATTTTGCAAACGACGGATTTCGCCCAACACAGTTCGGGCATGGCGCACAGCTTCCACGACGTCGCCAGTACCAGCCTCGCCCTTGGTTCTTATCATGGCAGCGCCCTCGCCAATGCGCCGGAGCGCCTCCCCCAGGTTGCGACATCCGCAAACAAAAGGCACCTTGAACTCGTGCTTGTTTATGTGAAAGGCCTCGTCCGCAGGCGTCAGGACTTCTGACTCGTCAATGTAGTCGATTTTGAGCGCTTCCAGAATCTGCGCTTCCACGAAATGGCCGATACGGCACTTCGCCATAACCGGGATGGTGACAGAGGCCTTGATTTTGTCAATCAAATCCGGGTCGCTCATACGTGCGACACCACCCTGAGCGCGGATGTCCGCCGGGACACGTTCCAGAGCCATCACCGCGCACGCGCCCGCATCCTCCGCAATTTTTGCATGCTCTGGCGTTACCACATCCATGATAACGCCACCCTTGAGCATCTGCGCCAATCCTTTTTTGACTGCAAACGTACCAGTAGCTGCTTCCATAAGGCTTTCTCCTTTATTAATGATGACATGCGGATTCTACCACGCCGACGGTTTATTCCGGGTTAGAGCATTGTTAAACACGGTAGTGGTTCAAACGAAGTGATTATGGTAAAGTAGGCAGATGGTCATAGAAATTGTCATACACACTTGTCATTTCTGTAGCAGCCAGAAGATCGTCAAGAATGGCCACAACGCAAGCGGCAGTCAGCAATATTGGTGCAAAGACTGTGGCAAGCGCGGGGTGCTCCAACCCAAGCGTGGATATACCGAAGAACAAAAGGAGCAAATTCTGGCAGCCTACAATGAACGTTCGAGTATGCGTGGCATCCAACGCACCTTCGGAGTCAGCCGTAACACGTTGACTGGTTGGCTAAAAAAAAGACGCTCAGAACCCTGAATTGCGTGAGACCTTGTTGCCCGCACAGGCGGAAGACGTACTGGAAGCCGATGAAATGTGGTCTTTTGTTCTTGAGCGCTGGAATAAACGCTGGATCTGGACTGTCATATGCCGTCGAACGCGCCAAATTGTGGCATATGTGATTGGTGATCGTAGTGAAAGAAGCTGCCAGGCGCTTTGGAACCAGATCCCAGAAGAGTACAAACGGTGCCACAGCTACAGCGATTTCTGGGAAGCCTACCAACTGGTGTTTCCTGCAGAGACTCACGAGTGCGTTGGAAAAGGCAGCGGGCAGACCAATCACATGGAGCGCTGGTACAACAAGCTCAGGCAATCCAATGCTCGCTTTGTCCGGAAAACCCTTTCGTTTTCAAAGTCCGATGAAATGCACGAAATCGTAACCAGGCTCTTTATTGTTCAATACAATCTATCACTTGTTCCTTAACCACTACCTTAAACACTTCTGCCAAATTAGCGCGGATGGGCTTACCTGCGACTTTTGTCGTTGCCGAATTCTTTGCCAAATCTGTTCTTCTTTGTCTATGAGAGTTCTGAAGGGCTTGACTCTACGACAAACCGGTGTACAATTGTTACAAAGATACAATGATACAATTTGGAGTTGCCTATGGATATTCGTCTTGACTTTCGTTCCAACATCCCTATCTATACCCAGATCGTGGAGCAAATACGCCAACAAGTCGTAAATGGTGGAATGAAGCCCGGTGATCAACTCCCCACCGTTCGGGCGCTTGCCTTTGACCTGCGCGTAAACTTTAACACAGTAGCGCGCGCCTACCGGCTCCTCGATGAGGCAAGCATCATATCAACTCAGCAAGGGCGTGGTACGTATATCCTTGAAGAGCCGGCCCGCGAGATCGCTGAACATCTACGAGTGGAATCTCTCGAGGCTCTCGCCCGCCACTTTCTTGAGGAGGCATCACAACTTGGCTTCACATCCGGACAAGCTATCGAGCATCTCGCTCGGCAGGCCAAGAGCACAAAGACTGAATAATGACTATCCTTGATTACTCTCAATTCTTTACTCCCTAATTTCGAAAGGTTAAATCATGTCTCAAAAATCCAGCAATACCAAGCTCGGAATGCAAACTGCGAAAATCGACCAGCACATCACGCCGATTGCCGCAATGCTCTTTGGCGTCTTCATTCTGATAGGGATTATAGGTATTCCTATTTTGGCAAATCTGCGTGCCTCTGACAACTGGATTGGCGCCTGGACTACGGCCATGACTTTGATCGGGGTATATATCCTGTTCGCTCTTAAAGTCGCTTCCCAGTGGGAAAAAGCAGTAGTCTTGAGGCTAGGAAAATTCCATGGCCTATACGGCCCAGGTTCATTCTGGATGGTTCCACTTATAGACACGATCCCATCCTGGATTGATCATCGCGTGATGGTCACGCCCTTCGCTGCTGAAAAGACTCTTACCAAAGATACCGTCCCAGTTGATGTAGACGCTGTCTTGTTCTGGGTGGTCTGGGATGCTGAAAAAGCCGCCCTTGAGGTTGAGGACTATCGCTCAGCAATCGCCTGGGCGGCACAGACTGCCCTGCGCGACATTATTGGGCGTATGATGCTGGCAGATATTCTCATCGGGCGCAGTACCATTGACGAAGAACTCCAGCGCATCATCGATGAGCGTACGATTCCCTGGGGAGTTACGGTCCAATCAGTCGAAATCCGTGACATCGTTATCCCCCAAGACTTGGAAGATGCCATGTCCCGCCAGGCACAAGCCGAGCGCGAGCGTCAGGCACGCGTCATCCTGGGAGAATCTGAAATGCAGATTGCGGCCTCTTTTGCAGAAGCGTCCAAAGCATACGTAAACAATCCCACAGCGTTACATCTGCGTGCCATGAATATGCTCTTCGAAGGCCTGAAACAGAAAGGCGCGTTGGTCATTGTTCCAAGTAGTGCCGTAGATACGATGAATCTAGGTGGCTTGAGTGGGATGGTATCGCTTGCCCAAAACAATGTGCCAAAAGAAAAGAAATAATAGAATAGCGAACATTCGGATATTGTCCCAGCTACAAAGTACGTTTCACGTGAAACGCTGAGATTCTTACATACGAAAAGGAGAAAAAATGTCAACACGCAATACGATAATTACCGGAACCAGCTTGATTATTCTTGCAACGCTAGCGGGCGTATTATTGTGGAACCGCTTGCCTGATTCGATGGCCTCACACTGGGGCATAAATGATCAGGTAAATGACACAACCGGCAAAATTTGGGGTGTATTTTTGATGCCGATCGTCAATACTTCAATGTTCCTGCTATTTCTGGCCATCCCATCAATTGATCCACTCAGGGAAAACATTGCAAAGTTTCGCGAAACCTTCAACACTTTTATCGTCTTGATCATAGTTTTCATGGTCTACATCTACGGACTGACACTCGCCTGGAACCTGGGCTATACCGGCTTTCGGATGAGTATTTCTGTGATTCCAGCGATGGGACTGCTGTTCATTTTTATCGGCTTTTTAATCGAAAAATCGAAGCGAAATTTCTTTATCGGCATCCGCACCCCTTGGACACTTTCCAGCGATGCCGTCTGGGACGAAACCCACCGCATTGGTGGACAGTTATTCAAGCTGTCCGGTGCGCTGGCGCTGATTGGCGTTTTCTTCCCAGCCTATGCTTTCTGGTTTCTTTTCCTGCCACTGATCGGTTCGTCGCTCTTCACTGTCGCTTATTCATATATTCTCTTTCAACGCGAAGCAAAAACCGGCTGAAGCGCGTTTCACGTGAAACATTAAGGCAAGGCAAAACTGCCCGTATAAACGGTTCTGTTAAAACTAACTTTCGCTTTTGGCGAATCTTCAGGAGATCAAAATGGCTGAAACAATCCAGTGGGAGTATCGTGTCCAAACCATCGGCAGTGTTTTTGGAACGAAAGATGAAAATATCGAAGCAAGCCTGAATGAATGGGGTGAGGAAGGTTGGGAGGCGATCAACGTCTATACTCCGGAAGGCAGCGGGAAAGTGACCATGGTTGCCAAACGTGCGCTAACCGACCGCGTGCGCCGCCAACGTTCCATACCCTAAAAAGGAGCGCATCAATGAACTCAACGAAACCCTTCAATTGGAAGATTTTCTTTATCCTGCTGGCTGGCTCGGTTTTTGGCGTGATTGCTATCCTGCCTTATATACTGGATTTGCAAGCCGATACACTGGCAAAACTAGCCCTGCCTATACCAATGCCTCTTCTCATTTTCCTCCAGGTGCTGCAAAACGCAATCCTGTTCGCCGCAGCAATCTGGGTCGGCCTTTTTCTGGCAAATCGTATTGGCCTGGGCCTGCCCATTCTGGAAGCAAAACTGGCCGGTGAAAGTGTGGCGGCGCGCTTCAAAGCTATTTTGCTGCCGAGCATTTTGTTGGGTGTGGCTGCGTCCATATTGATTATTGTGCTGGATCAATTTATATTCCGGCCCGGCTTGCTGGCGCAATTAGGAAGTGAGAATCTGCTCAAGTTACAGACGGCCGAACCCGCCGCCTGGAAGGGGCTGCTGGCTTCTTTTTATGGTGGGATCGATGAAGAGATATTACTACGTTTGTTTTTGTTTACTGTGCTGGCCTGGCTGGGAAAATTTGTCAGCCACACTCCCGAAGGGCGCCCGACGCTTCCCATACTATGGATAGCAAACATTGTTGCAGCCATCCTGTTTGGGTTGGGACATTTACCTGCCACCGCCATGTTGCTCGAATTGACGCCGCTGGTGATTGTGCGCGCCATCGTTCTAAACGGAGTGGCAGGTATCGTCTTCGGCTATCTCTACTGGACACGCGGCCTGGAGTCAGCCATGCTCTCTCATTTTTCTGCAGACATTGTTTTACACGTATTGCTAGCTTTGTAGGCAAGGACCATCACCATAATAGAACTCTTGTTCTATTATAAATCGGGCTGCATCTGCCTATTGTCCTGCACCCCATTTGAGGCTAAACTTATGACATGATCAATTCACAACCATCCAGCCTTGAAGCAAAACAATTGGCGCGTTTGATGGAAGTCAGCCTGACTCTGAATTCGACGCTAAATATCGATGACTTGCTCCTATATATTATCAAGACGGCAACCGAATTATTGGACTGCGAAGTTGCTTCCATTCTGCTTTATGACGAAAAAAGGAATCGACTTTTCTTTGCCGCATCCACCGGCACAGACCCAAAGAAGCTGGCACAGATTCCAGTACCAATTGATGGTAGTCTGGCAGGCACGATTTTCCGTGAAGACAAATCAATCATCTTGAATGATGTTACCAAGGATCCGCGCTATTTTAGCGGCGTGGCTCAGCAGACTAATTTTCAGACAAAGTCTTTGCTGGGTGTCCCGATGCGCATCCGGGAAAAAGGTGTCGGGGTGTTGGAGGCCTTAAATAAACGCGAAGGACAATTCAGCGAGTCGGACGAACGCCTCTTATCAGTAGTAGCCTCCCAGGCGGCAATCGCGCTCTACAATGCCCAGTTGATTCAGTCCCTACAGAAGGCCTATGATGACTTGACCGAGACTGACCGCCTGAAGAGCAATTTCCTGGCGCTGGCTTCGCACGAACTGCGTACTCCCCTGGGTATCATAATTGGTTACGCGTCCTTCCTTCAGGAAGAGGACGACAGCGACGTATCCGAGAATGCCGAACGGGTACTTTCCGCTGCAAGCCAGATGCGCTCGCTGATCGAATCCATGACCAGCCTGCACCTGTTGGCAGCCAAGGGATTGACCTTCAAGCCGCGCGTTGTGCCGGTGCAACAAGTGCTCAGCGCAGCCTATGAAGAGATGCGGCAGATTGCGCAGGAGATGCACCATGCAATCACTTTCGATATGCCAACGCAATCCCTGCTCGTCACCGCAGACCCTGAGAAGCTTACCCCGGCTTTCGTGAATATTATCAACAACGCAATCCGTTTTACGCCCACAGGTGGAAAGATCACAATTGGAGCAGTGCAGCGCAGTGGCAATATTCAGGCTTACGTACAGGATAACGGCATTGGCATTGCCGCCGACCAATTGACAAAAATCTTCCAAGAGTTTTATCAAGTGGAGCCACACACCACACGCCGCTTTGGCGGATTAGGCATTGGCTTGACGATTGCCAAAGGCCTGATCGAAACACAGGGTGGGCGCATCTGGGCCGAAAGTGAAGGCCTGGAAAAAGGCACAACGATCCGGGTGCTGCTGCCGCCCGCGGGAACATCCTCACTTTCACCGGGTCCACGGTAAAATCGAGCAATGAATAAAAAAGTATTAATAATACTGATACTGATTGTACTGATTTCCGGTGCGATCAGTTTTTCATTACTAACGCGCGGACAATCATGGTTGGACGATTTTGCTTCGTATATTATGCAGGCAAAAAGTATATCTACTAGGACGATGGACGATTTCGTCCGGCGGAACGCCTTTACCGTGAACCAATCATCCTATCCCCCGGGCCCAGTAGCCTATCCCTGGGGATTTCCTCTGCTGTTGGTCCCAGTCTATGCCATCTTTGGGATAAACGTGCTGGCGTTCCAACTGGTCAACACGCTGTTTTACACTCTCTTTCTAATTGTTTTTTTTGCCTTGGCGCGTACGCGCTTGACGGATGCCGAGTCTTTGATTGTAGTATCTGCCCTGGCCGTTAACCCGGCAATGTTACTGGCCCACGCCCAAATCCTTTCAGATATCCCTTTTCTTTTTTTCTCGACCCTCGGCATCTTCTTGATTGACAGGTTCTTCCGGGGCACTCGCCCTGACGCGGGGCGCCAGGGAAAACCGTCTTTGTCAATAGCTTTGGCAATCGGGATAGCAGTTTTTGCCGCCAACTTCATTCGTACAAATGGGATTCTGCTCTTTATCCCTTTGGCGACGGTTCAGGGTATCCGGCTCTGGCCACAGCGCCGGGATAAAGCCAATTTACAAATACAACTGAAATCAGCGCTGATGCCTTATCTGACTTTCGGGCTTTTGTTCGCCATACAGACTCTCATCTTTCCCGACGGACAAGAGTCTTACTTAAGCCATTTTTCAATGTTCAGCTTTCAGCGGCTTTGGGAGAACTTCCTCTACTATCTGTTTTTACCATCTTTAACGTTCGATCAAATCCCTGGCGGAGTGATAATCTATCCTATACTTTTGCCTTTTGTAATTGTGAGTATCCTCAGCCACCGCAGCCGCGACCTGCCTATTCACAATTACGGCCTTGCGACAGTAGCGTTGTTTAGCCTTTGGCCGGAGCGGCAAGGATTGCGCTTTATTTATCCTATCCTGTCATTCTTATTCTTGTTTTCATTCGATGGGATGAAGCTCGCGATTGCATGGATCAAGACAGACTGGCAACAATCCGCCAAGGCTGTTTTATTAAGCTTTTGGATTGCGCTGGTAGTTGTATCGTTCGGCATATCGTTAATATCAGCGCGAGACAACCTGGCTGCCAACCGGGCAATCAATGGACCGTTAGACCCGGTCAGCGCGCAGATGTTTGAGTTCATCCGCGAAAAGACTCCCAGCGAGAGCGTGATCATTTTCTTCAAGCCGCGCGCTATGCGGCTGTTTACAGATCGTGACTCATTTATGACAGACCGTTGCGAAGACATCCCTAAAGGCGATTATCTGGCCTTGAACGAAAAAGTAGGCAATAACGGCCAGGTCCCACCAGAAGAAGTGCTAAGCTGTAATTCGTCTGTCAAGTTGGATGAGGTATTCAATAATAGGCGTTTTACAATCTATAAAGTTGGCAAATAATAGCTGGACCGCCTAAGCAGCTGATTTCTGTTATTCATTGCTTTCCAGGAATCCGACCGCGCGACTCTGATCATCATCCATAATTATGGAAAGGTGATGACCGGGACGATAATCATCCACGGCTATCAAGCGCAGGCTTTCAAGCAGGGCTTCATCCAACGAAATCCAGTCGTTGACATGGTTGGGGGTCGAATAGAAAAATTCACGCTCAAAGATTACGTCGGGATCGTCCAGGAAGATGGCCAACGGGTAAATCCTGGCTTCCATCAAGTCCTGGAAGAAATGGGTCCCGAAGGAAGGCTCCGGTGAGGTACCGACGTTTTGTCCGGAAAGTTCGATCAAGGCGCGGGTGTTGTAAATATCTCCATAAGTAACGTGAACTCCAAGGTCGGAAGTAGAAGTACCCCAGCGGCCAGGTCCAACACAGATAAAGGATTCGTCCTTTAATGCCGTGTTGAGCTGACCAATAGCGCGTTCAAGCTTTGTGCGCTCAGCCTGAGAAGGAATATTGAAATAACCTTCGGGCGTAACGAACAGCACATAGCTAACGCCCTTCACCGTACCATGCGGAATCATGCGATGTGTTGACAAAATGATATTCTCCTGCGCAAGATCCTGTGGAATATGAGCTTGCTCGTCATCGCTGATGCGGCTCTGCGTGCGACATTGGAGCAAAGAGATTCTGACCGAAGGCTGGGTCGTATCGGGATTGATAACCTGTACGGTGAATTCTGTGTCAACAGGGAAGTGATATTGCTCTTCAAGCAATTTCAGCGCTGTGCGCATATATTCGGCAAAGGGTGTGCGGCGCAGGAGTTCATCGAAAGTAATCACCAATTGATTTACTTCCACCATGCTGGTGCGGATGGCAGTCAGATAATCGCCCTCATCCACCTGAGTAATATAGCGCAGAGGAGGGTAGCGCGGATTAAGTACATCTGCAACAGGGAGACTTTTGAAAACATTTTCTTCAGTGTCGATCAGGTCTACAAACTGCTGGGAATAGCGCCGGATCATTTTACTTGCTGCCGCGGGATGAAGCAATGGATGGCTGAGCGCGACAAGACGCGCATGGTCATTCCCGACCCTTTCAACCGCACGAGTGCCCATGCCCCAGACGAGACGCAGAAAACCGTCTTCACGGCGGATTTGCGGCGACCAGCGATACAGGTTGCGGCTGAAGGCCACACCGGACCCGTGCGGCAGGAAATAACGTCCGTACTGTTCACCCTGCACGAACTGGATCAGTACAGCAATACGCTCGTCGTAATCGATGAGGCCCTTGAGATGGCGGTAGAGCAAGGCGTTTGGGTTAAGTCCCGAAGCATAGACGCGGGCAATTGCTTCGGTCAGTGCTGCCAGGTTTTCGTCCGGGGTACCTTGATTTGGGCAAAAAAAGCTGTCATATTTCCCGGCAAACGACGTACCCAGGTTATCCTCCAGCAGGCTGGATGAGCGCACAATCAAAGGCTGGCGCCCGGCTTCGTCAAGGATCATGCGCAGGCGCTCAAGGATATCGCGCGGAAATTTGCCGTTCACAAATTCATCCTGAATAACTGGATATTCGGCTAGAATCTGTGCTTCCGATTTATATTTCTGGTCGCCCCAATGGATCAAGCCGTTGGCGGCCATGAAGGTATAAAAAACGTCGGAAGCAAGGAAATAAGAGACCGGGATTTGAAAAGCTGTTTTGACGGCCGGCGGTGCGACCTCTTTGATAATACGATATGCAAGCATCATCCCGGCCGATTTACCCCCGATTTTGCCGTACCCGATCTTCCTGCGGTAGATATCCTTCAAGTCGTCCACCGTGAACCATTTGCGGGCAATGTTGATATAAGCCAGGTGGTCGCTGATCATGGTACGGATCAGAACAACTTTGATCTCTTCCAGACGGGGCTGAAGATGTTTGCTCTTTTCAGATGGCAGGCGCTCGATCATTTCTGCCTGCTCGAACAGCATGTCCTGGGGCGCCAGCTCAGGATTGAAACTGACCATGTTGAGCGGCTGGCCCTGTTCTCCAACCGTTTCCCTTACGATGGCTTCGAACTCCTCATAAGGGAGGTTATAGGCAAAATAAAAATCGGTCAGCGAGTCGCGTATGCGTTCACAACGCGCTTCCCATATTTCAAATGATTCTTCAGCAAATGGATCTTGCAATCCCTCGCGCACCTGAGACTCAAGAGCCTTCTCGCGCACTTCGACTTCAAAAGCATCAGGCTGGATAATGCCACGCCCGAAGAGTTCTGCACGCATTCGGGCCCGGATGCGGCTGGCCAGGATTGGATAGCGGGTCAGAGCCAGGTAGATATTAAGAACACGATCCGACGAAGGTGTTGGGAGCGTCATACGCTTATTTTAACAAAAACAGGGGCGGCTCGCGAGCCGCCCCTGCAGGGAATTCCGATCAGCCTAAATGCATCGGCATAATGACGTGCTGGAAAAACTCATCTCCAACTGGGCGGACAACGCCCGGCGCATTGGCAGCGGATGTTTCGATTGCCACATTCGGCGTCTTGACCACCTCCAACACTTCACGCAGGAATTTGACATTGAAAGCGATCAGCAGGGGAACGCCATCCACAGTGGCTTCAACGATGGTCTCATTGGAACCAGTCTCTTCACTGTGGGCGGAAATTTCCACTTCGCCTGGCTGGAGTTCGCCACTGTTCTTGATATTCAGGCGCACGACATTCGAACCTTCGCGGGCGAAGATTTCCGCTTGTTTGCAAGCCTTAAGCAAGGATGCCGTTGAAACCAGGGTGCGGGACTTGTACGAGCGCGGGATAATTTGTTGATAATCGGGAAAAGTCCCGTCTATGAGTTGAGAAACCAGTTCTGCATCCTTGACACGGAAAACAACCTGGCCGCGACCTTTGGGCAGAACCATCTGAACCATTTCCTCCCCATCAGAGGCAACGCGAGCCAATTCGAGCAACGCACGCGCAGGAATGATGGCACTCACCGGTTGGGAAACGTTTGTCGAGAGCGTCGCCTTGCGGACCGACAAGCGGAAACCGTCTGCCGCGGCCATTGTGACGATATCTTTATCCACATTGACCAGCACACCCATCAATACCGGGCGAGCCTCGTCGCTGGATGCGGCAAAGGCCACCTGCTGGATCATTTCCTTGAAATCGGCAATGTTGATCTGGATAGCGTTATCAAAATCCGGCACCGGTAGGGGCGGGAATTCCTGTGCGTCGATACACTTAATGTCATTGGTCGACGCACCCGAACGTAGGTTCAAGGTCTGCGTGCGCGCATCCAGGCTCAAGCTGACTTGAGGATCAGGCAACTGACCTACCAAATCTGCGAAAGTCCGCGCAGGAACGGTTGTGGAGCCTTCTTCTTCAACCTTTGCACCGATCCAACAGGTGATGCCCAGTTCCAGGTTCGTGGCAGAAAGGCGCAAACGCCCCTCGTCAGTGGCAATTAAGACGTTCGCCAGTACCGGCAGGGTACTGCGAGGCGAAACGGCGCGTGAAACAATGCTTAAACCATGGGCCAGGTTCTCTTGAAGGACAGTAACTTTCATGGATAATTCTCTCCTGCGTTTATTCTACACTTGATTCTATAAACCTTTTAACAAATCACGCCGCTTACAGTAAAAAAGTATATCATGAATGCCAAAAAAGAAATGACACGAAAAAGCCTGCTTTTCGTGTCATTTCTAATTCATTTTCGAAATAGTTCATCCCTGAAGAATAACCGACATGGCGATTCCGAATAAGAGCAGTGCTACCTGTAGGGCAAATAATACGGCAAAAATATAGGCTACTACCTGCCAGGCCGCAGTGCCCGCCGGGGGACGGACTTCCTGTTCATCTGCCAGTTGACGGATAATCTGGGCCGCAAGCAAAGCCGCATTACGCGGAGTCCCGCCGGGCCAAAACCAGCTTTTGTCCTCGACCGGTACAATGACTTTGTGCCCAGCATATCCTTTCAGCCACAGATGCAGGGCTTCCGGAGGATCCAGCGCCAGCGCAGACGACAGGACAATCGCCTGAACGCTGGTTGCTTCTGCAGGAATGCTCTGTTCCACAGCCTGGACTGCCAATGGAACACCGGGAACAGTCCTTTGAATTGCCATGTGGACCGGTGCCGCAAACCCGGAACCTTCATTCTCAAAAACGAGCACCGTGAACCTGCGGTGGCGCACGACCAACGAATCAGCGGCCTGGCCGCCATCACGGCGCAAGGCACTCAAATGATATAGCAGGAAAGCAATAAAGAGAACGAGTAGCTGTAAAGTATTCAGCAAAGTCGAAATAAAATCGTCTGGGGGGCTGCCCTTCAGCAGCGCATTGAGCAATTGATAGACCAGATATACGCCCGAAACCATTCCGCCGATTACGGCAGCAAAAATAATCAGGTACAGATAAAGCTTACGGACGAGCGAACGCCGGGCATGATCGCCCGCCTCACCAGATGCCAATGCTTCGGCCTGCATCGGTCGCCAGGTCAGGAGCCAGAGGGGCAGTCCCGTCAGTAAAGCGGCGATGGCCCCAGCCAGGCGCGGGCGCAGGCTTTCTCCCCATATCGCACCAGAACCTATTAACGTATCGATCACGAAAGATAACAGGAGGGAAAGTCCAATAAAAGTCGCCACCAATCCGATCAGCGACAGGATATAAAAATAGAAACGCTTTAATCCACCGCGCCGGACCGCATCCGAAACAGAAGCAATGTCTTTGCCCAGCCAGGCACCATAATACGCCCAGATTCCGGCCAGTGGTACGCCGATGGAAACCGGGTTACTGATTTGCCGAAGAAAATCTTGCAAAGCGATGCTTTCGCCCAAAGCCAGGCGCAGGACTATATCCAGCACAATGCCAACGGAAGTTAGCACGGTGATCACACCTGCCAAAGCCAGCAGGTAGAGCACGCCGAACCGCAGCATGGAGCCTTGCTCGATTGGCTCATCCAATGCTTTTTGGCAAACCATCCACATGGAAACCCAAATTGGCGCGCCAACGATAATCAGGCTGATACCATTAATCAGCACCTCTCGTCCCGTCTCGCCGATGAGCGCCGAAGGAGCGTAAAACAGAAAACTCAACACCTCGTGGACGCCAGACACAGTCATGAGCAAGCCATATAACACCCATAGATAGCGGTATAGGCGGCGTACACCGCCGAAATTTTCGCGTTCTTTCAATGACTGCCAGTTCACGCGCAAAACGGTAAAAAAATATGCTGCGGCAATGCCGTTTAACACAATGGCAATCAGGTTGTCCTGCCAGCTCTGTGAGCCCCCCAGCATGGCGCGGGAAGGTTCCAGCCCGGCCGAGGAGATCAGCAGGCGGTCGAGGAATGCCAGCACATTCTGTACCAGTGGGATAAGCGTTGCCAGCAGTGCACTATAAAGGAATAGGGCCCGCAGCGTGGCAGTACGCTCTTCTTCATCGCCGGCGGCGGCACGCTGGGCCCACAGCCAGTGCAGGATAAAAATTGGCACCCCCACCAGGATGAGCGCCAGCGCCTGCGCCAACGTATCAACTCCGGGGAAAAGTGAATTCCGGGCGGATATTGTGCGCAATAAATTGATCAGGCCCCAGATGACAACTTCCAGGCTGATCAGGGCAACAAGATAAAAATATAATCGGCGGATGCTGCGCATGGAAATCCTATCTCGGCTGACGATTTACGATTTGCGATTGGTCTATCGCTTCGTTTGTTTTAGGGACAAGATAATCGCGGCATCGCCGAAAGGGGGCGGTATAAATCGTCAATACCCTACGGGCACGATGTCGCAAATCAAAATTTACTTTACGGTTTAGGTGTGGGAGCATACCAATCATATGCCCAGTAGTTATAGGGCATTTGCTTGAGCTTCCATGCTCCGTTTTGGTTGATAAGCTGGGCGTAGTCTGAGTTGCGATAACCCCTGGAGAACGGATCTGCAGGCGCATTATTCGTACTCAATTCAACCGTTGCGCTCTTATCTGCAATTTCAACTTTGCCAAGTTCCAGCGCAGTATTCGTCGGGTCCACATTATGACTCAGGAATGATTGCTGGAACTGCTCCATTGCAGGCTTGTTTGGCAGGTCGGCCAGATAGCTGTACGCCTTCTCGTAATCGTGTTTATGAAGTGCGACGACGTAATTCTGAACTACACCGGCAGGATTATCATCCGTGACATAGACAAGATTATCTTTGCGCATGAAAAATACAACCAGAGCGACAACAACAAGCACGGCAATCCCAATCAGAATGCCGGTAAGGAAACGGTCCTGTTTCATAAATTGCAATGTCCTTTCAGGGAAGTCAGGCCATTCGTTGCTTGCTTACAGGCCGCCGCAGGCGTTTTCTGGGACCAGGCCGTGCAGCAATCACCAAAAACGGGCCCAACACCGGCAGGATAAAAGCCACGATCCCCCAGAAGGCGTATTCTCCCAGCGTTACCCGTCTATAGCGAAGATAAAAAAGACAGATGATAAAAGCAATCGCGCTATAAGCCGCTAACAGAAAGCGCAAAAGGAAAGCAGCTCCCATATCTGTCATTGTACAGGGTGGCAGGCCAAAAGGCAAGTATGCATAGAACCTTTATTCTATGATAAATACGTGCTGGTCTCGTCGAAGATACAGCGGATAGTGCAACTGTAATCCCCTGAGCCAGTAAGACCTTGACCACATCTCCAGCCCTGAAGGGGCGCATTCTGCCTGGTAGAGTACAGGCAGGATTGTCTTGGACTGGCAAAGCTTCGACTGCGGCACCTGATCTACTATCTTATTCTGGGCCAGCCGGTTGGTTTCCTGCGGGGTTGGCTCGCAGCCAAATACCCATGTACTGAGGCCGTCCGGCAAACGGCACCAGGTCTGGTCCGGGGTTGGCGGCAAGGTATAAGTGAAGGCATCCGAGATTGAGCCAAATTTGTACAGGCGTACGCTGTCGCTCCCGTTGCCGAGCAGGATATGTGTCTCTGAACCGAAATAGACCAGGCGCCCGCCCGGCTCGATCGAGACAGACGGCAGTGAGTAAGGAGACGAATCACCTTCCTGATCATCCAGCCTCCAGCCGCTCAGGGAAACGGCGAACGGGCTGAGATTCTTGATTTCGATGAACTCATCGCCCGTGTCCACTTTGCCATCCCCGTTCCAGTCCGAGCGAGGCTGGGCCAGGAATTCGTTGATTACGACGACGGATACAGTCAACGGAGCCGGAGTGGGTGTGCGGGTGCGGGTTGGCTTTTTGGTTTCTGTGGGAATATGAGTGCGGGTGGGCGTTCTGGTTTTTGTTGGGGTGCGGGTGCGGGTGGGCGTACGTGTGCGGGTGCGAGTCGGCAGAGGAGTAGCAGTTACAGAGTAGGCCCAGTTCAGGTTTTTTGGCGTCCCACAGATTGGATTTCCACCGGCTGGCATGGTAGCAGCGTCATGTCCATTTTTGATAATATTATTGTTTGTGAACCAGTTAACATCGCTATCAGGTAGAATGGCTGAAACGCGCTCCATACTACAATAAGATGGAGCGCTTGTTCCTGCTGGCCAGCCCCCACCATTGTCATTGGCCGAATCTACCACATTGTTGGATGGGTCGAGCAGGCGTAGAGTCATGCCATTATTGGAAAGTACATCAGTATCAGGATAAATCTGATCGGCAGAGATGTCGGAGATGGTATTGTCATCTCCGCGTTCAAGCAGGAAGTATCGGTTCTGCAGAGGACTTGTACTTCCTTGCAAAAGAACACTCGATAGTGGGATAGACACGACAGTTTTGGTTCCGTTCACGAAATCCAAATGCCAGCCGGTCAAATCAATCGGATTCAGGCCGGGATTATATAGTTCTATCCATTCATCAGAAGAACTGGCAACCGTCCCGCCCCAGGCCACTTCGTTGATGACGAGCGAGCGATCTGGATAAGAGGTCGGTGTGTTAGTGGGGGAAAGTGTGATCGTGGGGGTGGATGTGATTGTGACCGTGGGTGTGATAGTAGGAGTGGACGTAGGTAATGCTGTGTTTGTAGGTGTGAATGTAAGCGTTGGCGTGATCGTAAAGGTTGGTGTGTAAAGCAACGATATACTACATGGGTCAGAGATTACGCTCATGTTTTCTGGATTGGATGGAGCAAGTATATAAAAATCATTATTATTATCACCGCTATCATAGCAAGCGCCGTAAGCGTCTCCTGGCTTACGGTGGTAGCTTTGATTTAGATTGCCGCTGAGTGGCGTTAAATTTGTTCCTTCTTTGTAAACTGTTCCAACACTCATACCAACTTGATCGATAATAGTAGTTCCATCAGAAAGCGTTAATGCAATTCCACCATTATCAGCTAATCCTGATATGTAGCTCAAGTTCACTGTAACAGTTCCAGAATATCCATTAGAATTTCCTATCAGATAGTGCTCACCTGGTAGGAGTACTGTTAATGCTGGAATAGTTGCTCGAGTTGTTCCTGGGCTACCAGTTGAGCTTGCCCCCATAATTTTCCATCCACTAATATCTACTGATGCATTAGTAGGATTAAATAGTTCAATAAATTCATCACTTGCTTGATTTGTGGGTCCAGGCCCTTGTGTACGGAATTCACTAATGACAACATTAACTGCTGTTGCTTGCAACATTGGTGCAGCGGAGGCAGGCAAAATCAGCCACGAGAAAATCCCCCAGGCCGCCAATGTTGCAAGCAACAGCCCGGCGCTGAAACGCCAAAACCAGACCTTGCGGCCTGGGACTGAAAACTTCGAGAGAGGTTGCCTGTCCATCATCTGTTCAACACCCTATAGAAAATCTGCCGGTCAAAATCTCCGGGCAGCAAACACCGCCCTTGATTTTACCCGATAAAGTCAGCGCGGCTCGACCACCAGTTTAATGGCCGTGCGTATGTTGCCTTCGATATCCACGTCCACAAATTCAGGCAGGCAGACCACAAAGATACCGTCTCCTTCGAGATAACCGCGAGCCAGCACCAGCGCCTTGACTGCCTGGTTGACCGCGCCGGCGCCAATGGCCTGTACTTCAGCCCGTTTATGTTCGCGCACGACCCCCGCAATCGCCCCAGCCACAGCAGAAGTCCGGGAGTTAGCAGAGACTTTGATGATATCCATGGTGATCTCCCTTCAATAACGCGTACCCGGACTTTCTAAAAAAAGATGCAGGCCAAAGCGTCCTTTTTATGTTGGTCGGGCACAAGGGGCCAACATTTGGTATAAAAAGATTGTACAGGATTCATCAGGGCAATTCAAGCATTTTATCTTTCTGGAAGTTTATTGTTATGTATATATGTATATGTTAATAGTTGTAGTCTTAGGGCTTGTGGATATGTGGATAAGTCCTGGCTGCCCCCAATACTGACACCGCCAGCCACTTCATCCCCCACCTGTGGCGGGACTCGCGCTGCTCGGCGCAATGCCTGCCTGTGGATAAATTCGAAGTTGCCACCATTGCTCTTCGGTTGTTTTTTGGTGCTTCCAGAGCTTGGGTTGAAAAAAAGAACACCCCCATATATGGGGGTGCGTGAGCGGCGGGTTTATCGAACAATTGAGCGGTTTCTCCACATGTGGGCCTACTTATCCACAGTTTTGGGCCAGTTATCCACAATTCTTAAGAAATGTCAGCGCTTGAGATAGGCTAGGCCATGCCTATATACAGACGAACTTTCCAGCCCGCATTGTTGTAACACTTGCTTTTGCCAGGCATGCCAACCTGGAAGTGATTGCTCCGCAACACTTCGGCGGGTTGCCGTCCAGCAGCGTGCGAGATCTCCCAGAACCAATGCCGGGCGCTCTACCCACGGGCAGCTATTGGCGTCTGATTGGTTCTACGATTGTCCCACAGGTAAACCAGGAGTATCCGTGTAACATGCCGCTCGATTAATATTCATCCACTCTTTCGCTTTCTCGCAGATCGATAATAGATTCTGCGTAACTTGGCGTCCGCTTTTTCGGGGAAAGTTCGCGCTTAATCTTCATGTTAATTTCCCTGCCCGTCAGCGAACGCCAGCCCCCTGGCTGCCAGGGCCTGGCGGAGTTGATTGAGCGCATTTGGCCCGATGCCATGCAGTTGCTTGACCTGAGCCTCGCTGAACCTGGTCAGCTGCTCGAGGCGCTGGATGCCAGCCGCCGCGAGTGCCCGTCGGGCAGGCTGTGCCAGCTTAATCGGGAGATCGCTTTCGGGTTGGTTGAGCGGGGTGGTGGCACTGTTTTTTGAGCTGCTCTTTCCCATATTCGTTTTCCTTTTGTTGTCACTTTACAACAAGGAATCTGAGACAGGTCATCCCTGGAATATCGATCACTTCCATTTTTTCCAATTCAATCTGCGCAGCACTGATGTGCTCGAACAACCGCAGGCCCTCACCAAATAACAGCGGCATGATGCAGATCTCTATTTCGTCGAACAGTCGCTGGTTTATGCATTGTTGAATGGTACTTGCCCCGCCTATCACCGTTACATCCTTGTCCCCGGCCGCCGCTTTTGCCCGCTGCACGGCGTTTTCGATACCGTCTGCAACAAAGTTGAACTTAAAACTTCCATTCTCTCCCTTGGCCACTTTTTTGGGAACATGGTGGCTAAGGACAAAGATCGGTACCTGAAATTCGTAACCTGTGAAATCCCCATTTGCCATATCGTAGGCATGCCGGCCCATTACAACGGCCCCAGTCCTGCTGATGGATTCCTGAAGCATCCTGGTCTTTCGCAATGCTTCAAGATCCGGATACAAGCTTGCCACGCTGCCGCTCCGATCGTTAATGAAACCATCCAGCGACATTGTCGTACCCAGAATGACTTTTGCCATGATCAGCTCCTTATTATTCTCGGTTCCTTCCTATTTGGAGGCAGGCTCGTAATAAAGCAAAACATTTCCGGACTTGAACGTCCTGGTCTTTAGCAGTTTCAGATTGAGTTTATCCTTGAGGCCCTTGAACAAAGTTTTGCCGTTGCCCAATACAATCGGGTTTACCATGATCCGAAACTCGTCAATCAGGCCATGCTCAATAAAAGTGACTGCCAGGTCGGAGCTGCCAAATATGATCAGGTCCTGGCCGGGTTGCCCCTTTAATTTCAATATTTCTTCCACAAAATTATCCTGGATCAGTTTTGTCTGCTCCCAATCGACCTTTTTGAGCGTTTTCGAAAAGACGATTTTGGGGGTGGTATTCATCTTCTCGGCAACCACCGGATCATCTGTTTTTGCAGCCGGGGTAGGCCAGTAACTTGCCATAAGCTCATACGTCACCCTGCCGAACAGGAGCGTGTCGACAGTGTTAACCTGTTCAACGGCAAATTCATCGAACTCATCATCCACGTGATGCCAGTTTATATCCCTGTCCGGCCCTTCGAAATAGCCATCCAGTGACGTCAGCATGAAGAAGATCACTTTTCTCATTAAAGCCTCCAATTTAGTGCATTAGTTCCATTAGTTGCGCAAGTACGCGCTCGTGAGTGAACGCTTTGCACCGAGTAGCTCCCTGGGCGTGCCCTCAAATATAACTTCTCCGCCCTTAGTGCCACCTTCGGGGCCCATGTCGATGATCCAGTCGGCGTTTTTGATGATGCCCATATTGTGTTCGATCACGATAACCGTATTGCCGGTATCCACCAGACGATCAATAATGGCCAGCAGGTGACCGACGTCGGACATATGCAGCCCGGTGGTGGGCTCGTCCATGACGTAGATACTGCCCTTTTTGTGCAGCTCGCTGGCGAGCTTGATGCGCTGGCATTCCCCGCCAGAGAGCGTGCTCAAGGGTTGGCCCAGGGTCAGATAATCCAGCCCCACGTCGCTCATGGCTTGCAGTTTGCGGACGACTTCCTTGATGTCAAAATAGTCGAGCGCCTCTTGAACGGTCATTGCCAGCACATCGGTAATGGATTTGCCGTTCAGTTTGTAGGCCAGCACTTCGTCCTTGAAACGCTTCCCGCCGCATATTTCGCAGGGTGTTTTAACTCCGTTCAGGAACGCCAAATCCGTGTAGATCACTCCCAGCCCCTGGCAATTTTCACAGGCTCCTTTGGAGTTGAAGCTGAACAGGCCCGCGTCCACTTTGTTGGCTGCGGCGAAGGCTTTGCGGACGTCATCCATGATGCCGGTGTAGGTGGCGGGGTTGGAGCGGGTGGATACGCCCACCGCTGACTGGTCGATCATAATTGCCTCGGGATGTTGTCTTACAAATATTTGGTCGATCAGTGAGCTTTTGCCAGAGCCGGCAACGCCGGTTACCACGGTCAATACACCCGTGGGGATGTCCACACTGATGTTTTGCAAGTTGTTCAATTTGGCACCCCGGATGGATAGTTTTCCCGTCGGTGAGCGAAAACTGTCCTTGAGCGGCATACTCTGCTGCATGTGCCGGCCGGTCAGAGTATCGGCATGCAGCAGGCTGGCATAGGTGCCTTCGTACACAATCTCGCCGCCATGACTGCCGGCGTGGGGACCAACATCCACAATATGATCGGCGACTTTGATAACATCCGGATCGTGCTCAACCACAATTACCGTATTGCCCTTGTCGCGTAATTTCTGCAGCAGTTCGTTCATGCGATGCACATCGCGCGGGTGCAGGCCCACACTCGGCTCATCAAAAATATACATGACGTCCATCAGACTGCTGCTGAGGTGTTTGACGATTTTGACGCGCTGCGATTCGCCGCCGGACAACGTGTCGGTTTCCCGGTCGAGGCTGAGGTACTCGAGGCCGATATCGATCAAGTTCTGCAAACGCTCGGTCAACGTGGCAACCATTGGTGCGGCGACCGGGTCTTCGATCTCCCGGACCACATGGATCAGCTCACCCACTTCCATGGCCGCCAGGTCTGCAATGTTGCGCCCATTGATTTTGCAACTCAGGGCTGCCTGGTTCAGCCGGACGCCTTTGCAGAGCGAGCACGGCCCCAGAATGATGTAGGGCGCCACCGCTTTCTGGGTGCGCTCGGACATCGTTTTGAGATCACGCTTGATGTACTTCGTAGTGAATTTGTCGATGATGCCTTCGAAGGTAAGATTGATATCTTTCCCGGCAATTTTGGACTTGACCTTAAAAGGCTTGCTATGCAGGAGCAAGTCCATTTCTTCACCCGTGTAATCAGCCAGTTTTTTATCAAGGTCGAAAAACCCTGATTGGGTGCAGATGCTCCAGCCCCAACTATCGACGGCGTACTCCGGGAATAAAATGGCGCCTTCGTTGAGCGATTTGGACATATCCAGGAACATGTCGAGGTCCACGTCCATTTTACGGCCCAGGCCATTGCAGTTCGGGCACATGCCCTGAGGGTCATTAAAGCCAAACACATTCGAATACCCGACGAACGGTTGTCCGACACGCGAGAAGAGCAGCCGCAGCGCGGTATAAATATCCGTGACCGTACCCACCGTCGAGTGGGATCCGCCGCCCAACCGTTTCTGATCAACCACAATTGCCATGTTCAGGTTTTCGATCGCATCAGCGTCCGGCTGGGCATAGCGCGGCAGGAAATTACGAACGAACATACTAAAGTTTTCGTTGAGAAGGCGTTGGGCTTCGGTAGCGATTGTATCGAATACGATGGATGATTTGCCGGAGCCGGACACGCCTGTAAAGATGGTGATTTTGCGCTTGGGGATGCGCAAAGAGACATTCTTCAAGTTGTTTTCGCGCGCACCGCGAATTTCAATATACTCTTGTGACACGTCTCTATCCTTTTATATGTGTTTTCATACACCGCGTCGGGCTTTAAGATCATTACCAACACGGGTGCAATGACTTCCATATTAGAACATTCCATACTGGTTCGGCGAATTCTCCGGCACCGGCTGCCCGAGGTCCCAAAGTTCTACAATGCGGCCCTGCTCGAACCGGAAGATGTGGATAACGGCCGCGCCGAGGTCACCAGGCTTTTGCCGCACGTGGGAATGGACAGCCACGAGTTCGCCCTCGGCAATCGCGCGCTTGACCTCCAGGACTTTGCCCGGGTTCTGGCGCGCATTCTGCTCCATCCCTGCCATCAGGGACTCGGCCGATCCTTCGAAAAATGGGTTGTGGTGCCTGAACCCGGCGCCCACAAACTTCGAATAGGCCTCGCGAACCTTTCCGCTGGCGGCCAATTGGAGGAAGGAGACGGCGGTATCCTTTGTGCTCTCTGGCATATGATTTCTCCTTACTATTGCTTAACGATGCAAAATTTTAGATGTTTTACATCAGGGCTCGATCACACCAATCATTGACCGACTTGGTGCTGGCGTGCCCCTGAATATTCTGGAGGTGGCCGGATTGCAATACCATAAGCTGCACCTCCGGCCACCTTCTTTGTAATGTTTATTATCTTTGTAAAACCACTGTCTACGGCAGTGAGTAGAGTGAGAAGGTTATACCGTGACGAGTAATTGAGAATGTTGGGTCATGATGAGCCTCCCTGGAAGGCGTGCAACCAACCAAAGAGGAGACTCATCATGACCCAACGATTTAGAAGGCTATCACATTCGATTTACGAGTGCAAGTACCATATTGTGTTTTGTCCGAAGTACCG
>Ga0209131_1000362_pt1 | contig 32925 bp, 30 predicted proteins | sample GraSoi_2013_40cm_FD_185826 | JGI IMG/M metagenome (GOLD analysis project Ga0209131, IMG submission 185826) | Grasslands soil microbial communities from the Angelo Coastal Reserve, California, USA - Sample 9_17_2013_40cm (SPAdes) (version 2) | ecosystem: Environmental > Terrestrial > Soil >...
AGGATTGTCGGAAATCCTATGTTATTCCCGGTGTTGGTACCTCGATTCGAAGCATACGCGCGGGCGCTGGATCGACGCCAAACTCCTGAAGTGCCCGTAAATAACAGATTATAAATAACATATAAATAGATTGAACGTGTTCACTTTTTTCTTGACTTGGGGCTGGCTTTGATCTAGTATTTGAACATGTTCAATATTGGGCCAACGTCATGAGGACAACAAACAAGAGCGCCGGCGAGAAGACCAAGGCAGTGATTCTGCAAACCGCGCTGGAACTCTTTCGGGAACGCGGCTTTGAGGTCACCACCATGCGCGACATTGCAAAGGCCGCGAAGGTCGCCACCGGGGCCGCCTACTACTACTTTCCGAGCAAGGAGGCCATTGTCGCCGCCTACTACGACCAGGTGCAGCGCTCACATGCGGAGAAAGTTCGCGAAGAATTAAAGGGCAAGGCCGAACTCCGCGAGAGGCTGGGAGCGGTGATGCATTCGAAATTGGAAATCCTGAAGGATGACCGCAAGTTTCTGGGAGCCCTGTTCCGCTACACCGGCGATCCGGAACATCCTCTGTCGGTATTTGGGAAAGGCACGCAGCCTCAGCGCAGCCACAGCGTGGCGATTTTTCAGGAAGCGGTTGCGGGTACCAACGTGAGCGAAGAACTGCGACAACTTCTCCCGTGGGCGCTCTGGTTGGGGCATCTGGGCATGATCCTATTCTTCATCTACGACGAAACAGAGGGGCAGCAGAGAACACACAAGCTCGTGGATGGAATATTGGATCTGCTGACTCGGTTTGTGGAGTTGACAGGTTCGGCGCTGGTGCGGCCTTTCGTGCAACCGTTCCAGATAAAAATACTGGGAATGCTGCGTGAGGCAGGCTGGACCGGAGGGATCTAAGAGTCTCGAACGAGCGAGAAGCAAGCGAATTTGAATTTCGGAATCGAGGAGGAGCGATGACCAAGGCCCACGAGAAAGCCGCTCACTGGTACCCCGCATCGGTCGCAGGGAAGCGGCCGACGCCATGGTGGTATTGGGGACGCGCCGTGTACGTGAGCCGCCGCGACTATTGGAAAATAACAAAATATTTTCTCGCGGTTGGAATTCCGCTCGGCGCGATCGGGGTTTTGTTTCATGTGCCGATGGCGTTCCAGGCCGCGATGGTGCTGGCCGCGATGGGATTGCTGTTGCTGGCCTTTTCGCTGTTCGGTTTGTACCGCATGTACGGGCATCCGGCGCTGCGGTACATCCTGCGGGTGGTGGATTTGGGCGGATTAAGGGGTGAGATTACTGTGGCGGACCTGCATATCGGGACATATCGCCACGCGTTTCTCCTGTCCGATGCGCTGCCGGAAGCCACCGTTCAAACCGTGGATTGCTGGAATGTGGAAGGCGAGTCGCCTGAAGAAGCGGTACAGGATGTGCGCGACCTGGAAGTGCCTCCCACAAGTAACCCGCGAATTGTGCCTTCCAAGGCCGACCACTTCACCGTGCCGCTGCCGGATGCCTCTTGCGATGCGGTTTGTTTTGGGTTCGGGACGCACGAGATTCCCGCGGGCGGTGCCCGAGAAAAACTGTTCAGCGAAGCAGAACGCGTCTTGAAACCCGGAGGAAAGGTGCTTCTCTTCGAGCACGGTTGGGACGCACACAACTACGCAATCTTCGGACCGGTGATTCATCACGTGACCAAGCGCCAGGATTGGGACAAATTCTTGCGCGATCGTTTTGACCACGTGAAATACGCGCGCAGCTCTCAGGCCGTCGATCTCTTCGTGGGGACGCGCCGCTAGGAGAATCCTCATGGGCACCCAGAGCGCAGATGCGGACGTAATTGTAATTGGCGGAGGAATCGCGGGAGTTGCGGCGGCCCTCCGCCTGAAGGACCGAGGCCTTGACCCGCTGGTGCTGGAGGCGGAATCACGCGTGGGTGGCCGCATGACCACCGACCGCGTCAACGGATTCGTGATCGATCGCGGCGTCACGTTGCTGGGAAATGGATTTGTGCGCATGCGCTCGCTCGTGCGCCGATTGGGATTGTCGCCGCTTGTAGGCAAGGGAAGTTTCAGCGTTGGGATTCAAGACGCCGCGGGTTGCCGCGGCTATCGCAGCGGGCGGTTCGAGGACCTGCTCTTCGACCGCGGAATATCATTGCGGACTCGCGTCGCCTGCCTGCGGTTCGGATTCGACCTGTTGCGTCATCATCGCGCTCTCGTCCATGGCCGCAGCACTCTCACTGGTTCGCTCGACGGCGAAGACGCGCGGACGTATTTCCAGCGAATTGGCGGCGAAGAGGTGTTCGAGCGCATTTTCAGGCCGGGGTTGAATGGCCCGGTTGGCGGATCAGTGGAGACGTCTTCGCGCGTGATCCTGATGCAAGTGATCTGGAACTTGCTCGTGCGTGGGCAATGGACGCTCGCGGTTGGTGTCGATCGAATTCCAGAAACGATCGCTTCCCATGTGCGTGTCGTGACCGAAGCTCGTGTCCTGCATGTCGAGCAGCGCGCGAAAGGCGTTCAGGTCGAAGCGGAAGTCAAAGGCAAGCAACAGACTCTTCGAGCGCGCGCGGTCATTTTTGCAATTCCCGGACAACTCGCGCCGGGGCTTTGCCCGGAACTCCCGGAAGAACTTCGCGAACCGCTGTCACGAACGAAGTATTCGAGGATTGTCAATGCGGCGGTGGCGCTCGCAAAGCCGCCAAATGTTCCCTACGCGGGGTATGCCTTCACACCGGATGTTGTACCCGGCGCGGAAATCGAGATGGAGCACCTGCGCGCTCCCAACCGGTGCCCCGAAGGCACGGGCATGGCGAGCATATTTCTGTGGAACACGCAAGAGTTCCGCCGATTGGACGCCGACGATGAATCCGTCAAGCAACAAGCAAGCGAAATTGTAGAGCGGACCTTCCCCGAATGCCGCGGCAAGTTGCTCTTTGTACACCTCGTGCGATGGAATATCGGCATCGCCCAGTTTCCGCCCGGGAGATTGCGTGAAATGACTGCCTTGCGCAAGCGGCTCGCCGCCTGGAACTCTCCCTTCGACCTGTGCGGAGATTATCTCGACGGGCTCTCCAGCGAAGGCGCCTTGCGGACGGGCGAGGAAGCTGCCGACCGGATCGTGACGAAATTGACGGAGCAGTGAAGGAAGACCGGTCCACGCAACTTGACGGCAGTGGCTGCTCCCGCTAGGCTGGCCAGCACATGCAATCATCGTCGAGGAAGCTTCTTGTCGTCCTGAGCGGGCTGTTTGTGCTGGGATTTGTCGTCTACCGCTCGAGCGGGGTGATTCATCTCGAGGATTTCAGCGGGACAAAGCTGCTTCACGCTGTCCGCAATGCAAATCCATTCCTTCTGATTCTTTCTATTCTTGCCATCTATACTTGTTACGCGCTGCGCGCGCTCCGCTGGAAAGTGTTTCAACAAAACTTGGGTCCATCGCATTTCGGAACGATTTACGCGATGACGCTGGCCGGCTTCGCCGCGGTGTTTCTCCTTGGGCGCGCAGGCGAGCCGGTGCGGCCGCTGTTGCTGGCGCGAAAAGAAAAGCTGCCGGTGTCCGGCATGTTTGGCGTTTATGTGCTGGAGCGGCTGTTTGACACTGCCAGCGCGGCGGTCATTGCCGCCGTCGCGCTGCTGCTTTTCAGATCGCACACGCATGCAGGGGAGACCGCTAGCAGGCTCGAGACGGCGGCGAGGACGACCGGGTCATTGCTCTTCGCCGGGGTGATCGGAGCGGTTGCGTTCCTGGTTTATCTGCGGCTGCACGGTACAGCACTTCTCGAGCGGCAACTGCAGGGATGGCTGAAAGCGCGTGGATGGCGCGGAAACGTGGCGGGAATCCTGCTTGGATTTGCGCGTGGCGTTCAAACGATTCGAACTTGGAGCGACTTGGCGCTGACGACCTTTTATTCGATGGCGCACTGGTTCCTGGTCTTGTTGGTCTACCTCTGGGTGTCGCACAGCTTCGGCGGCACGCTGGGCACGATCAGCTTGGGTGACGCCATGCTGGTGATGGCGTTCACGCTCGTCGGTTCGGCGGTGCAATTACCGGGAGTGGGCGGTGGGTCGCAGGTGGCTTCGTTCCTTGCCTACACGACGATCTTTGGAGTAGAAAAAGAACCTGCGGCGGCGGCGTCTATCGTGATGTGGCTGATAACGTTTGCGGCGTCCAGCTTGGCGGGAGTGCCGTTGCTCATCCATGAAGGGTTTTCGCTGGGGAAATTGCGCGAGATGGCCGAGCACGAAAAAGAAGCAGCGGGCGAAAGTGCGGCCCAGCAAGGAGAATCGCCCCGGTGAAATGTCCTTTTTGCGCTCAGATTGACGACAAAGTGATTGACTCGCGGGAGGGCCGCATCGGCGACACCATTCGCCGCCGGCGCGAGTGCCTGAAATGTGGCCGCCGATTCACAACTTACGAGCGCATCGACGAAATTCCCTACATGGTCATCAAGAAGGACGGGCGCCGCGAGCGCTTCGAGCGGCAAAAGATTTTGCAGGGACTTTTGAAAGCGTGCGAAAAACGGCCAGTGCCCACTCCGAAGCTGGAAGCGATCGTGGATGAAATCGAGGGCGTGGTGCAAGAGTCCACCGAACGCGAGCTGACCACCACGGAAATCGGCGAAATGATCATGCACCGGCTGAAGAAGCTGGATAAGGTCGCCTACGTGCGATTTGCTTCGGTGTACATGGACTTCAAGGATGTGCAGGAATTCATGAGCGAGCTGAAGAATCTGCTCAAGGATCGCGTCAAGAAATAATCCCTTTTGTCATTGAGGACTTTCATGAAGAAACATGCCGTGATTTGTTTGTGCGCGTTGTTTGGATTCGTCTGTGTTTTCGCGAGAGAGAATCGCGCGGCGGCGCAGGCGAAGAAGCCGCCTGCGGTTGAGGCGCCAATGCCGCAGATTGACAAGGAAAAGATTCGCGCGCATGTGAAATATCTTTCGAGCGATGAGTTGGAAGGGCGGGGGACGGGGCAGCGCGGCGGCGACATGGCGGCGGATTACATCGGGAAGCAGTTTGCGTCGTATGGGTTGAAGCCCGCGGGGGACAACGGGACTTTTTTTCAGGAAGTGCCGATGGTGGGTGTGAAGACGCTGCCGGAAACCACTTTCAAATTCACGGAAGCGAGCGGGAAGTCGTTCGAGACGAAAAATCTAACCGAGTTTGTGACCAACAATGAGAGCCAGACGGAAACGTCGGACATCGATGCACCCATCGTGTTCGTGGGTTACGGAATCAAGGCGCCGGAGTACGACTGGGACGATTACAAGAACGTCGACCTGCACGGGAAGGTGGCGCTGCTCTTCGTGAACGAGCCCAGCTCGAATGATCCCGATTTTTTCAAGGGGAAGGCGCTGACGTACTACGGCCGGTGGACTTACAAGTTCGAGGAGACGGCGCGGCGTGGAGCGGTAGCCACACTGATTATCCACCGCACGGACCTCGCGAGTTATGGGTGGGAGGTGGTGCGCAATTCGTGGGGAACAGAGCGCTCCTACCTGAAGAAGGACGCCACGCCGAGGCTGCAGGCGGCTTCTTGGGTTCAACTGGACGTGGCAAAGAAAATTGTGGGGATGGCTGGTCTGGATCTCGACAAGATGTTCCAGCGGGCGCAGATGAAGGACTTCAAGCCGTTGCAATTGCCGATTCGTCTGAAGGCCCACGTCCTAAGCCAGTTGAAACCATTCGTCTCCAGAAATGTTTTGGCGATACTGCAAGGGACTGATCCGGTGCTCGGCAAAGAGGCGGTGATGTACACGGCGCACTACGACCATCTGGGAATCGATCCGAGTCTGCCGGGCGACAAGATCTACAACGGGGCGAATGATAATGCGACGGGTTGCGGCATCCTGCTGGAACTGGCACGCGTGTGGGCCGCCGTGCCGGACGCGGCGCCGCGGTCGATTCTGTTCGCCTCGGTAACCGCGGAGGAGCAGGGGCTGCTCGGATCGGAGTATTTGGGAAAACATTCGCCGGTGCCGCCGGGAAGGGTCATGGTGGATTTGAATTTTGACGATGTGCCGCCGCTGGGAGCGCCGGAGGAAGTGGAAGTCAGCGGCGCGGAGCGCACCACGTTTTATCCCGTGGTGCAGGCGACGGCGCGGGACTTTCATCTGGCGATCCGTCCGGACCCCCGCCCGGAAGCCGGCCACTATTACCGCTCCGATCATTTCAGCCTGGCGCGCGTGGGCGTGCCGTCATTTTCGATCAATGAAGGCATCAAGTTCGCGGGCCATCCTGCGGAGTGGGGAGAGGAGCAGGCGAAAGATTTCACTGAGCACCGTTATCACCAGCCGAGCGACGAGTACAGTCCGGACATGGATTTTACAGGCGATGCGGTTATCGCAAGATTTGGCTTTGCGCTCGGAACGAAGGCGACATGGCTGCCGACGCTCGCCGGCTGGGTTCCCGGCGACGAATTCGAGCCCGCACGAAAGCAGAGTCTTCAATAAGTTGGAATCCAGAATTCCTCACTCCACATCTGTTATTTCGTGATGAAGGCAGTGGCCCCCATCCAGTTGTGGCCGATAAGTTTCCAGACGACACAAGACGCTAGCAGAGTAGGAAATCTTGTTACGAACGACTGACGCAACCGTGGTTGTGATACACGCACTAATCGGGAACTTGACCGGCATAATCCGGTACCCGGCTTATCAGGAGGAGGCGCCGCTGGCAGGGCGGATTGCTGGTGATAGGAATTCCCCGATAGTAATCGGCGAAAATCGTACAGACCGTTCAAAATGGCACATAAACGGCCAGACCAAATGTGCTATTGATTTGTCCGTGAAAACGGCACTCCACCAAGATCAAAAGCAGGGTCTTCGAGAACGCGATGACTCGTAGACGCCAACGGTCTTTTCGCCCAGCGGTATTTCTCACAAAAATTGGCGCGAAAAGCTTTGTCGCCCTTTTTCGCGAGGGGCAGGCCATCTGTTCACAGGGCGACCCCAGCAAAGAAGTGTTCTATATCGAGAAAGGGCAATTGAAAGTCACAGTTAAGTCGAAGCGGGGTAAGGAGACCGTCCTCGGTATTCTGCATCGTGGAGACCACTTCGGTGCAGGATGCATGAGGGATCAAGCGATCCGCACGGCGACCGCTACGGCAATTACACGATGTCGGATCCTGGTCATCGAAAAGAAGGAGATGACACGAGCGCTCCACAATGGTCGACCAACACTTATGCTCCTGTGAGGAACGGTTGGCTCGCGCACTATTGCTAATCGCCCGCTACGACAAGATACGCAAGCCGATTGCGGTCATCCCGAAGATCATTCAAGGGACACTCGGTGGATTGATTGGCTCAACTCGCAGCCGCGTTTGTTACTTTATGAATAAGTTCAAGAAGCTCGGATACATCGAGTATGGGGAGAGATTGCGAGTTCACAATTCCTCGCTCAGCGGCGTTTTGAAAGACTCGATATTCTCCGAACTGCATGCTCCTCGTCCGAACTGAGCACCTGGGCGCAAAGAAGGGCCGATGCATCTTGGTCAGCAATTCCCAAAGGCGCTGCCGAAGAAATGTTGATGGGACGGCACAAGAGCACGTTGGATAATCGTATGCTGATACTCGGGCGCAAGTTTGCCTCTTCGCAATCCAGAAATCAGGACGAATGGCGGAGCCTGTTCATCAATGCTGCTAGACGCGGGCAGTCTTGATCACTCACTGCCGTGAACTTCAATGCCATTCCATGACCTGGGTCTACGCGCCTTACAACAGCGTCGGCCCTGATCTGTCCCTCCTGAACAAGAAACTCCAGCTTGATTGTGGAATCCAAGCCCCTTGACGTTGCTGTCTCTACAAACAGACCACCCAAGCTCATATTTCGAACTCGTGATATGTCTTCACGTCCATCGCAGCGCCAATCGACCCAGACGCGCTCGTGCGTCTCGACTCGGGAGGTGAACCTCCTGGAATGGAAAGCGGATTGCTGCAGCATGTACCACCACCGCCTGCGAGCTTTCGAGAGATGGCGGAATGTAGAAGTACGCAGGACTTTACGGACGAGAACCGTTGCGAATGATAGGTCATAGAAAGCCGAGGGCGCTACTCTTGACCGAGTTCCCATCTCTTTGCTGGGGACAACAGTGGCAGAATAGTAGACTCAAGTAACTACGATTGCAACATCAAAATGGGTCAAAATGGGTCCGGCGCGGCGCGGCGCTAGCCCTCAGAACCCCCCTGTGATTCTGAGCACATCGGGCCGCCAGCGGGGACTTCCTTTTAAGTCGACTATGGATTTGTATCTGAATCTGACTTGGCTGATACGGCGCCAGGAGCTTCTGTCGGTGAGTGATCTCCTTGGCGTGTGAGATAGAGGAGGAACGGAGTGACCTCGAACGGTATTTTCTCGTATTCAGCCACCGCGCTTACTGGCTTGGACTTGAGCATCTGTAGGTGATCGTTCCATGGTTCGATCTTGATGCGTCCGCCGAGCGGCAGTGCAGCAATGACGTTAGCCGCTGGCTTTGCAGCAGACGACTGTGCGGTGGACTCTGCGGAAGCGATGGCCCAGTTTATCGGGACCCTGTTGCCCAGGTGAGGACTAATAAGGTTGGGGATCTCCTTCGAACGGTTATTGAGAGCCTGGAGAAAGAGTTGAGCGGTCCCGGACTGATCCTTGTATGGCGACTTCCTTAGCAGTTCGATCCCCTTCTGGTTCGCCGCCTGTTCCTCTTCCGGTGTGCGCGTAAAGCCAAAGTGGCGGAACGTTTCCTTTTCGTCGAACCGCACGCGATTGAGGAACGCGAATTGGGAGTCCATGCGGTGTCCCAGCACGACGTGACCGAGCTCGTGCGCGAGGATAGCCGCGAGGCTGGCCTCGTCAGGCAGTACGTCCACCAAGCCGCGACTCAGGACGATGGTGTGGCCTATTGTGAACGACTCAAGCGTTGAGATCATCAGCACACGGCAGCGGACCTCCGGCTGGATGTCTAGGTCATTGGTGACCTCGAGATTGTTGACCACCGTCTCGAGCAACTTATCCACGTCCCCGTACGGCGCCATCAAGCCCAGCCGCTCCATGCTGTCCGCGACGTTGTTTTCGGCCTGTCGGCGCCAGGAGCGCTCCGCCTGAAGCGGCGAGTAGTCGTTGGCAGTCTCAGTCTGATCCTTCACCGGCGTCGCCGCCTCCACCAGGACATTGCTCATTTCTTGCTCTTCCCAAGCGTGGCCAAGGGCGTAGCCCCAAAGGCGGGTCTGCGCCCTGAATGGCTTGAATGCCATCCTCTTGGTCTGTGCGTCTTGGGCGTCGCCTTGTTGGCTGTAGATGAAGGCCGGGAACCATTGGTTCCTTCCGCCATTCGCGCGCCAGCTGTCGAAATTGAAATAGTAGCTGGTCATGGACGAGCCGCCGTAGGCGCCGTTGAAGCGCACGATGTGGTAATCCTGATCCTCCACCCAGATGCGGCCGACGAAGCGCCCTTTGTCGGACTTCGTTAATGGATCGACGTCAAAGACCAGACAACGGACTTCGCCCAGGAACTCGCGGCGAACGTAATCAAACTTGTAATGCAGGCGATCGAAGCCATTCATGTCCAGGTAGATCATCTGCAGGAAGCCGCTGGGGAGAAATTCCATCGAGAAGAAGTTCCCTAAGCCGCCGAATATCTTGTGCTTGGTACCAGTGCCGCGGACCAGGGGTTCGAGCTCCACGCCCTTCGTCAGGTCGGCGCGGCCGAGAAAATACTTGTCGCTGTCCGGCACTGCGCCCCGATGATCATCCGGGCGGAGAGTCTGGATGTACGTCTCCACGAGTGGCGAGTACTGGCGAAGGAACTGCATTTCCGCCTGCTCTTGCGCCACAATTTTGTCCACCACTAGGCTCAGTGTCGCCGGTTGCTGGGCGGCCGCGGTCAGCGGGAATGTACTGAGCGCTAGGGCAACAGGCAAGATGTTCCGGGTACGCATAATGTTTTCGAAAGCTGTAGGTTACGAATACAGCCTCGTCTTGGCAGGATACCCTCCAGTGGGCAAACTACCATCTGTACAGAGGTTCAGTTTAGGGACAGGGGTACTTTGTCGTTTTGGACCTGGACGAAATGGCCGCGGTTTGAGAGGAAAATCAGAGCGTCCTAAATGGCGTCTGCGATCCTTGCCTACGATTCTTAAGCCACGAGTGGAAAGAAAAGGAACGGGGATTGTCGGGTAAAGGCGAGCGCCCCTCGTTCCCGATCCCTGCGGATTTTCCGATTGATCGACAAGTATGGTAATTTCCGCGGCAGCGGCAAGGCATCAAAATCGTTCTGAAGGGGCTCCTCATGATCTTTGGTATGACGACATTTACCTTCGTGCACGTCGTGTTGAGTCTGATCGGGATCTTCTCGGGATTCATCGTGATGTTCGGTCTGTTCGCCGCGAAGCGCCTCGACAGCTGGACCGCTATCTTTTTAGTGAGCACGGTGGCGACGAGCGTGACCGGGTTCCTGTTTCCATTCCACCGCTTTTTGCCGTCCCATGCGGTCGGCATCGTATCGCTGTTGGTGCTGGCGGTTGCGATCCTCGCGCGCTACGCCTTCCACCTCGCCGGCGCCTGGCGCCGGACTTACGCCATCAGCGCCATGATTGCGCTCTATCTCAATGTTTTCGTCTTGATCGCGCAGGCTTTCCAAAAGGTGCCGTCCCTGAAGGCGATGGCTCCGACGCAGTCCGAGCCTCCATTCTTGGTCACGCAGCTGGTCGTTATGGTGCTTTTTGTCGTGCTCACAATTGCCGCAGCCCGTCGGTTCCGCTCAGCGTAAAATGGCAGCGGCCACATCGATATCAGGGGCCAGACGACGGCGTTGAAGGACTTGACGGTGTGGAAGCCAAGTTTCTAGTAGAGCTGGATAGCCGCGCGTTTTGCAAGAGTGAACGTCAACGACCATTGAACGGATTTTACAAGTAGTTTACACCTTCTTTGCGACAACCCAACGACCCACGTCCACGGCGCGGATTAAATGGGCGCGCCGGCGAAGTGAGATTGCGAATCGGACGCTCGTGATCACGCCCTTCGGCGCCGCTACCGCGGTCCTTGACGGTACGGCCAGTACCCCCGTTCAACCGGAGTCCGATTGTGCCCATAAGCAGTAGTGTGCACTTGTTCTCACTGCTTTAGGGAACTGCGTTAGACCAAGGCGGCTCAAGGTGTGCACGGGAGCCGGGAGCTATTTGTGTGTGCAAGCTCTTTGCTCTCCCGCAAGCAGTGACTGTGAGGTGAAACCGTGAAAAGGCAATCGCTTTTTATCTTGGATGTGAGTTTGGGCCTCGCGATTGTGGCTTCGGTGGGAGTCTCGGCTTACCGGCCAAAGATGGAGCCGGGAAAGGGGACGCAAGTCATCGACGCAGCATTCCGCGATGGACTGTACCAGGCGAAACTCGATGTTCACGACGGCAAAGCACCTCGCCTCAGAACTGGCCGCTGGAGCAACCAAGCCGACCGCGCCGTGTTCATAGCCGGCTACGAACAGGGTTACCGCGAGTACTCCGAAGCTCAGTCGGGAAAATTGACGGAGCCCAGTGCAGCGGAATTGGCGGGCTATTGCGATGGAACGTTGGATGGCGCCTCTGATCGCATGAAGGCACAGCCCTTCCAGGCGGAGAAGACGGCTAATTATCGCACTGCGGGCCAGGGCTACTTGGAAGTGAAAGCCCATCCCGAAGAGTACATCCGGTTCTATCGCCAAGCCTATTCAAATGGCTACCAGCAAGGCTACTACCTTCAGAAGCGCTAGGAGGACGTGAAATTCGTTGAAAAAAACATCACGCCGTTTCGAATCGGGGTCCTGAAACAGTTCGTGTTGGATTCATACAGGGCCACCTTGCGGGATTGACCGTACAGGATTTCCCCCTGCTCGGTCAGCCGTTGCCGGGCGTCGCGGGAAAGTAGGGCGGTGGATTACAGTTCGTTTTCCACCGGGCAAGCACCGTTCGCGGTGCTTACGAGTTTGCATAAATGCGTCCGCAGAAGGGAACTATCATGCAATTCAAGGGTCTGTATTTCAGTTTAATGCTCGGCTTTGTTTTCGGACTACTTGCGAACCTGGGGAATTTGGCCGCATTGAATCTGGGTTTGGCCAAGCCCGACACCCACGCGGCAGGCTCGGTGGCTGGCCGGGTCAGGATCGAAGGTCAACTGCCTCAGCCCAACCGCATTAGTATGTCCTCGGATCCAAGTTGCGCCAAGACGCATCCCGGGCCCGCTGTCAACGAAGAATTCGTGACGGGAAGTGGCGGCGCGCTCGGTAACGTGATCGTTTTTGTTTCGGAGGGGCTTGCCAACCGCAGCTTCGACGTACCGGCTGAACCGGTAGAGGTTGACCAAAAAGGATGCATGTATCTGCCGCACGTGATCGGGGTTCAAGCTCAGCAGAAGCTGCGCATTGTAAATAATGACAACACAACACACAATATCCATGCTATTCCGCTCAACAACCGCGAATGGAATAAGGCCCAGCCCGCAGGCACGACGCTAGAAGAGACCTTCGCACGGGAGGAGATCGCAATTCCCGTCAAGTGCAACGTGCATCCGTGGATGCGCAGCTACATCGCAGTGTTCAAGCATCCTTTCTTCGCAGTCACCGGGGTGGACGGACACTTCGATCTGCGCAATTTGCCGCCCGGTGAATACACCGTGGAAGCCTGGCACGAAAAATTGGGGACAATGAAACAAGTCGTAACCGTTGCGCCTGGAGAGGCCAAGAACATGGACTTTGTGTTCAAATCGCGGGCCCATTGAGAAAGCTTCCCCGGGCGTGAGCTGCTTCCGAGGAGATCGTTAGCGGGTTAACTCGATTCATTCATGAGCGGGCTTCCTGTACAGGAAGAAACGCTGCAGGAACTCCACTTAACGCGGCCAAACACCCGCAGTGAAGGACTTAATGGTGCGGAAGCCGAGTTTTTCATAGAGCTGGACGGCGGTGTGGTTGTCCGAAGTTACGGTCAGCGTCAATTCCCTGAATTTCATGGAGCGAAGGGCTTCGGCGGAAGTCTGCATGAGCATGCGGCCGAGGCCGTGTCCCTGGTAGCCGGGCAGGACGCAGATTTGCGTGGTATGGCCGACGCCGGATGACACTTCGCTGGTCAGAACGGCGGCGATGAGTTCATCGCTGCCGGGCTCGTGAAGCACGAAGGATGCCCCCGGCACGAACTGCCCGCAGCCGGGAAGCAGGATGATGTTCTTCAGGAATTTCAGCGCGCCGAGGCGGCTGCGGTACTGATCGTTGATCTCGCCATCGACGTGATTCGCGTAAGACAGATAGATCAACTTGGCGCAAGGCTCGAAGTAGCGGTCATTCCAGCGGTCGATGCGCATGCCCGCCGAGGCGCCGGCGTTCGCTTCCCGCAGTTTCTGCAGGTCCAGTAACATGAACTGGCGCGTGTAGAGGTGAAATCCCTGGTCGAGAAGCGGGGTGTCCACCGGGCCGCTGAAGGGCATCAATTGCGCTTCGATGCGGGCAAGGTGCGGGATGGCGCGCATGGAGAAGAGCAACTCTTCGAGGAGCCGCTTGGCGATGGAATCCTGCGGGACTTTGGACGAAACATAGAGGCCGCCAATCAGACCCTTTTGCTCCTCGAGGACGTAAAATGAATACCCGGCAGCCATGCCGCTTTCGAACGCCACGCATCCGGCCAGGGCGTGCGCGTCCAGGAACCGTTTAATGAGTTCGAGCGCGCCGCGGTAGTCCCAATGCAATTCGTCGCGCCAGTGCCGCGCTTCCTCTTCGAGCAGCGGCTCAATCTGGCGGACGGTGGTTTGTCGCAAATCGACGATGTTCATGGATGGCCGGAAACCAGCGGCCCCTGCCGCGCGAACACTATCATAGCCGATTCGTTGCGGCCGAGTGGCGGCTGGCGTGCCGCGGGTGATACAAATCCGACACAAGGGGAGGGGGTTCAGGCAGTGGGGCGAAGGAGGTGTGCTAGGATGCCAACTATTACGTTTCCATTGTGAGGCATAGAAGAAGCGGCCACCGCCGCCAGCCCCGTTGCGCAGACGACGAATGCAGATCCTGTACGAACTCCGCTATCCGAGCCGCTGGTACACCAAGTTGTTGATGGCTCTATTGGCCCTGGTCTTTTTTGCTGTGCTGGCCACGACGGCCATCGCGGGATTCCTCGTCTATCGCATTGTGAAACCCCAACGAACCAACAGCGAAATCAGCATGGCGAGTTTTCCCGGCCGGCCGGAGGTGCTGGAGTTCGAGGTGCCGGGGGGGCTTGGAAAGCGGGAAGGATGGTTTTTCCCCGGGTTGCGAGGCGCGCCGACAATAATCCTGTGCCATGGATACGAGTCCAGCCGCGGCGAGCTACTGACGCTGGAATCGGCGCTGCAAGACCACCAGTACAACGTTTTCATTTTTGATTTTGCGGCGCATGGGGCGAACGCGGGAATCAGCACTCTTGGCTATCGCGAAGCGGACGAAGTGCGCGCGGCGGTCGATCTCCTGGCCGCGCGGACGGATTTGGATTCGAGGCGGTTCGGGCTTTGGGGCTATAACCTCGGCGCGTACGCCGCGCTGCGCGAAGCGGAAAACGACAAGCGGATTCGCGCTTTGGTACTGGACTCCGTATACGACGAGCCGAAGCAGATGGTTAAAGTGGGCGTGGAGCGCAACGGCTTGGGCGGTTTTCCGCTCATGGTGCGCTCGGCGGAGTTCAGCTTTGAGTACTTGAACTATGCGCATAGCAATGACCCGCCGCTCTCCAAGAAATTGAGTACGCTGGCCGGCGTCCCGACGCTGTACATTCAGGCGGTGGACGATCCGGAACTCGCGCAGGCCACGCGGCAGTTGTTTCTGAAGGCTCCGGAGCCGCGAGAGCAGGCCGTCCTTCCGCATGGAAACTTTGTCAGCTTCAATGACGACGAGAAGCGCGCGTATGAAAACCGCGTGGTGTCCTTTTTTCTAGTGAGGCTGCCCGCTACGGCGATGGCTGTCAACTAGCTCCTGGTTTTCGCAAATTGCTATCGGCGCGCCACGCCTCATGGGGAAACAGGTCGGACCGAGTTGCCTTAGTCGCTCTTGGCTTTCATAGTTTGTAAGGATCCACGCATCCTGCCGTTCATTAGCCGTCCACTCTTGCAGCTCGCGATGTAGATAGAAGCTTAGCCCGTAGCGGTCGGCGCGCGGCAACCCATACGTGAGAATCTGTCTATCTGGTGAATCTCTGGCGGTCCCCCGCGCGTAGCTGGCAGCCACGCGGGAAGAGATTCCTTTGTCCAGCGACCAAGCTGCGTCTCCCGTCAGAGAAAAAACGACTGCCCCGAGGAAAACGATCACGCTAAGCAAGAGTGCCGGAACTGACTTGTTGAGCGCTCCCATAAGTGAAGCAACGATCCCACAGAAGCCGACTGCCAGAACGATATTGCCGAGTGGCTCCGGAGGAGAGTAGTCAACCTGAAATGGGATCTTGCGGATTTGTGCGAGCGTCACTCCCGCGATACACAAGAGTGTCACTCCGCTGACAATGCCGATCCAACGACTGCCGGGACCGCCCCTGCGCACGCGAAGTGAGACGGCGCGTGTGAGCAGCAAAACAATCGGCGGGATGGATGGCAAGACATATCCTGGCAACTTGGATTTGGAAATGCTGAAGAAAACTAATGTGAGAACGGCCCAGCAGATGAACAGCAGTGTGGAGGGATCGCACCATCGTCTCTCTTTCCGCGCTCGCCATGAGTCCGCAAAGGACGCGGCTAACAACGCTGCCCAAGGCAAGAGAGCTATGAGAGTGACGGGGACGAAGTACCAGAAGGGCTGGATGTGCTGGAATTCGGGGGTGAGGTAGCGCTTGAAATTGTGCTCGATGATGAAGATGCGGAAGAAGTCGGGGTTGCGGCGGGCGCAAAGGATGTACCAGGGAAGAGCGGTGAGGCAGAAGGACGCGATCGCGGCGAGATGAAAGAGGCGGAAAGCGTCGCTCCAGCGCTTGGTGATGAGCGCCCAGAAGAAAATGGCGCCGCCGGAGAGAATGATAGCTGCGGGGCCTTTGGCGAGGACGGCGAGCCCCAGGAAGAAACCGAAGAGAATAAGGGCGAGCCAAGGTGTTCGAGGGAGGATCGGCGTGTTTTCGTTTCGAGTGAGCCCGAGCACGACGGCGGCGCAGACCATGGCAATCGTGAGCATGCTGCTGAACGGCATGTCGGTGGCGGCGGCGTGCGAGAAGCCGATCATGCCGATGGTGGTCGGAAGCAGAAGCAGCAGCCATCTAGCGGTTTCCGCGCGGTAGAGACGTAGTGCGAGCCAGGCCAGCGCAAGTGTGGCGAGAAGCGCAGATATCGCGCTCGGCAGCCGCGCGGCGGCTTCGCTCACGCCGAAGAGTTTGAAACAAAGGGCAGCGCCCCAGTAGTAGAGAACCGGCTTTTCGAACCACGGTTTTCCGTAGAGGCGCGGCGTGACCCAATCGCCGGTCTCGGCCATGTCGCGCGCGATCCAGGCATACCGCGGCTCGTCAGGCCCGACGAAGCCGATCGCTCCGAGATGGCTGAAATAGCAGACGTAGAGTGTTGCCAGGATGAGGATGGTCCAGCCGATTCGGGCGGCGGTGCTGGTGCGCCGGTCCTTGGCGATGGGAGCGGTTGTTTCGGTCACGGAAAATTGAGTCTAACATCGAACCACTATCTTCCAGCGACGGACCTCTTGCATACTGTCGCCCGGCGGGGAACTCGCGCGAACTTGGGTATGCAATGAAGGAATGGGTCGAATACGCTGCGGTGTGGTTCATTTTGAAAGGGCTAGGTGTGCTGCCGCGTCCGCTGGCACGGAGTTTTGCCGCAGGAGTGGTGCGCCTTTTCTACGCGTTGTTGCCCGGATTGAGGAAAACCGCGGAAGTGAATTTGCGCATCGCCTTTCCGGAGTGGAGCGACGCGCAGCGCAAGACAGTCGTTCGTGGGATGCTGCGGAATCTGGGTTGGATGGCGGCGGAGTTTGCCCGGGCTCCGAAGTATTCGAAAGAGAATATCGAGCAAGTTGTAGTGCTTGACGGGCATGAAAACTTCCTGGAAGGGCAGCGGCGCGGGAAAGGCGTGCTTTATCTGACGGGGCACATCGGCGCGTGGGAGTTGTCTTCTTTTGCGCACGCGCTCTACGGATTTCCTCTGCATTACATGGCGCGGCGCATCGACAACCAGAGGATTGATGCGCTCGTGAACGATTACCGGTGTTTGTCAGGGAATCGTCCGATCTTCAAAAATGAATCTGCGCGCGTGATGCTGAAAGTTTTGAAGGAGGCCGGAACGGTCGGGATTCTAGCGGATCAGAACACCATGCCGGAAGAAGCGGTTTTCGTGGATTTTTTTGGGAAGGCGGCCAGCACGACTACGGGGATTGCGCGCGTGGCGTTGCATACGGACGCGGCGGTCGTGCCGGGATATGCCATCTGGGATGAGCGCAGCCGAAAGTACCGGTTGCGTTTCGAGCCTCCAGTGGAGTTGATTCGAACGGGCGATACGGAACGGGACGTTTTGGAGAATACGCAAAAGTTTACGAAAGTGATCGAAGAGATTGTCCGGAAGTATCCGGAGCAATGGGTCTGGATGCACGGGCGGTGGAACACCAGGCCGAAGGGCGAGCCATCGCTTTACGATTTCCTGTGAGGTTGATGATGAGACGAACAGCTAAGGAATTGGCCGAAGCGATTGGCGCGAGGCTGGAAGGCGATGGCACAGCCGAACTTGGTGGAGTTGCCGCGCCGGAGCGCGCGGGAGCGCACGATTTGATCTACGTGGAGTCAATGAAGCATGCGCAGCGGGCTGTGGGTTCGGCCGCGATCTGTGTTATCGCGGCTGAGGGAGTAGCGTTATCGGGCAAAACGGTATTGCGGAGTGCGCAGCCCAAGGCCGCGTTCGTGCAAGCAGCGGAGCTGCTGCTCGGGCGCGCCCCGATTGCGTCTGGGATTCATGCGACGGCGATCGTCGCACCGCTCGCGCATCTAGCGCCGGAAGCGGGTATCGGGCCGTACGCCGTGATTGGTGAAGATGCCCATGTTGGCGCCGGCACGCAAATCGGCGCCCACTCGGTGATCGGTGCGGGCTGCTGGATCGGCGAGAATTGCCGCATTCACCCGCGGGTGACGCTGTACGGAGGCGTACGCTTGGGGAATCGCGTGGAGATTCATTCCGGGGCGGTGATTGGGGCGGACGGTTTCGGCTATGCGCTGGGTGAAGGGAAGCACTGGAAATTCCCCCAGGTGGGGATCGTGGAGATTGGCGATGACGTTGAAATCGGGGCGAACGCCACGATCGATCGCGGTTCACTCGAGGACACCCGCATCGCGGAAGGCGTGAAGCTGGACAATCTCGTGCACGTGGGGCACAACTGTCAGATCGGGGCGCACTCCGTGATTGCGGCTCAGGCAGGATTGTCCGGCTCGTGCGTGTTCGGAAAGCGCGTGGTTGTCGGGGGGCAGGCAGGTTTTGGCGAGCGCTGCAAATTGGAGGACGGGTCAGTGATCGGCGGACAAAGCGGCGTGCTCGGAGGGAAAACCATTCGCAGCGGTGAGACGGTATGGGGAACCCCGGCTCGTTCGCTGGAGAAATTCAAAGAGCTTTTCGCGTGGTACGGCAGGCTCCCGGAACTGGCCGCGCGCATCAAAGGAATAGAGGAAAAGCTTGGTGGTAAATGACAAGAAATCGTGGCCCCACTGGCGCCTGATCGTTATTGGCGGGCACACGCGCAGCATTGGCAAGACGCAACTGGTGTGCGACGTGATCTCCGCGTTTCGCCCCGCGAACTGGATCGCGGGAAAGATCACCCAGTACGGGCACGGCGTCTGCGCGCAAAATGGAGAGAATTGCGATTGCGCGCCGGATGAGCATGTCTGCGCGATCAACTGGGAGGTGCAGGCGGACACGGGAACGGACAGTGCCCGTTTCCTGGCAGCCGGTGCACGGCGGTCGTTCTGGCTCAGAACCAAACAGGGATTTCTCGCGGAAGGCCTTCCACTCCTAAGGGCTGCCCTGCAGGAAACACTTGCGGATGCCAATGGCGATCTGCCACCCCTGATTGTGGAGAGCAATTCCTTGCTGCAGTTTCTGAAGCCCAGTCTCTATTTCTCTGTGGTCGATCCGGCGAAGGAAGATTTCAAGGATTCGGCGCGAGTAGCTCTGGACCGCGCCGATGCTCTGGTGCTGCGAGGATCGTCGGATTCCTTCCCATCGATGGAACCGGCGTGGATGAAGCTTCCCTCACGGTTGCTTCGCGAAAAACCGTCCGTATCGCAAGGCGAGGGTGAGCCTCTGCCTGAGCCGCTGCGCGTGCTTGTGCGTCGAATGCTGGAGGGGCCCCCAGGTGTTTCGATTTAACAACGCGGGTTGCTTGTACCGCATCTTAACCGTTGACCGTCACAACGAAGGCGGCCATAATTTAATAGTACTCGTGTTACCCGAACCCTAACCGACGCGCTGCTTTTGTGGGGAAGTGATACGCAACGCGGCAGCTAAAAAGATTTTAATTTTTGCTGTACAGGCCTGCTGGACTTGCCAGCTTGAAGTTTCGCTCTGGGGGGAGCACTGATGGCCTCATTCGCCCGGATGGGAGAAGAAATTCCCGTCGCGCCCGCGCCTGTGTCTTGGCAGGAGCACGAATGGGCGGAGCGTCTGGAGAAAACCATTGAGCGCGGCGCGAATCACCTTCTTTCCCTCCAGGCAGAGGAAGGATACTGGCAGGGCGAGCTCGAAGCGGACACTACCCTCGAATCCGATTACATCTATTACCTGTATGTTCTTGGAAAGGCCGATCCGGAGCGCATTGCCAAGTTGGCAAACTACGTGCGCCGCCGGCAGCTTGCTGATGGCGGCTGGTCCATTTATCCTGGCGGGCCTTCGGAACTGAACGCTACCTGCAAGGCCTATTTTGCGTTGAAGCTTGCGGGTGACTCCACGGAAGCGCGCCATATGGTGCAAGCGCGCGAGATCGTTCATCGTCTTGGCGGCCTGGAGCACACGAATTCTTACGTGCGGTTCTACCTGGCGCTGGTCGGCGCGGTCGGATGGGAGCTCGTTCCGTCGATCCCTCCGGAGTTCATGCTCCTTCCGAATTGGTTCTATTTCAACATTTACGAGATGTCCTCCTGGACGCGCGGCATCGTGATCCCCATGGCCATCCTGTCCTCGCTGCGGCCCGATTGGCGCTTGCCGGAGCGCGCCCGTGTCGATGAATTGTTCAAGGACCCCACGCGAAAGACCGCGGCTTTTGATTGGAGCAAGCAACTCATCTCCTGGAAAAACGTTTTCCTGGCGCTCGATCGCGGATTGAAGCTTTACGAAAAACTGCCCTGGAAGCCGCTGCGCCGGCGCGCGCTTCGCGAAGCGAAGTCCTGGATGCTGAATCACATCGAGCGGACCGAAGGACTGGCCGCGATCTATCCGGCGATGATGAATTCGATTTTCGCATTGGTGGCCTTGGGACACGGCCCGGACGATCCGCTGACCTGGCGGGAAATCAAGGAGTTTTCGCGCTTTGAAATTGAAGAGGGCGATACTATCCGCATGCAGCCGTGCGTTTCGCCGGTTTGGGATACCTGCATCGCCATGGTCGCCCTGGAAGAAGCCGGCTTGCCCGCGGATCATCCCGCTCTGGTGAAGGCTGCGGACTGGATGCTCTCGAAGCAGGTGCTCGGGCCGGGCGACTGGCAGGTGAAGAACAAAGACGCCGAACCGGGCGGCTGGGCCTTTGAGTTTCGCAATGATTTTTATCCTGACGTCGACGACACCGCGTTTGTGCTGATGGCGCTCCAGCGCGTGAAGTATCCCGACCCCAAGCGCATGGAAGGCGCCATACGCCGCGGGATCCAGTGGCTGCTCAGCATGCAGAACCGCGATGGCGGATGGGGCGCGTTTGACCGCGACAACGACCAAAAGTTTCTCTGCAACATTCCTTTTGCGGATCACAACGCGATGATCGATCCTTCCACCGCCGATGTCACTGCCCGCGTGGTCGAATGCCTCGGCAGGTTTGGCTGGCCCGCGGAACATCCCGCGATTCAGCGAGCGGTGAAATTTTTGCTGAAAGATCAATCCGACGACGGTTCCTGGTTCGGCCGCTGGGGCGTCAACTACGTTTATGGAACGAGCGGCGTATTGCGCGCCTTGGAAACCGTTTCGCTGACCGCGCGCGATTACTGCCAGCGCGCCGTGATCTGGCTTCGCACGGTGCAGAAGGCCGACGGAAGCTTTGGCGAGTCTCTGCGAAGCTACGAAATGCCGGCAACAAAAGGGCAGGGACCGAGCACACCTTCGCAGACGGCTTGGGGTTTGATCGGGTTGCTCGCCGGCGCGGGTCTCCACGAACCTGCGATCGTCAAAGCGGTCTCCTACCTCGTGCACCAGCAGAAGGAAGATGGCTCTTGGAGCGAGCCGGATTTCACCGGCACAGGTTTCCCGGGGGTGTTTTATCTGAAATACCACCTCTACCGGAATTCCTTTCCGGTCTATGCGCTGGCGCGCTATTCCAGCCAATCGCGCAGAGCGGATGAGTACGTGGCGCTGAAGTTCCAGCCCAGCGAATTCCGTCTGCGCAGCGGGTTTTAGAGCGCATGGTGCGCTTTCCCCTGCGGCTTACTGCGGACCTCACCATTGCCCGCATCGCGCAGAAACTGCGTCTCGCGCAAGGCGCCCGCCCTATCCAATTCGTGGATGCGGCAGAAATCTTGCATCCCGATTCCGGCCATCCGGTTTCGCACGAAAAGATCCACGATATTATTGGCAGCCGCTCGCCGGTCGTTTGGATCGGGGGAAGCGAGCCGCTGCATCACCCCGGCATTGCGCATCTGGTTCGCGCTATCACGCACAGTCGTCATTTTGTTTTCCTCGAAACCGATGGCACTCTTCTCCGCCGCCGCATGCATGAGTTTCAGCCGGTATCGCGGCTATTTCTAACCGTTCGTCTGGATGCTGGCGCGCCGCGTCGCGCGTCCAGCGGCTTCCGGCCCGGCACATCGGACCTGGCCATGGAGGGCATCCGTGCCGCGAGGCTCTCGGGCTTTTCGATCTGCATTCACGTGCGCATTACTCCGGAAACCGAAATTAGCGATGCGGCAGAGTTGTTCCACCTGGCCCATTCTCTGAATGTCGATGGATGTGTGATTTCGCCCGCACGCGGCGAAGCGAACACCGCGCTTCCGGCCGCGCTAACTTTGTCGCAGAAAACCGCCGAAGCCCGCAAGCGAATCGGAAGTATTTGGTGGGAATCCTTTTCACGGCTTGTTGAACCAGTGCTCCTCGGCGAGCAGCGAAGCCTGCCGGCAGCCGGCGCTTCAGCAGTGCAGCTCGAACACGAGGCAAGCGAGGATGAGGAAGGCATCAAAGTCGCATGAACACGCTGGTCACAGGCGCAGCGGGATTCCTCGGCAGCCACGTGGCACGGCAGCTGGTGGCCCGCGGTGACTCAGTGCGCGTTCTCCTGCGCGCGTCGAGCACCAATCGCGCGATTGCGGATTTGTCGCTTGAGTACGTGACCGGGGATTTGCGCGACCCCTCCTCGCTCGATCGCGCGATGAAAGGGGTCAAGCGCGTTTTTCACGTCGCCGCGGATTACCGCTTGTGGGCGCGGCGCTCTCAGGAGATTTACGATTCGAACGTCGGTGGAACGAAAAATCTTCTGGACGCCGCGAAGCGCGCCGGCGTCGAACAATTGATTTACACCAGCACGGTGGCAACCATCGCCGTCGATCGGCCGCAGCATCCGAATGAATTCACCGGCGCTAAGCTCGAAGAAATGGTTGGCCATTACAAGCGCTCGAAGTGGATGGCGGAAAGGGAAGCGCTCGACGCCGCAAAAAGCGGATTGCCGGTCATTGTGGCCATGCCCACGACGCCGGTCGGGCCGTGGGATTGGAAGCCGACGCCGACCGGAAAGATCATTCTGGATTTTTTGAATGGCAAGATGCCCGGCTACGTGGAGACCGGATTGAATTTTGTTGGCGTGGAAGAGTGCGCGGCAGGACACTTGCTGGTCGCCGAAAAAGGCAAGGTCGGCGAGCGCTATCTGCTGGGCGGTGAAAATCTCACGCTCAAGCAGATGCTGGACGCACTCGCCAAGATAACCGGTCTGTCGGCGCCCATTCTGAAAATTCCTCATGGACTCGCACTGGGTGTAGCCTACGCAAGTACGGCTTTTTCGCGGCTGGTCGGGCGCGAGCCCGGCATACCCGTCGAGGGCGTGAAGATCGCCCGCCACATGATGTTTGTGGATTGTTCGCGCGCCAAGCGTGAACTTGGATTTCAAGCGGGGCCGGTGGCGGGGGCGTTGGAGCGCGCGGTACGCTGGTACGAAGCGAACGGCTACATCGCCAAAAGCCGCGCCAAGCGCATGGCCCGCGCCGCCGCTTAGTGTTGCAGTGGCCGGTCTTCAGACCGGTGTCTTTGCTTTTGTATCGTCGCCCTTTAAGGCGGCATCTGAAAAGATTTGATGCGCATCCTCGTCACATTCGCCGTCGAAGCCGAATTCGCTCCCTGGCGCAAGCTCAGAACGCTAGAGCCAGTACACCTCGATGGTCTTGAGATGTTTCGATGCCAGATCGGCCGCGCCACCGCAGATTTTGTCGTGACCGGCATGGGAATGGAAAACGCGCGCCGCGGCATGGAAATAGCGATGTCAATTCCACACACTGCTTGTATCGCCTCGGGTTTCGCTGGTTCCCTTAAGCCAGCACACAAAGTTGGCGACATTCTCGCAGCCCGCGCAGTTCAACAGCTGGGAAAATCAAAAACTATCGAATGTTCCCGCAACCTTTTCATGGCTGCGTACGAAAACCAGGCGATTGAAGCGAAAATGTTTTTGACCACCGACAAAGTGATTGGCACTGCCGAAGAGAAACAGCAGTTGGCGCCGTTTGCCGATGCGGTGGACATGGAAAGCTTCGCTACTCTTTCGGTAGCAAAACAAAAGAATCTTCCAGCCGTCGCTATTCGCGTGATCAGCGACCGCTTTGACGAGGATATGCCGGCTAATATTTCGACGACGGTTGACCAGCGTGGGAGAGTGAAAATCGGTGGGGTCGTCAAGCATGTGGCGTCCCATCCCCTGCAATTGCCTGCTCTCATTCGCCTCGGACGCCAGAGTCACACTTCCGCCCAGGCCCTCTGCCATTTTCTCGAAGCATTCATCAAAGAGTTGTCCTTCCGGAGCCACGGATGGCCCCCTCCGGAACTTCAGGAGATAGCTGCGAGATGAGCCGGACTGGAACAACGCTAGAAGCTGTTAAGACGCTCGGTCCAATTCCCAAGACCATGCGCGCCGGTGTCTACCGCGAAAAGGGAATCGTCCGCGTCGAAGAAGTCCCCGTCCCAGAAGTCGCCGATGCTGAAGTCCTCATCAGAGTTGCCGCCTGCGGTATTTGCGGCACCGACATCAAGAAGATTTTTCACGCCTATGTGCCGCCGCCGCAAATTCTGGGCCACGAAGTAGCCGGCACTGTCGTCGCCGTTGGCCGCCGCGTGGCGAAATGGAAGCTGGCCGACCGCGTGATGAGTTTTCATCACATTCCCTGCGGCAAATGTTTCTATTGCGAGCGCCGCCTCTTCTCCCAGTGCAAGCAGTACAAGACAACGGGATTGACCGGCGGATTCACGCCGAACGGCGGCGGCTTTGCCGAATACGTGAAAGCCATGCCCTGGGTGGCCGAACGCGGGATTGTCGCACTGCCCGACAATGTCAGCTTTGAGGAAGCAACGTTCATCGAGCCGATCAACACGATTTTGAAAGCCGTGCGGAAGGCCCGCGTAGCGGTAGGCGAAACCGTGCTGATCGCCGGCTGCGGCCCCATCGGCCTGCAATTGCTAATGGTGGCAAATCTGGAAGGTGCCAAACTCTATACCAGCGACCCCATGGCCGTCCGGCGCGCCAAGAGCTTAACTTTAGGAGCATTGGAGTCGTTTGACCCCAGTGATGGTAAGCTTGTGGACCACATGAAAGCCCGGACTGAGGGTCGCGGCGCCGATGCGGTTTTGGTTGCGGTGGCGCACCCGTCCGTGGTGGCCGACGCACTGGCAGCGGCAAGGCCCGGGGGACGCGTGCTGTTGTTCGCCGCGAACGACCCGGTAACCAAGATTGAATTTCCCGCCGCGGCAGTGGGGATCGACGAAAAAGAAATTCTGGGCAGCTATAGCGCGGCCGTAGACATCCAAGAAGCAGGGGCCGACCTGGTGCTGAAAAAGCAACTTCCGGTGATGGACATTGTGACGCACCGTTTTCCCTTGGCTAGAATCCAAGAAGGGTTGAACCTGGCCGCCAAGCCGACGGCGGAATCACTCAAGATCTTGATCACACACGCATGAGCACGACGACGCCAAAGAAGATGGAAGTAGGCGAAGAAGTGAAAGCTGCCGTAACCCACGTCACGGTGCCGTCGAAGATGACCGCGGCCGTGCTCTATGGCAGCGAAGATCTTCGCATTGAAAAAATTGACGTGCCCGCTGTGGCGGCCGACGAAGTCCTGGTGCGCGTCCGCTTGGCGCTTACCGACGGTACCGACCTCAAAGTCTGGAAGCGCGGCTATCACGCAAAAATGATTCAACCGCCGGCTGTCTTTGGCCACGAACTGGTCGGCGAAATCGTGGCCGTGGGCAAGCGGGTGGATGCGCGCTGGCGGATCGGCATGCGCGTTATCGCCGCCAATTCCGCACCGTGCTTGCGCTGCTATCATTGCCGGCGTGGCCAGGAGAATCTTTGCGACGACCTCTTGTTCAACAACGGCGCCTACGCGGACTACATGCGCATCCCCGGCCGCATCGTCGTGGAAAACATGCTGGAAGTGCCGCATTCGGTTGACGATCAGAGCGCCGCTCTGGCCGAACCCCTGGCCTGCGTGCTTCGCGGAATCCATGAGATGGAAGTGCGGACCGGGGATACCGCGGCGGTGATCGGCTGCGGTCCCATCGGATTGAAGTTTGTCCGCATGCTTTCGCGGCGCGGAGTTCGCGTCATCGCCTTGGCGCGGCGTGCGGCGCCTCTAGATGTTGCCAAGCGGCTGGGCGCGGTGACGGCCTTCAATGTCACCGCGACGGAAGATGTTGTGTCCGCCGTAAAAGCGCTTACCGAAGACCAGCGTGGACCGGATTCCGTGGTCGAAGCCGCGGGCAACCCGGCCACGTGGCAGCAGGCCCTGGCGATGGTGCGGCGCGGCGGCGTCGTGAATTTCTTTAGCGGCCTGCCGTCAGGCACCCGCGTGGAAATCGACCCAGCGGCGATTCACTACTCGGAGATCAAGCTGATTTCGCCGTTTCATCATACGCCGCGGTTCTTTCGGGAAGCGCTGGAAGCCATCCGGCGCGGGGATATTTCGGCTCGCGATTTCGTCACCGAAGAAATCCGGCTGGCCGATCTGCCGCAGGCGTTTGCGCGCATGAAGTCGCGCAGCGGCGAGATCAAGTTGGCCGTGCGGCCGTAGTTTTCCGGTGCACACAAACCTCACCCGCCATTTGCGCTTTTGGCATCCCGGAGTGTTTTGCGATACTAAACGCTGCGACGAATCACTCCTGCTTTTGTGTTTTGATTTTGTAGGGTCCGCCTTCCGAGGCGGACCGCTGTGTGTTCCTTTGGCACTCATGCCCATGCAAGGAGATTCTCTCTTCTGATGTTGCTCCCCGGCGAAATCGACATAACGCGCCACGCACCCGAACCCGGCTGCTCGCCGGAAGAAGCGCAGAAATACACCAAGTGGCTGGCGACCCATCACTACGAGAATTTCAACGTCGTTTCCTGGCTTCTCCCCAAAGCGCTGCACCAGCATTTTTACAACGTCTATGCGTATTGCCGCTGGGCCGATGATCTCGGTGACGAAGTTCCCGATGCGGCGCGCGCCCTGGAATTGCTGGCGTGGTGGGAACATGAACTAGACGCTTGCTATGAGGGAAAACCGTCTCATCCAGTCTTCGTGGCCCTGCGCCAGACCATCATCGCGAAAGATATTCCCAAGCAGCCCTTCGCCGATCTGCTGAAAGCCTTCCGTCAGGACCAGACCGTGAAGCGCTATCCAGACTGGGATGCCGTCCTCAACTATTGCGTTTATTCTGCGAACCCCGTTGGCCGGCTAGTGTTGTATTTGTGCGGCTATCGTGATGAGCAACGACAGCTTTTATCCGATGCCACGTGCACCGCCCTGCAGCTCGCCAATTTCTGGCAGGACGTTTCACGCGATTTGGAAAAAGGCCGCATCTACATCCCGCTCGATGCTGCCGCGGCCCACGGGCTCTCCGAGAGCGACATAGTCGAACGGCGCTTCGACGATCGTTACGTTCGCCTGATGAAGGAACTTATCGCGCGCACTCGCGCCCTATTCGCAGAAGGCAGTCCGCTGGCAAAGATGGTGGACGGACACCTTAGCGTGGACCTCGAGATGTTCACCCGCGGCGGTTTGGTCGTACTCGATGCCATCGAAACGACGGGATACGACACTCTCCACCATCGCCCAGCCATCAGCAAAGGGAAACAAGCGCTTCTCTTTGGGCGCTCTCTGCTTGCGTATTTGATTGGTTTGGACCGGAAGTCGGAAAAGAGCAAGAGAATTCCCGTCACGTTGCGGGCAGAACAAAGCACTCCCGAAACGAGGGTAGTCATCGACGACTCCTACGCCGAATGCCACCGTATCGCTCGTGCGTCCCACAGCAATTTCTATCACGCGTTTTTCTTGCTCCCCGGTTCGAAACGCGATGCCCTGGCTGCGCTGTACGCCTTCATGCGCCTCGTGGACGACGTCGCAGACGAAGGCGCCGATCTTGCCGCAAAACAGCGTGGCCTCGCGAATTGGCGTGCCGCCCTCGATGACGCCATCACCGGGCATGAACAGCGTTTCGACGGCAACGCCGCGATGACCTCGCCCGCCGCAACTCTCGGCGCTGCCGCGGAAATATTGCCCGCGCTCGTGGACACCATGCAGCGCTACAAAATGCCCGCGCGCTATCTTCACGACCTCATCAGCGGCGCCGAGATGGACCTCACTATGCAGACCTATCCTACGTTCGACCGGCTGCGCGAATACTGCTATCGCGTCGCCGGCACCGTTGGACTCACTTGCACACATGTGTTCGGCTTCAGCAATGCCGGTGCCCTGGGCTTGGCTGAAAAGCTAGGGCTGGCCTTTCAATTGACGAACATCATTCGCGACGTGCACGAGGATTACAAACTCGGCCGCGTCTATCTCCCGGAAGAAGACCTGCAGCGGTACGGAGTTTCACCGGAAGACTTCGGCCGGAACGAAGCGACTCTCGGCGTTCGCGAATTGCTCCGCTTCGAAGCCGAGCGCACCTGGCAACTCTATGAAGAAGGTTCTGCTTTGCTCGGCCTCATCGATGCGGACAGCCGCGGCGCATTGTGGCTGCTCGTTCATACGTACAGCGCGCTGCTGAGTCGCATCGAGTCGGTCGGATTTGGCGTCTTCGGCGAGCGTGTGCGGCTTCCCAAAGCGGAAAAAATGATGTTCATCGCCAAGGCGCGCTTCGGCCGCCATACGAAAGAGAATATCCTTGAAAAGCGTGATCGTGATCGGCGGCGGGCTAGCGGGACTGGCGGCGGGCGTCGCGCTGGCTGAATCCGGCTGGCGTGTTCGTCTGTTTGAACAGCGTCCCTTTCTTGGCGGCCGCGCAACGTCCTACGTGTTGCCCGACGGCGAGCATGTGGACAACTGTCAGCACGTCACTCTGGGATGCTGCACAAATCTCGACGATTTCTACACGCGCATCGGCGCCGCCGGCAAAATCAAGTTCTTCGACCGGCTCCTCTTTCTCGATCCGCAAGGCCGCAAAGGAGAGATGCAAGCCGGGTTCTTGCCCGCGCCATTTCATCTGACCGCGTCGTTCGCGGCCTTCACGCCGCTGACGCTCCTGGACAAGCTCTCCATCGCGCGCGCGATGCTCGATATTCTGCGCACCAAGGGTAAGCCGTCGGACCTCCAGGAAAACGGCGGGATCTCCATGCTGGAGTGGCTCCGCCGCCGCGGCCAGACGAAACGCGCCATCGAGCGATTCTGGCGCGTTATCCTCGTGAGCGCTCTCGACGAGGAACTTCATCGCACCGACGCGCGCTTCGGCGTCGACGTTTTCTGGAAAGCCTTCCTTTCGAACAGCACCGGCTATCGCATGGGAGTGCCCGCCGTCCCCCTCGCAAATCTCTACGATTGCTGCAAGTCGGAGATCGAGAGCCGCGGAGGGGAAGTGGTTCTGCGCGCTCCGGTACGCGGCCTCAAAATGGAAAGCGGCGAGCTAGCTGGAGTTCGCTTCGACGAAGGGCGCGAAGAAACGGCCGATGCTTACCTGTTCGCCGTGCCCCACACCGCGCTGGCGCAGCTGCTGCCGGAAAGCGTGAAGCAGAGCGACCCGTCCCTCGCAAATCTGGACAAAATCAAAGTCGCGCCGATCACCGGCGTGCATTTCTGGTTTGACCGCCCAGTGATGACGGAGCCGTTTCTGACCCTCCTGGACACCACCACCCAGTGGATCTTCAATAAGACCGCCCTCTACGCCGATTCGAACGCAAAAGAGAACAGCGCCCCGGCGGGACAGTACCTGCAGTTGGTCATCAGCGCGTCCTACGATCTGCTGCAGGAACCGCGCCAGGAAATCATCGACCTTTGTTTAGCGGAAGTCAGGCAGGCTCTACCGGCGGCTCGTCACGCTAAATTGGTGAAGGCCACGGTCATCAAGGAAGCCGCCGCCACATTTTCGCCCGAGCCGGGAGTCGATCGCTGGCGCCCCAAGCAGCAGACCTCCGTGCCGCGCTTGTTCCTGGCGGGGGATTGGACCGACACCGGCTGGCCCGCTACGATGGAAGGCGCCGTGCGCAGCGGTTACTTGGCCGCCGAAGCTCTGCTTCGCGCCACGGGGTCGCCCAGAAGATTTCTGCAACCGGATCTCGATCCGGATGGATTCATGGCCATGTGGCTGGGGAAGCAAAACACCGCGACAGGTAGCTGATAACAAACAACCCAAAAGAAAAAGAACCAAAGAACGGGAACTAACATCCAACAACTGACAACTAAAAACCATGAGGCGATGCTAATTCACGGCGCAACCAGCTCGTACCAGCCGATTCGGCGCTCCTTGCTCGTTAACTCTTCCCCCGCCGCGTCCAGCATTTTGTACATGTTTTTGTGGATGGCCATGAACTGTTCGTAGGCTTCGCGGGAATTCCAGAAATCGAGAGTGAGGTAAGTCGCAGGACGATAGGGATCACGTAGAAGGCGAGTCTCGCGGTAGTTCGGGTCGCTCCGGAAGAGCTTGGCCCAGCCACCACCCGGGCCATAGGCGTTCTCGAAGCTTTCTTCACTACCCGGCTTGACTTCGTACTCCCACAGCGCTACAAACATAGATGTCCCATCTCCTGCTCGTTGGACATACGCACTCCTGCAAGCTAACTCTAGGGAATGATTGCGCAGTCCGGCCGAGTGTAACAATCCGATTGGATACAAGCCAAGTTGGCAAGCGCGACAGCGCAAGAGTATGGGTTCTGGTTGTGGCAGTCCGTCGAAACGGGCGGGCGGAGGTATTTGTGGATCGAAAGTACAGTCACCGCGGTTACCGCGACACTGAAAAAAGTGAGAAAAAAGACAAGTCGCACGACCGCAAGCCACCCGCTGGCGGGCCGCGCGGCGCCGATCAATTCGGCCCCCGCACCCCCCGCATGGTGGGCACCGTCACGCGCGCGAGATGTGCCAATTGCGGCGCCGTGTTGACCCCCGGGTTCGATCCCAATGGCACCTGCCCCAAATGCCAGTTCGAATTGCACTGCTGTAAACAGTGCCGCTTTTTCGATTCCGGCGCGCAGTTCGAATGCACCCAGCCGATCCAGGAACGCATCTCTCCCAAAGACGCCAAGAACGCCTGCACCTTCTACGAATTCCGCATGACCATCGAAAAAGATACCGCGCCAACTTCCTATACTCAGCCGGCTGCCCCTGGTTCCGCGGCCCCTCCTGGCCCCCCGCGCCACACGGACGCTCGCCAGGCCTTCGAAAACCTCTTCAAGAAGTAGCAGCACTCTCTGGCTTACGATTCGGCACCGCGCCAAACAACGCGCCACCGTCCGTCCTCTGCTGCTCAAAGCAAACACCGTTACCTGCCCCGACGGGCAGTTTTTCGCAAGGTACACCTGTACGCCCCCAAAACTACCCGCACGGCTGATTCACGATACGTTTGCACTTAGGGGCACGCAAATCGGAAGGGTCCATTCCAGCTCGTTCCGGTTTCGGATGAAGCCTGGTTTTAAAAGTGAGAAATCGTCTGGACGAGAAAGCGAAACTTACAAAAATGGCGACCCGCTGCTTCTTGGCGATGGCCCTGCTCCTTGCCGCTGTCAATCTACCGGCGCAAGAGACCCGCAAGGTGCTTTCAAATCCCGTTCCCGTCTATCCCGAAATGGCGAAGAGACTCCGCCTCACGGGCGTCGTGAAGGTGCAAGTTGTGATAGCCCCCAACGGACAGATCAAGCAAACGAAGGTACTCGGCGGTCATCCGGTGCTCGTGACTGCAGTCGAAGAAACGCTGAAGAACTGGAAGTACGCCCCGGCCAGCGCCGAAACAACCACCCAGCTGGAGTTCAGCTTCCATCCGTAAGCCCATCCGGATTTCTCAGCACCCCTCTGGAGAATTTTGATCGTGCGCCAAGGACAGTGCATTGTCGTCCTGACGCCATCGGGCGAAGATCGCCGATCGGAGATTCCGGTTCCTGCCGGAAAGCATCTAAGCAAGAAATTTCTCGAGCGGCTCCCAATAATTAATCTTCCAACCCTCCGCAAGGTGCTCCGCCCTACCCTTGGGAAACCCGGCATGGTCAAAGACAACCTTGGTTACCGAGCCTTGCTCCAAGAGATCAAACTTCGCAATCGAATAGATCCCCGGATCCCAGCCACCCGCTCGCCAAGCCTGAACAATTCGCTCATTTGGTACAAGTTCGATGTGCCGTCCCGTCACATAGCCGCCGAAAAGCGAAAACGCTCCACCTGCTTCTGGGCTGATCTCCGTGGGCTTGCTTCCCGGTGCCATGCCGGACTTCATAGCTGTACTGAGCAGCACCACCTTGTTGAACTGTTTCGCGTCTGTGAGTGCTTCATAAACGCGCTTCCGGCTCGCCTTGAAAACGGGCTCCTGGTGAATGGATTCCGCCGTATGCGAAATCTCCTCCACGGCCTCCGCCCAGCCCTCCGTTGAACCCAGGGCCAGCCCGCCAAACGCGAGGCCGGTGCCCGCGATCAATTGCCGTCGTGTCGGGATACTCGCCAGAGCACTCGAGTTCTTTCGCTCGTTCATCATTGTCCTCCAGGATTTTTGCGTTCAACCGTCACCGCATAAGAGCACCGCGCCAAAATATGTTCAAGATAATCTTTTTCTGGAAAGGGTAATCCCGTTCGAGGCATACTTCTGCGCCTGGACAAAAAGGAGGCCCCATACCTTACCCCGCTGGTCACCGCGCCGCAGTCAAGAAAAACATCATTAACAGCGCCCGCAAGCTCTTCAATCGCCATGGCTTTGAGAGTGTCTCTCTCAAGCAGATCATGGCCGGTGCGGGCCTCACCCGCGGCGGCTTCTACAGCTATTTCAAAAGCAAAAGCGATCTCTACGCCGAGGTCCTTGGCTGCTTCTTCACTGATCCGGAGTGGAAAAGCTGCTGGGAAGGCGTGCACGTTGATCTGTCATCGACCGACGTAGGCCCGCAAGTCGTCCGCGCCTATCTATCTCGCCAGCATTTCGAGGACGTCGAAAATTCCTGCCCCATGGTCGCCTTGCCGACCGACGTAGCCCGCAGCGGCGTAGGTGCGAAGCGCGCCTTCGAGACCGTCTTCAAAGCCATGGTCAGCGTCCTGGAGCGCAGCTTGCTCCAGAATGGCCGGCTTCGCCGCACCACGGCGCAGAGCATAGCTGCCTTGTCCATAGGAGGCATGATCGTGGCCCGGACCATGGTCGACCGTGCTCTTGCAGATGAGTTGCGCACTGCCTGCATGTCGGTCGCCCTCGATCTCGGCGGT
>Ga0209131_1000363_pt1 | contig 32906 bp, 30 predicted proteins | sample GraSoi_2013_40cm_FD_185826 | JGI IMG/M metagenome (GOLD analysis project Ga0209131, IMG submission 185826) | Grasslands soil microbial communities from the Angelo Coastal Reserve, California, USA - Sample 9_17_2013_40cm (SPAdes) (version 2) | ecosystem: Environmental > Terrestrial > Soil >...
CGATCGGGGTGGAGCCCACGAAGCTCACGGCGGCGACGCGCGGATCGGTGAGCAGCGTGTCCACCGCCTCCTTGTCGCCGTTCACCACGTTGAGCACGCCCGGAGGCGCGCCCGCCTCGAGCATCAGCTCGGCGAGCCGCAGCGGGCAGGACGGATCCTTTTCCGAAGGCTTGAGGATAAAGGTATTGCCGCAGGCGATCGCCATTGGGAACATCCACATCGGCACCATCGCCGGGAAATTGAACGGCGTGATCCCTGCGCACACCCCAAGCGGCTGGCGGATCGAGTAGAGGTCCATGCCCGCCGTGATGTTGTCGGAGAACTCGCCCTTCATCAGGTGCGGGATGCCGCAGGCGAATTCGACCACCTCGAGGCCGCGCTGGACCGAGCCTTTCGCATCCGAGAGCACTTTGCCGTGCTCGGAGGCGACGAGCAGCGCCAACTCGTCCATGTGTTTCTCGACCAGCTCCTTGAAGCGGAACATCACGCGCGCGCGCGTCACCGGCGAAGTCTCCGACCAGCCGGCAAAGGCCTCTTTCGCGTTGGCGATCACGCGCTCGACTTCGGCCTTCGAAGCGAGCGGCACCCTGGCGGCGAGCGCGCCCGTCGTCGGGTTGAACACGTCACCGAAGCGGCCGCCGCTTTTTAGATCAGGTCCCCGGACGGGCTTGCCGCCGATGAAATGACTCAGCTCGCGAACTTTGGCAAGTGCGGCGTCACGGGTGTTCATGGGAGATCCCTGAATTATAGCGGGAGGAGCTCTATTGGACCGTCGCCCCCGAATCGCGCACCACCTTGCCCCATTTGTCGTAGTCGCCCTTGAGGTAGGCGCCGAACTGCGCGGGCGTGTCCGGGTCGGGCTCCATTCCGGTCGGGGCGAGGAGCTTCTTCACCTCGTCGGCGCGTACGAGCTTCCCGATCTCGCCGTTGAGCTTCGCGACGATGTCGCGCGGCGTTCCCGCCGGCGCCAGCATGCCGATCCACACGGTCGCCTCGTAGCCGGGAACGCCCGCCTCGGCGATGGTCGGCACCTCCGGCATCTCCGGCGAGCGCTTCGCGGTGCTCACGCCCAGCGCCTTCAACCTTCCCGATTTCATGTGCGGGATTGCGATCGGCGTGCCGACGAAGCTCACCTTGACGATGCCCGACATCAGGTCCTGCTGCGCCGGCCCGCTGCCCTTGTACGGCACGTGGTTGAGCTTGATGCCCGTCATGTACATGAAGAGCTCCGTGACCAGGTGCTGCGCGCCGCCGTTGCCGGAGCTGGCGAAGTCGATCTTGCCCGGCTCCTTCTTCGCAGCCGCGACAAGCTCCTTCACCGAATTCACGCCGAGCGAGGGGTGTACGACCAGGACGTACGGCCCGGTCGCGATGCGGATCACCGGCACGAAATCGCCGAGCGTGTCGTAGGGCATGTTCTTGTACACGTGCGGCGCGATCACGAAAGGCGACGCGGTGAGGAGCAGCGTATAGCCGTCGGGCCTGGACTTGGCGACAAAGTCGGTGCCGATCGTGCCGCCCGCCCCGGCCCGGTTCTCGACGAAGAACTGCTGCCCGAGCGTCTCGGAGAGCTTCTGGGCGATGATGCGCCCGGGCACGTCGGTCGTGCCGCCCGGCGAAAGCGGGATCACGATGCGCACCGGACGGCTTGGATAGGTTTGCGCCGCCGCAGAGGCGGCAAGCAGCGTGGCGAGGCAAAAAGCGGAAAGCGCGCGCACGATCAGCCGCGGTAGACGGGCTCCGGCTGCGAGAAGAACGAGTGCAGGATGTGATAGACCATCAGGTAGTTCTTCTGGTGGAAGCTCGCGTGCGAGATGCCGGCCATGACCGTGAACTGCTTGTCGGGGTTGGGCAGGCGCCGGAAGAACTCGAGCAGATCGTCGATGCCCGCGATCCCGTCCCATTGCCCCCGCATGACGATGGTGGGCGCCGTGATCTTGTCCGGATCCACCAGCGGCAGCTTCGAGCACATATCCACGTAGGTGCCGGTCGGCACTGAGTCGTCGAGCGCGACGATGGCCTCGGCAAAGGCGTTGACCGTTGCTTCGTCCGCGGTGCCAGGATGGTCCCGGCTGAAAATACTCTGCACGAAAGCGCGGTCGATCGGCCGGCGGTTCCTGGAAATGTAGTCCGGGAGCCTTTTCTTCCGGTCCGCGAGCGTCGGGCTGCCCTCGCCCGTCCACACGAAGGCGTCGAGCGCGAGTCGCGCCACGCGCTCGGGATGGCGCTGCGCAAAGAGCGCCGCTCTAAGCCCGCCCGACGAGATGCCATAGACGAGCAGCTTCCCTGCCCCGGTCGTCTTCAGAATGTATGCGCTGCCCGCCTCGAGATCATCGGCGCCGTTCGAAATGTCGCAGTTGATCGGGCGCGATTTGTCCGAGCGGCCGTAGCCTTCGTTGTCCATGCACCAGGCGTCGAAGCCGCGCGCGGCGAACCACTCCATCACCGAGGAATCAGGGCGCCCGGGGACATGCAGATCGAAGGTCGGCTGCGAGGCCATCGAGGAGCCGTGCACGAAAAGCACGGTGCCGCGCTTCTGCGTGCCGGCGGCGGCCGGCTTCTGCCAGAGAAACAGGTTCACGCTGCCCTTGCGGGTCCAGTGCTCCTTGCCCGAGATCGCCGGGCGTGCGGCTGATGCCACCTGCTTCACGTCAACTCCCCGGAAAAAACGTGAATTTTAACACCCGCCGCGGACGCCCTGCGGAATGCATTCGTCGCGGAGCTCACGAGCAGTCGAACCGCAGCACTTCGACCGCCGCGGCGGTCGAGGTGCCGAAGCCGATCTTGCCCCGGCCACGCAGCATGATGCGGTCGCGGCGCAGCAGCACCTCGCGGTCTCCCGCAATCGCAACGTAGGTTCCGTTGGTCGATTCGTCGATCAGGATATATTGCAGCCCCCTGCGCTCGATGCGCGCGTGCAGGCGCGACGCGGTCTTCTCGCCCACCACGACATCGCTGTTCGAATCGCGTCCGAGCGAGAGCACCGTTTTCTCCCGCGGGAAATCTATGGTGCGCTCCCCGAGCTCGAGGATGAGCCTCACTTCCACCTTGGCGCTGGAGGCGAGCCCCGCAAACTGGGTCGAGTCCTCGGTGTCTCCCCACATCAGCTCGAACACGCGCACCGCCTCGTGCTTCCCTTTGACCTGGATCGCGTCCAGGTCGCGCAGGTTCGCGCGTTGCGCGGCGGGCAAGGCGTTCGCGGTGGCGCCGCTGGTCAGGATCTGCCCCGCCTTGGCGAGCCCGGCAAGGCGCGCCGCGGTGTTGACGCCGTCTCCCCAGAAATCGCCCTTGTCCTCGAGCACGAGGCCGAAATGAAAGCCGATGCGGATGGCGAGCTTCACGCCCGCGGCCGGAGGCAGGGCGATCACGCGCTGCTGCATTTCCCTCGCCGCGTTGCAGGCGACATCCGGGTCGCCGAACACCACCATGATCTCGTCGCCTATCGTCTTGACGACCTGGCCCTCCTGCTTCGCGACGACCTCGCGGAGCTCGTCGAGACAGCCCTCGATTGCTTTCGCGGCGGGCTTGTCGCCGAGCAGTTCGTAGAGCGCGGTGCTGCCGCTGACGTCGGCAAAAAGAATTGCGCGTTCCTTGGAGATCAGGGTCATCGCAACCGACTGTCTTTCAACGACGCCCACTCGAACGCATGGGCTTATGGCATTTTGGTAAAGTATCACCTATTTTCCCTGGGCCCGCCACCGCCCTCCCTCGGAGATTTCCATGACTGCCCACATCAAGGTTGCCGAGCGCAAGTGCTACATCAACGGCCAATTCGTCGGCAGCGGCAGGCAGTTCGCCAAGATCAACCCGGTCGACGGCACCGTGGTCGCGCAGGTCCATGAGGCCGACCGCGCAATGGTGGACACCGCGGTACGCTCCGCGAAGGGTGCGCTAAAAGGCCCCTGGGGCAAGATGCCGCTGCAGGCGCGCGTCGATCTCCTGCGCAAGATCGCCGAAGGGATCGAAAGGCGCTTCGACGATTTCCTGCAGGCCGAGGTCGCCGATACCGGAAAACCGGTGTCGCTCGCGAGCCATCTCGACATTCCGCGCGGCGCGGCGAACTTCCGCGTCTTCGCGGACATCGTGCGCACCTACGGCACGGAGTCCTATCATCTGGACACGCCCGACGGCAGGGGCGCCGTGAACTACGCGATGCGAAAGCCGCTCGGCGTGGTCGGCGTGATCGCGCCGTGGAACCTGCCGCTCTTGCTTCTCACCTGGAAGCTCGCGCCGGCGCTCGCCTGCGGCAATACGATCGTCGCGAAACCGTCGGAAGAAACGCCTTCCACCGCGACGCTGCTCGCCGAGGTCATGCACGAGTCCGGCGTCCCGGCGGGCGTGTACAACGTGGTGCACGGCTTCGGGCCGGATTCGGCTGGCGAGTTCATCACCACGCATCCCGACGTGAACGGAATCACGTTCACGGGAGAAACTGCCACGGGCGCCGCGATCATGAAAGCGGTCGCGCCGACCGTGAAGCCGATTTCCTTCGAGCTGGGCGGCAAGAATCCCGGCATAGTCTTCGCCGACTGCGACTTCGACGCCGCAGTAGCCGGGATGTCGAACGCGATCTTCTCCAACACCGGGCAGGTGTGTCTCGCGCCCGAGCGCGTCTACGTCGAGCGGCCGATCTTCGATCGTTTTGTCGCCGCGCTGAAAGCCAAGGCCGAGGCCCTGGTGCTCGGCTTTCCGCAGGACAAGGCCACGAACATGGGACCGCTGATCTCCAGGCAGCACCGCGAAAAGGTGCTCTCCTATTACGAGTTGGCGAAGAAGGAGGGCGCGAAGGTCGTCACGGGCGGCGGCGTGCCCAAATTCGGCGACGCGCGCGACAACGGCGCCTGGATCCAGCCGACGCTCTGGACGGGCCTGCCCGAGACCGCGCGCACGGTGAAGGAGGAAATTTTCGGGCCGTGCGCCCACCTCGCCCCGTTTGACAAGGAGGAAGAAGCCGTCGCCATGGCGAACGACACCGTCTATGGCCTCGCCTCCACGGTCTGGACCACCAACCTCGCGCGTGGCCACCGCGTCGGGCAGGCGATGGAAGTCGGCATCTCCTGGGTCAACTGCTGGTTCCTGCGCGACTTGCGCACGCCCTTCGGAGGGGCCAAGCTCTCGGGCATCGGCCGCGAAGGCGGTCTGCACTCGCTCAATTTCTACTCCGAGCCGACCAACGTCTGCATCAAACTGTAGGTGAGGCCCGCCGTGAAGGCACTCGATTTCCCGAAATGGATCGAGGAGCACCGGCACCTTCTCAAGCCGCCGGTCGGCAACGCGCAGATCTGGCAGGACACCGATTTCATCGTCACCGTCGTCGGTGGGCCCAATCAGCGCACCGACTACCACGACGATCCCTACGAGGAATTCTTCTACCAGGTCAAAGGCAACGCTTTTCTCAACATCATGGAGAATGGAAAGCCCGGGCGACTCGAACTGAAGGAAGGCGCGATCTTCCTCATGCCGCCGCACCTGCGTCATTCTCCGCAACGACCCGAAGCGGGCAGCGCGTGCCTGGTGATCGAGCGCACCCGGCCGGAGGGCGTCAAAGACGGCTTCGAGTGGTATTGCCGATCGTGCCACGCGTTGGTGCACCGCGTGGAAGTGCAGTTGAAGAGCATCGTGCGCGACCTGCCGCCGCTCTTCGAGCAGTTTTACGCGAATGAGCGGCTCCGCACCTGCGGGAAGTGCGGCGCAGTCCATCCGGGCAAAGGCTGAGCGGGCGAATCCCATGCTCGTTTTCCGGCTCCAGCGTAGGTTGTAAAATGGTCGAGCCAACAGCGCGAATCTTCCTGATCGGGGGCCTCCATGCTTTGCTCCATACTGCGAAATAAACAAGGACTGCTGCTGATCGCAATTGCGCTTGTTCTCGGAGGCTGCGGCGGGATGCCTAAAAACGCCGAAGAGTTCCGGCAGTTTTCCGCCAAACGAGTAAGCGTCGTTGGTTGGATGCCCGGCGTCGTACCGAAGGAGACCTTCGAGGTCGAGCGTCCCTTCCGGGAGGTGTCATCGACGCTTCAAAAGAAGGCCAATGAATGCCTGAAGGTCGCCATCCAATGGGCCACTAACAGGGGGTCCGGCGTCGACACCTACAAGCCCACTTTCGTCGCCGGCCCCAACAAGGCGGAACTTCATGTCCAGCTAAAGCGCGGCGCGGTTATCGAAGTAGGAGCTCCGCCGGACGGCGCCTATCGCGTCGTGCTCGACGCCACTCCCCTCGCCGCAAGGCGAACCCGGATCGATGTCTATACGATGTCCAGAGACGACAATCTGCTCCGAACGGCGCTGAGCGGCTGGGCGCGGGGCGACAACCTGGGTTGTCCGGATTTGACCAAGAGATGACTCGCGCCCGATGAACCGGCGCATTTGTGGAATACTGCTCGCGGCCAGCCTGTTCGCCGGTTGCTCGGGAATAAAGACATATCCCGATACGCTCCCCAAAAACATGCACGTACGCACCGAGACTTCGAAGGTGCGAGCCGAGCTTCACATCCATCGAGTTGACGCGAACTGTCTGACTGAATATCAAGGAACGGTACAACTTGATAAACCCTCGGTCGAGGTCGGCATACCCGCCGGGCGACAGAGCCTCGTCGCTTTTACTTTCTCGAGCTCCTCGTTCCTGAGGGGCTCAAGCACCTCGGTCCGATATGACACCCTGCTTACACCCCGCGCCGGTTACACTTACGACGTCAAAGTCAGCTACCTGGACAGAATGTATAACGTGGCCATTCGCGAAATCGACCCGCGCAAATCTTCGAGCCGCGAAATCGAACGCAAGAGCTTGAAGACTTGCAGCGGCTCCTGAATCTCGGCGCTGGCACAGATCGGTGATCTCGCCGCGCGTCGATGAGCATCGCCAGGCGGCCCTGCGCGCCGGGCTCAACTACGTCACCGACGGCCTCGAGGGTATCCGGCGCGAGCGCGCGGGAAAGGGCTGGGTTTACTATGCACCGGACGGCGCGCGCATCACGAGCAAGGCCGAGCGCAAGCGAATCAACTCCCTCGCGATTCCCCCGGCCTGGACCGACGTCTGGATAAGCCCCGACCCCGAAGGACACATCCAGGCGACTGCGCGCGACGCGCGCGGAAGAAAACAATACCGTTACCATGCGCGCTACCGCGAGGCGCGCGACAAATCCAAGTTCGGGCGCATGCTGGAATTCAGCGAAATCCTCCCCGAGATCCGCGAGCGCGTCGAGCGCGACCTGCGCGCGCGCGACTTGACCCGGCGCCAGATCCTCGCCACGGTGGTGATGCTGCTCGACAAGACGCTCATCCGCGTGGGCAACGACGAGTACGCCCGCGAAAACCGCTCCTTCGGCCTCACGACCCTGCGCGACCGTCACGTCGAGATCAAGGGCGCGAAAATGCTCTTCAGCTTCCGCGGCAAGAGCGGGGTCGATCACACCGTGTCGATCACCGACCGGCGCTTAGCCCGCATCGTTCAGCAGTGCCAGGATCTGCCCGGATATGAGCTTTTCAAATACATCGACACGTCCGGCAAGCGCCAGACCATCTCGTCAGACGACGTGAACGCCTATCTTCGCGAGATCACCGGCCGCGACATCACGGCGAAGGACTTCCGGACCTGGGCAGGCACGATGCTCGCGGCTAGGGAGCTTTTCCTGCTGGGGCCGGCCAAGACCCAGCGCGAAGCCGAGCGCAACATGATCCGGGCGATCGACGCGGTGGCCAAGCGCCTCGGCAACACCCGCACCGTGTGCCGCAAGTACTACGTTCACCCCGGCCTCGTGCGCGCCTACCTCCAGGGCCTCACCGCCCCGCTCCCCTCCGCGCCGCTGCCGAGCCACACCCGCCGCCAGCAACCCACCGCCGCGCTCAGGCGCGACGAAGTCGCCGTGCTGCAGTTCCTGCAGGAAGATGCGGCGGAGAATTGAGCAATGCAGCGTGATTCCACGAGCGAACTATAATGATGGACTCGAACCTGACTCCAGACGATTTTGACTGGCTGCGGAAGTTGAAGGGCGCCGCAGACGCGAAACGCGATCCGCCGCCAGTTCCGGCTGATGTCGGAGCCAAGCTCGGTACGTTCGGTCTGGCAAAGCCGAATAGCTCCGGCGCCCTCACAATTACACCTGAAGGCCGTGACGCGCTGTTGGAACAAGACATGCGCGACGCGGAAGACCGCTAGCTCACCTCAAAGGAGTCTTCCAATGAAACTGACGAGAAACCTCGGGTTGCTGTTGTTGGCCGCCTGGCTCATATTGCAAGGGCTTATACCGCTGCTCAATCTCAGCTTCTCGGGACTGAGCACGCTGATGGCAATCCTCGCCATCGCAGCCGGTGTCTTGATCGTCGTCGGGCGATAGGAGCGAGGGCCTTTGCGCCCGCGAGAAATGGCTGACCCGCCCTACTTCGCTTCCTTCCTCGCCTTCAGGTACCACTCGAGGATCTCCTCCCCGTTCCAGTGCAGCACGCCCTTGAACTTGGCGATGGCGCTGTAAACGTCCTCTAGGTACTTGATGCGGAACGGCTGGCCGCTGATGTAGGGATGGATGGCGATCGCCATGATCCTCGGCCGCTCGGCGCCTTCCTTGTAGAGCCGCTCGAAGCAGTCGATGCACTTCCGCGTCCAGTACGCCGCTTCGTGGTGCTGCACGATCATCATCGGGATGTCGTTGCATTCCACGGTGTAGGGCAGCGTGACGAGCGGCCCGTTCGCAGTCGAGATTTCGGTGGGCTCGTCGTCGTACACCCAGTCGCCGATGTACTTGACGCCCGCCGCAGTGAGGTGCTCCGGCGTGTCGTAGGTTTCGGTGAGCCCCGGCCCCAGCCAGCCCACAGGCCGCTTGCCGGTGAAGTTCTCGATCGCTTCGAGCGAGCGCCGGATCATGGCCGGCTGGTCTTTTTCGTTGTGGATCGGTCCCTGCTCGTAGCTGTGGCCCATAAACTCCCAGCCCGCGTCCTTGCAGGCCTGCGCGACGCGCGGATAGTCGACGCACACGCGCGCGTTGATCGCGACGGTCGGCCGGATCTTCAGGCGCCGGTAGAGCGCGTGGAATCGCCAGAAACCCACCCGCATGCCGTACTCGTGCCAGCTCCAGTTCGGCACGTCGGGCAGGAGCGGCACCCCGGTGGGCGCAGGCAGCACTTGCCGCGCCATCGGCTTCGCGATATCCCAGACCTCGAGATTGACGATGGTCCAGACGACGATGCGCTTGCCGGCGGGGAGCCTGAGCTTCGGCCGGTCGACGATGGCAGAGTATTTAACGCGGTCTCTTGGGATTGTCATTTGGCCTTCTTGTTGGTCTTTTTCCTGGATGGACGCGATTTTGGTTTTGCTCCCCTCTTCGGCGCCGCAGGCAGCTCGAGCTTCAGCATGCGGATGGCGTTGCCGAAATATACCTTGCGCCGGTCGTCGTCCTTCAACTTCAGCGAATCGATCGTCTTGATGATCTCGCGGATGAAAAGCGGGCCGCCCTCCGGATCGAAGGGGCAATCGGTGCCGAAGAGCACGTGATCGGCGCCGAAGAAATCCAGGCCGCAGCGCGTGGCCGACGCCGAGCCGTTCACCGAGGTGTCCGCGTAGAACATCCTGAAGTAATCGACCGGGCGCTTGGCCATGCGCTTCAGGATGACGGTGTAGTCCTCGTCCGAAGTCCGCGTGCCCAGCTGATCCATCCCGTAGCCGATCCTCGCGTCGAAGAACGGCGCCATAGCGCCCAGGTGATGCGTGATGATTTTGAGATCGGGGAGCTTCTCCATCATTCCCGAGAACACCAGGCGCGCCATGAATGCGCTCGTCTCGTAGGGCCAGCCGAACAGCCAGTAGATCTCGTACTTGGATTTGCTCTCGCTGACATAATCGGCGAATTTCGCGGTGCGCGTCGGGTGCACCCAGATCGGCAGGTCGTACTTGTTCGCCATGCGCTCGAAGATCGGATAGAACTCCGGCTCGTCGAGCGGCCTGCCGTTCACGTTCGTGAAGATCTGGATGCCCTTTGCGCCGAGCTCGCCGATCGCCCGGTCCATCTCGCGCAGCGCTTCGGGAAGGTTGTTCATCGGAAGCGAAGCGACGAAGGCGGGAAAATAGCCGGGATGCCTGGCGACGATCTCGGCCATGCCGTCGTTCGCCAGGCGCGCGAGCTCCGGCGATTTGTCGTGCGGCGCGAGGAATTCGATCGCCGGAAGCGACAAGGTGAGGATCTGCTTGTAACCCGGAAAGCGCTCCATCATTCGCAGGCGCGCTTCCAGGTCCCACAGCACCGGGATGTGCAGCCAGCGCTTGATCTGCGCGCCGAGCGTGGGACTCTGCTCCGCGATCGCCTTCACCCGTTCGAAAAACGCCGCCGGAAAGACGTGCGGGAAGATGTCGAGCTTGAGATTCGGATTCATGAGCACCTGGGGATGGATTCGGAATTCGAGAGCAAGGGATTGTGCCTGAAATCCCTCCGTTCCAGATCGCGCCTAGGCTTCGCCCTCGAGCCGGGCGATGAAGCTGGCCATCGCCTCGAGCACCACACCGGGCTGGTCGCGGTGCGGGGAGTGCCGGCAGTCGGCAAGGCGCAGGAGCTCGATCGGGCCGCCGGTCTGCCTCGCGATCGCCTCGAGCTGCGCCATCGTCCCGTATTCGTCGTCGAAACCCTGGATTGCGAGCACGGGGCAATGTATCCGGGGCAGGACCTCCTCGATGTTCCAGCTCCTGAAGTCCGGGTGCAGCCAGATATCGTTCCAGCCCCGGAACGTCTTCGCCGCGTCGGCGTGATAGCGGCCGAGCTTGTGCGCGAGGTCCGTGTCCTCGAAGGCCGTCTTCGCCTCGGCGATGCTCTTCACGCTGATGTCCTCGACGAAAACATGGGGCGCCATGAGCACCAGCCCCTTGACGCCGTCGCTCATCGCCGCGTAGATGAGCGCGATCGAACCGCCGTCGGAATGCCCCACGAGAACCGGCTCGCCGATGCCGAGCCGCTCGAGCAGCTCCGGCAAGACCTCGAGCGCTTCGACATGCATGTAGTCGACCGCGCGCGGCTCGCGCAGCCCTTCGGATTGACCGTGACCGTAGCGCGAGTAGGCCACCGCGGCGCAGCCGGTTGCCGCAGCCGCCTTCTGCGGAAAATCCCGCCACATCGCAACCGAGCCCAGGCCCTCGTGGAGAAAGACCAGAGTCGGCGCGTCCCGATTCGCGCCGGGAATTTTCTGAAACTCGAGCTTGCGGCCTTGAACGGTGACGAAAGAATGATCGGCTTTCTCGGACAAACTCGGCTTTCTTCTGTTCTCCACGGATCCCGCAAGTTTATCGAATCCGCGTCGACTCTTGCTATAGCTTGAGCGGTTTCCAGTATCCGGTCAGCTCGAGATAGCCGCGTCCGACCATGGTTTCCCCTTGTTTGGCGCGCACGGCTCCCTCCCAGTAGACCGTGCCGGTGCTCGCGCGCGCGTCGAGCTCCTGGTCCTCCATGAGCGGCTCGATCTCCAGGGTCAAGGCGCCGGCCTCGACGCGCACAGAAACCGGATACTCGGTTCCGGTCCGGCGCGAGCGCCAGATCCTGAGCGGGTCGAATCGAACCTCTCCCGGTTTCAGGCTGCGCACGCGGCCGTCGGCGCCCCGCAGGGCTCCGCCCGCCCAGATACTGCCGCCGTCCCTCCCCCGCATGCGGAACGCCATGAGCGCCCCGCCGTCGGAAAGATTGATTCCGATCCAGTCCCAGCCGACCGCTCCTTGCGCCAGAGCCTCGCTCGACCATTCGTGATCGAGCCAGGCTTCGCCCGAAACCTCGAGCTCGCGGCCGCCGATGACGACGCTGCCCGTGACCGCAAGATGCGGAATGCTGTAGTAGTAGCTCGCCTGCGCCGGGTTCGGCCCTTTGCGGCTGAAGCCGCGCTCGCCCTGGAGCAGCACCGCCTGTTTCGCATCGAACCGGAGGCTGTAGCGGAAATCGCGCGCCGCGACCTCCGCCACGTAGCCGCTCCCGGTTTGCTTGAGCGACCAGTCTTCGATCGCGACCTCGGTGCGGCCCTCTTCGGCCTGGGCGAGCCCGAACCCCGCGCGCGCGGCGCGCTGATCGTGCAGCAGCCCCGCGGCCGCCGGATCGGCGAGCGCCGCATGCGCGAAGAGCAGCTGCCGCGGCGCGAACCGGCTCGAAAGGTCTTCGGCGACACGCGGCCGGTTGCGAAAAAAAGTGATCTGCACGCCGAGCTCTTTGCCGCCGGCCGCTTTGAGCCAGCCAGTGATGTACCACCATTCGCTGCGGAACTGCGGGTGGCTGCCGTGGTCGCGCGGGAACTGCAGCGCTACGCCCTGGCGCACCGGAGGATACTCACCCTGCCCGTGGACGAAGACGGGCCAGGAGGCGAGCGCGAGCGCCAGCGCGAACCTCACCAATCCTCCTTCACCGCCCGCACGGCTTCCCCGCTCATCGCCTGCCGCCCGCTCGCGATCGCGGTGAATGTCGCCAGCACGAGCATCACCGCCACGAATTCGGCCAGAAGCTGCCAGGGCAGGTGCAGCTCCATCCCCCAGTGGAACGAATGGCGGTTGACGACGTGGATGAGCACGAGGCTGATCACCCAGCCGAGGGCGAGGCCCACCGCGAGACCCAGAGCGCTCACCAGCAAGCCTTGCGCGGCGAGCATGGAGCCGATCTGTCGCCGCGTCATTCCGATGTGGCGCAGCACGCCGAACTCGCGACGCCGCGCCAGCACCAGAGCGCCGAAACTCGAGGAAAGTCCGAAGAGGCCGATCACGACGGCCACCGCCTCGAGCGCATAGGTCACGGCGAAGGTACGGTCGAAGATCGCGAGCGAGACTTCGCGGATCTCTCCGGGGCCGGCGATCTCGAGGTTGGCTGCGCCCGCGACGCGCGCCTGGATTTCGCGCGTCACGCTCGCCGCGTCCGCGCCCGGCGCGAGCCACAGCGCCGCGTCGTCGGCGTAGGCGTCGCCGGTATGGCGCAGGTACTCGTAGCGCTCGATCAGCACCGCGCCCTGCTGGCGCGCGTAATCGCGCCAGATTCCGGCGACCGTGAAGCGCGCGCGCCGCCCGCCGAGCGGGATCTCGATGACGGCGCCCGGCTGCCATGCGTACAGATCGGAGGCGACTTCGCTCACCCATGCCGCGGGTGGCTCGCCCGCTTTGAGCGCATGCGCGGCACCCAGGAGCGGCGGAACCCTGCGCTCGGCCTCGACCGCGCGGGCGAGTAGCGTGATCGGCGGCCTGTCCGGAGCGACGACCAGGCGCTGGCTGCGCAGGAATTCGACGCGGCGAACCCCGGGCAGCGTCGCGATCGTCTGCTGGTCGGCGGGCGAGAGGAAGGCAGTGTCCGAGCCTTGTCCCGCGCGCAAATAGAGGTCCGCGGGCAGCACGCGCTCCAGCCACTCGTCCAGCGACTGGCGGAAGGAGGCGACCATGATCGCCATCGACACCATGAGGCTCACGCTCGCGACGATCGCGGCGAGGCTCACCCCCGCCTGTCCCGGAGCGCCGCGAAGCTGCGCGAGCCCGATGCGCGCCGATACCGGCCCGAGGAGCGGCGCGACGCGGAACCCGAGCACCGCGATGCGCGGCATCAGCATCACCGTGCCGATCAGGAGGAGCGCGATGGCGCCATAGCCGAACAACGGCAGCCCGCTCACGGGTCCCGCCCGGGTGAGGGCTGCGCCGGCGAGAAGCACCGCAATTCCCGGCCACACCGGCCGCAGCCGTCGGAGAGCGCGCTCTTCATCGCCCGCCTTCAAGGCGGGCGCCGGCGCTGCACCGGCGGCTTCCAGGGCTGGTGCGAGGCTGCCGAGCACCGCTGCGAGGATCCCGAGCGAGAAGAACAGCGCGAGCGCCGGCCAGTCGAGCACGAGCGAAGGCGCGAGGCCGCGGAAATATCCGCCCCCGAGCTCTGCGCCGAAGCGCTCGAGCACGAAGGCGGCGCTCGCATGGCCGAGCGCAATTCCGGCGAGCGCCCCCATCGCGCCGACGACGGCGGCCTCGGCGAGGAGCATCGCAACCAGCTCCCGCCGCGTCATGCCCAGAACGCGAAGCAGCGCGAGCTGCGAGCGCCGGCGCACCACGGCGAGAGCCTGCGCCGAAAAAACGAGCAGCCCGCCGGTGAAGAGCGCCACCAGCGCCAGCACATTGAGGTTGACGCGGTAGGCGCGCGACAGCGCGCCGCTTCGCTCGACATCGGCGTCCGGCCGCTCGACCAGAGTGCCCGCCGGCATCTCCGCGCGCAGGCGCCCCGCCAGGCGCTCCGCATCGGCCCCCGCGCGCAGCCGCAGGTCGATGCGGTTCAAGAAGCCCGAGCGCAGGAAAATCGCCTGCGCCGCGCCGATGTCGATGATCGCAAATCGCTGCCGGCGGACCTCGCCCAGCACTCCTGCAACCTGCAGCGAAAGCACCCGCAGACCCACCTGGACGGAAAGCGCGTCGCCTTTTTTCAGGCCCAGGGACTCGGAGGCCGCGGCGGAAAGGAAAATCCGGTCCGGACGCAGAAAATCCAGCCGCTCTCCCCAATCCCCGGCCGCGAGGAAAGGCTGGATGTGGGCGGCGCGAAAGAGATCGAGCCCCAGAATCTTGAGCGGCTCGCGGCGACTTGGGAGCCGCGCCTCCACCTCGAGCACCGGACTCGCCACCGCCACTTCGGGCAGCTTTGCGAGGCGTGGGTACAGGGACTCGTCGAAACCCGCCCGGGGACCCCGCACCGCGAGATCGGCCTCCCCGGAGAGCGTCTGCACGGCCGCGGCGAATTCGTTGATGGCCGCCTGATTGATGAGCTGGACCGCGTAGCCGAGAGCGACGCCGAGCGCGATGGCGAGTACCGACAGAGCGAGCCTGCCCTTGTGCTGCGAGAGCGGCGCGAGCAGGAGGCTGCGGCGGACCGCGTGGCGGCTCATTCCGTCATGTTAGCGCGCGTGCCGCCCGCGCGCGGGATCAGGCGCGGCTCGGCGGGCTTTGGTTGATCAGGATCCAGTACATCCCGAGCTGAGTGACCGCGTTGGCGAACGCGGAGAACTCGATCGGCTTGCGCACGTAGCTGTTTGCGCCGGACTGGTAGCTTCGCAGCATGTCTTCGTCCTCGCTCGATGAGGTGAGGACGACCACGGGGACGAGCTTGGTGCGCGGGTCGGCGCGTATCCGGTGCAGCACGTCGATGCCGTCGAGTTTGGGAAGCTTGAGGTCGAGCAGGACCACGGCGGGCATCGTCCGCGGTTCGCGCCCCGCGTGTTTGCCCGTGCCGAACAGGAAGTCGACCGCTTCCTGGCCGTCCCTCGCGACGACAACGTTGTTGGCGATATTGGCCTTTCGCAGCGCGCGCAGCGTCAGCTCCTCGTCGTTCGCGTTGTCCTCGACGAGCATGATCGTTTTTTCCATATCCTCTCCAAGGCGCCGGGCGCCGTCAGTTGAATTTCGCGGCGGACGGCTCGAGCGAGCCGACCGCCAGAAGCTGTGCCATCGCCTCGGGGTCAACCGCGGCGGAAAAGAGATACCCCTGGGCCTGATCACAGCGGTGCATGCGCAGAAATTCCAGCTGCTCCACGGTCTCGACTCCCTCCGCGATCACCCGCACCCCGAGCGAATGCGCGAGCGAGATCACCGCTTGCGTGATCGCCGCGTCGTGCCCGTGTTCGTGGGCCTTGCTTACGAACGAGCGGTCGATCTTCAGGCAGTCGATCGGCAGCCGCGAGAGATAGCTCAAGCTCGAATAGCCCGTGCCGAAGTCGTCCACGGCGATCTGCACGCCCAGCCCTTTCAGACCAGCGAGGACGGCGACCGTCCGGTCACGGCTCTCGACCAGCACGCCTTCGGTGAGCTCGAGCTCGAGATTGTGCGGTTCGAGCTTCGACGCGCGCAAGGCGCGCTCGACGGCATGCACGAAACCGGGACTGCGGAACTGCTGCGCCGAGACGTTCACTGCAAGCCTGAGCGCAGCGAGCCCGGCCTCGCCCCACACCCGGATCTGCCGGCAGCTCTCCGCGAGCGCGAATTCTCCGAGCGGATGGATCAGAACGGAGTCCTCCGCGACGGGGATGAACTGGCCGGGGGGGATCCATCCGCGCCGCAGGTGGTTCCAGCGCATCAGGGCTTCGACTCCAACGATGCGCCCATTGGCGAGCACGACCTGAGGCTGGTAGTGCATTTCCAGTTGGTTCTTCTCAAGCGCGAGCCGCAATTCGTTCTCCAGTTCGACCCGATCGGTGGCCTGTCGGGTCATGACGGCAGCGTAGAACTGGAACCCGTTGCGGCCGTCGGCCTTGACGCGGTGCATCGCGGCGTCGGCGTTGCGCAGCAGGATGTCGAACTCTTCGCCGTCCCGCGGATAGATGCTCGCCCCGATGCTCAGCGTGACGTGGAGGTCGCGTCCCTCGAGCCAGAACGGCGAGTGCATTGCGTCGCGGATCTTGCGCGCCACCGAGAGAACGTCGTCCGGACGTGCGAGATCGGTCGCGAGCACCGCAAAGGCGTCTCCACCGAGGCGCGCCACGGTATCGCCTTCGCGCACGGCGCTCTTCAGGCGGTCGGCGACCATTCGCAGCAGCGTATCGCCCGCCCCGTGGCTGTAGCTCTCGTTGACCAGCTTGAAGCGATCCAGATTCAGCACCAGGAGCGCCGCCGGCCGGCCGGCGCGCCGGGCGTGCGCAACCGCCTGCAAGGTGCGATCGCCGAGCAGGTCGCGGTTCGGCAGGCCGGTCAGCGGATCGTAATTCGCCAGATACTGCAGGCGGGCTTCGTAGGCCTTCCGCTCCCGTATGTCGCGCGCGATCGTCGAGAAGAAGCGTATCTCACCGCCCGGTCCACGGTGGGCGATGATCACCTGCGAGACCGGGATCTCCGCCCCGTCGGCGCCGAGGATCGCGGTTTCGCCGGTCCACGCGCCCGCACTCGAAGCGACCGGCGTTCCCTCGCGCTCTATCAGCTCGCGCGCCCACGCGGGATAGATCTCGCCCGCCGACTTGCCTGCGCCTTGCGATTCCGGCGCGCCGATCAGTTTGCGCCCGGCGGCGTTCAGATAGATGATCGTTCCAGCGGGGTCGGTCATGCAAACGTAGTCGCTGGTCGCCTCGAGGATCTGCACCAGGCGCACGCGCTCCTCCTCCGCGACGCGAATGCGCTCGCGCTCGGCGGCGTCAGACAGGGCGCGTCTCACGACCGTGCTGAGCCGCCGCATGTTGTTCTTCAGGACATAATCGGTTGCGCCGAGCCGGATCGCCTCGATCGCCCGCTCCTCGCCGATCGTGCCCGACAGGAAGATGAAGGGAACGCCCGGGGCGAGCTCCTTCACGAGGCGCAGCGCATCGACGCCGTCGAAGCGCGGCATCGAGAAATCGGAAAGAATCGCCTGCGGTTTCGACGAGGCCAGGACCCGTTTCAGATCCTCTTCGAGGTCGACGCGGTCCCACGAGACCTCGAAACCCCCCTGCTCGAGCGAGCGCAGCGCGAGCTCGACGTCGACCTCGGAGTCCTCGATGAACAGCACCTGGATCGGCGTCCTATCCATGAGCCTTTTCCTCGACCTGCTCGGCAGCGGCAGCCTCCTCCCCGGCGATCACCAGCGTGAAGAAGAACACGGCCCCCTTGCCGACTTCCCCTTCAGCCCAGATGCGCCCGCCATGCCGGTGCACGATGCGTTGCACGGTCGCAAGCCCGATGCCGGTGCCGGCGTACTCGGTTGCGGAATGCAGGCGCTGAAACGCGCCGAAAAGCTTGTCCGCATAGGCCATTTCGAAGCCCGCCCCGTTGTCGCGGACAAAAAAAGTCGTGCGCCCGCGATCCTTCAGGGCGCCGATCTCGATACGAGGTTTCACCGACCTCGCGGTGAACTTCCACGCGTTTCCGATGAGGTTCTCGAGGGCGACCCGCAACAGATGCGGGTCGGCCTCGGCGCGCATCCCGTCCCAGACCGAGACTTCCACCGCGCGGCCGGGCTCGCGTTGCTGCAGCTCACTTACCACCTGTTGCGCGACCTGGCCCAGGTCCACCGTCCGGCGCTCGACCGGTCCGCGTGACACGCGGGCGAGCTTGAGCAGATCCTCTATCAGCTGGGCCATGTGCTGCGTCGAGGCGCGTATTCGCGACAGGTAACGCTTTGCATCGCCGGGAAGGTGCTCGGGAAAATCGTCGACCAGCGCCTGGCCGAACCCGTCGATCGCGCGCAACGGCGCGCGCAGGTCGTGGGACACCGAATAGGAGAATGACTCGAGCTCCCGGTTGGCCGTCTCCAGCTGCGCGGTGCGCTCGCGCACCCTGTTCTCGAGCTCGGCGTTGAGGCGCAGGATCTCCCGCTCGGCGCGGCCGCGCTCCTCGGCCTCCTGCGCGAGCTTCGCGTTCGATGCCTCCAGCTCCCGGTTGCGCCGATCGATCTCCGTCAGCATATCGTTGAACGAGTCGACCAGCGTTCCCACCTCGTCGGCGCTCATCTTCACGGCGCGGCGGGAATAGTCGCGCTGCCCGACCACCTCGCGGGCGACCTGCGCGATCGCGAGGATCGGCCGCGTCACGATGTTCTGCATCCACGAGGACATGAGCAAGGCGACCAGCATCGCGGCGATCAGAACGACCGCGGCGATCCCGAGATAATCGAAGACCCGGGCGAACAGCTCGTAGTCGGCGCGCAAGTACACCGTCCCGAGGATTTCTCCGTCGTTGACGATGCGCTTGAACAGAACCAGGTCCCCGTCATCGACGCGCGCGCCGTCGGGCTCGGGCAGCTTCGGAAACGCGTGCCGGTCGTTCTCCCGCGCATAGGTCGCATAAAGCGCCCCGCGCGCGTTGTAGATGGCGGCGGAGCTCACGAGCGGCCGGAACCGAAGCAGGCTCAGATTCTCCTTCGCCACCTTGGCATCGTCGAAAGCCAGCGCCGGTGCGCTGGTGCGTCCGAGCAGCTCCGCCTGAGTGGTCATGTCCGACACCAGGATCCGGTGGTAGGCGCGCAAGTCGTAACCGATCATCGCGGCCAGAGCGACGATCAAGGCCACCAGCGTGGTGACGAGCACCATCCCGAGCAGCTTTTGCCTCAATGAGCGCGGCGCCCAGAGCTTCATGACGGTTTCGATATGACTTTGCGTGCGACGCCGAGCAGGCGCGCGCTGATTTTCAGGTTGCCCGATTCGGCCGGAGGAGGCGCAACGTCGAACCGGACCTTGTCATCGACCACGACGAAATTGATCATGCTGCCGAGCTCCAGCGCCTCATCCGTCTCCGTCACCGTCAACAACGGTTGGCCTTTCGCGGCGGCCAATATGTCGGCGAGTCGGCTGCTGTCCGATCGGCCGACGAAAAGGACGTGCAAGCTCGCGACCGCCTCTCCTGGCCGGAGCTTGCGCACCGTCACCGGCCGGCCGTTGATCGTGCGGCCGGCAACGATCCGCGCGAGTTCCTCGGCCAGAGCCTCCGCACCGATCACCCCGATCGCGATCGGACTGTCCGGCTTCGCAAAAACTCCTTGCGGCCATTCGACGTAGCCTCCAAATTTGTAGAGAAATGCGGCCTTGACGCGGTATTCTGCTGTCTGCGCATCAGACTGCGCCGCGCACGGACCCGCGATGCCGGCGGCGACTAGGATTGAAAGAGCGCCGGCGCGCAGCGGACGCTCAATGGTGCGAGCAAGTTCCCGCCAGAGCTCTCGGCACGATTGTTTGTTCAGAAAGTCCATCTCAGTTTCACATACGCTCCGCGGGCGATTTCGCTGCGCCCGGGTTCAGCGCCGAATTCCGGGTGACGCCGATCAAAGAGGTTTTGTCCGACGACCGAAAGCTCGAGGCCGCGCCGCACTCGCCAGGCGTAGCGCGCATCGACCGCCGTATAAGCGGGAACGCCTGGATTCGGCAGCGCAGAAACATGACGGATGTTGACGTCGACCTCGGCGCCGGACAGATCGAGCGACGAGCGCAAAGTCCACTGCAGTTTCGGGTCGTTGCCTTCGGCGGCCACACCGAACACCGTGTCTGCGCTGTCGGCCTTCAAGCGCAGCCGCTGCCTGAGCATCAGCGTTCCGGCGCTCAGGCGCCAGTTCCGCGTCGCTTGATAACTACCCCAGGCTTCGACCCCGTCGCCCGTGCCTTCTATCTTGTTGGCGATGACGAAAGCGCCTCCGGCGGCGGGCTCGACGCTGCGCAAATTGTCGTAAATATTGTGGAACAGGTTGACCGAATACGACGCTCGCGGCGACGGCTGAGCCCGGTATCCGACTTCGAAGACTTTGACGACCTCGGACACGAAGTCCGGTCCGCCCGCGAACTGGACCGGCGGGCCGGTGAAGAAGTCGCGGTCGATGCGCGACGGCGCCCGCACGGCGCGCGACGCCGCGCCCCAGACGAGCTGTTGCGGCTCGGGCTTCCAGGCGAGCCTAACCGAAGGCAGAAACTCGGTGCCGGTGTAGTAGTTGTTCTCGAACTTGCTGCCGAGCGTGAGCCGCCAGTTCTCTTTCAGGGTGATTTCGTCCTGCGCGAACAGGTTGGTCCAGTGCAGTTTCACATTCGGCGGCAGAAACGCAACTGAGCCGTTGGTGACGTAGTCGTACGCCACCCGATGGCCGCCGCCCCAGGTGATCGTGTTGCTTTCAATGGACTTCAGGCTGTACAGAAACTCGACATCATAGGTGTTCAGGCGCTCCGCAAACGTTCCAGGAATATCGCGCTCGGCGTTGTCGAAGTAAGCCTGAACCTGCAGATGGTCGCCACCGGCAAGGTCGCCGTTCCAGCGCCCGAGTAGATTTCCGCCCGACACATGGGTCTTTCCCGGATTTGGATCTGTGGGAGTGGTCCGGTCTTCCAAGCCCTGGTACGCATCGCCCTGCAGCGTGAAGCCGTTTGCGGTCGTACCCCAGTCGGTCCGAAAACCCAGCTGCCCCTTCTCCCAGCCGTCTCTCGCCGTGCCGCCGTTCGCAGTAGTGGTATTGAAGACGTCGAAGAACTTGCCGTAGACGCGGAACGAACCGCCGGATTCCCCCAGTGCCCCGCCATGGCGGAGGTTGTAGCTACGCCCCTCGTTGCCGGCCCGGGCGGATGCAAACCCGCCCTGGGTGTCCGGGGAACGCCGCGTGATCACGTTGATCACGCCATTTACGGCGTTCACTCCCCAAAGCGTCGCGCCCGGGCCGCTGATCACCTCGATGCGCTCGACGTCCTCGAGCACCACGTCCTGGACATCCCAGAAAACCCCCGAGAACAACGGCGTATAGACGGCGCGACCATCGATCAGCACCAGCAGCTTGTTTCCGGCCGTATTGTTGAAGCCGCGCGCGCTGATCGAGTAGGAATTGGCGTTGACGCGCGCGACCTCGAGATTAGGCGCGATCCTGAGGGCTTCCGGGAGACTGGTCGCGCCGGAGCGGCGGATATCCTCGGCGGTGATGACGAAAACGGATGCGGGGGCATCCGAGAGCCGCTCGGCGTGCCGCGAGACCGAGGTGATCTGGATCTTGCCCAGTTCTTCGATGCTCAGATCCGCGAGGTCCGCCACGCGCATGGGTTGCGCGCCGACGCCCGCCGAGGCGAGGAAGAAGACATTGAAGGCGAGCGCACGCCGCCAGCGCACTCTCGCCAGCATCGAGCAAGTGCCTGAAATCACAGTGCGGACCATCACCCGGCCCGTCTCGTTTAATCGACGATTCGAGCCTAAGCGGGAGGCCGGGCGGCGTCTATGGGGTAAACCCAACACATCGTGTCGGGAAAACCCCATAAATGAAATGAATCAGCTGATTAGTCCATGCCTCATGGAGAATTTGACGAGCTCGACGGTGTCGCGGACTTTGAGCTTCTTCATGATGCGCGCGCGGTAGGTTTCCACGGTCTTGGGCGAAAGCGACAGGGCCTGCGCGATCGCGGAGTTGGTGCGCCCCTCTACGACCAGCTGCAGCACGTCCCTCTCGCGCAGGGAGAGGCTGTCGAGCGGGCTGACGTTCGCGCCTTCGCGAAGGTAATCGTCGATCACCGTCTCGGTGATCCGATGGCTCAGGTAGCGCTTGCCCGCCCGGAGCGCGCGGATCGCCTCCACCACTTCTTCCCCCGCCGATTCCTTCAGGACGTAGCCCTGCGCGCCCGCCTGCAACGCGCGGTAGATGTGCTCGGCGCTCAGATACATGGAGAGGATCAGCACGCGCGTGTCCGGGCACTTCTCGACGATGCGCCGCGTCGCCTCGACGCCGTCGAGCTCCGGCATGGCGATATCCATGATGACGATGTCTGGGCGCAGACGTTGCGCCTCGGCGACCGCCTCGCGACCGTTACCCGCAACCGCGACCACGTTTATGTCGCCCACTTCGAGCAAGGCCCGAAGACCGTCCCGGACGACCGCGTGATCGTCGGCAAGGAGTACCGTGACTGGCATGTCACACCCCCGCTTTGACGTGGTACTCGACGAGCACCTGCACACCCGAATGGAGGCCGGCCTTCAGCGAGAACTGGGCCCCGACCGCCTCGGCCCGCTCCCGCATGATCAGCAGCCCCCAGCCGGCCTCCCGGTTGGATCTGTCGATTCGCTTCGGATCGAAGCCGATGCCGTCATCGCGCACTGACAGGGTCGCCAACCCGTTGACGCGTCGGATCGCGATTTCGACGCGTTGCGCGTTCGAGTGCTTGGCAACGTTGTTGAGCGCCTCCTGGGCGATCCGGAACATGGCGAGGTCCACCGGCTTGGGCAGATCAGCCCCCGGGGCGTCCCCCTCGAAAGCGACTTGAATGCCCGTTCTGTGCGAAAAGCCCGAGGCGAGCGAGCGCAGGGCGGCGGGAAGCCCGTAATCGTCCAGAGCGTGGGGCCGCAGCTCCGCCATGACGTTGCGCATTGCGTCGACCGTACCTTCGACGAGCGAGCTGCACTCCTCGAGCCGTCCGGCGAGCTCGGGCTTCGATCCCGCTGGCAGGCCGCCCGCGACGATGCTCAGGTTGATGCCTAGCGCGGTGAGATTCTGTCCGACCCTGTCGTGCAACTCTCTCGCAAGGAGCCGCCGTTCCGCCTCCTGAACCTCGACCAGACGCCTGGAAGTGGCTTTCAGGCGATCGGCGTAGCTGTGGAGGTCTTCCTCGGCGCGCTTGCGCTCGGTGATGTCGTGAGTGATCTCGGAGAAGCCGCGCGATTTTCCTGTCTCGTCGAGCAGGGGCGTGACGATGACGTGGGCCCAGAATTGCGACCCGTTCTTGCGCACGCGCCAGCCCTCGCTTTCGTATCGCCCCTGGATCGAAGCGAACTGAAGCTGCATTCCGGGATCGCCCCGGGCGGCGTGATCGGGCGGGAAAAAGCACGAGTAATGCTTGCCGATGATCTCTTCGGCGCGGTACCCCTCGATGCGCTCCGCCCCAAGGTTCCAGCTGGTGATGTACCCGTTCATGTCCAGAATGTAGATGGCGTAATCGCGGACGTTCTCCACCATCATCCGGAACCGTTCCTGGCTCGCGCGCACCTGCTCTTCGGCGAGCTTCCTGTCGGTGATGTCCTGGCAGACGCCGATGACCCGCACCGGCCTGCCCGATTCGTCGCGGTCAACGCGAGCCTGATTGTGCACCGTCCGGACGACCCCGTCGGGACGCACGATGCGAAACTGGTTTTCATACTCAGTGCCGCCCCGCAACGCCTCGTTCGCTATCTTCGCCGTGCGCTCCCGGTCCTCCGGATGGACGAGCGGGTAAAAGCCGTCGAAAGTCGACGGCACCTGATCGTGCCGGACCCCGAAGATCTTGGCGAGCTGGTCCGACCATCTGCGCGAGTTGGTGCGCACGTCCCATTCCCAGCTACCGAGATTGGCGAGCGCCTGCGCCTCCTGGAGCTGAACGTCGCGCGCCCGCAAGGCTTCCTCGGTCTGGCGCCTCTCCGTGACGTCGCGGGCCACCGCAACGACGTGCGCGATGCTACCGTGCGAATCGAGCACGGCGCTGCGATTGCTCTCGATCCAACGTGTCTCTCCGTTCGGAAGCAGAAACCGAAACTCCACGTGCCGGTTCTGGCCGTCGTGGACGGTGTCGAAGAACACCTTCTTGGCCTGTTCCCTGTCCTCGGGATGCATTTCCTGAAACGCATCGGTCCCGACGAGCCCCTTGTAGTCTCCGAACAAGCGGCCGTAGGCGGGATTGACGTAAACCCGCCGGCCCTGCGGGTCGATCAGGACGATCAGGTCGGAGGCGTTCTCGGCGATCACGCGGAAGCGTTCTTCGGTTTCGCGCAGATCCTTCGTCATCTGCGCGGCGAGCTTGAGGGCGCGATTGCGCGAAGAGGACAAGGAACGAAGTATGCCGAAAAGGAGCAGGCTCGAGAGCAGACCACCAGCCAACACCCATGCGGGCCAGAGGCTGTCGAGGCGCCCGATAATTGCTTCCTTCGGAGCACTGTATTGGAATTCCCAGATTCGGCTGGCGAGTTCAACTGGCAGCGTGAGAACGAAGGTGCTCGAAGCATCGATCGCAGACTGTGCGCCCGAACCCTTGGTCAACTGGTCACTATCAAACAGCAGCGGCTTTCTTTCGGAGGCATCGGAATTACGTTCGTCGGCAGACCCGCCGTTGTATAACCTGATTTGCATGTACCGCAGCTTTTCTACGTTGAGCGCCTCTCTCATCAGGCTTTCAACATCGAAACCTGAGCCGACTGAACCGAGATAAGCGCTCCGACGTTGTTCTACCGTGTCAACAGGCATCCCTTTCCTGTAAACCGCTAGTCGCATCGCCAAATAGATGGCTTCCTTCCCCACCTTTACCCGAAGTGGCTGTGCAGAGCTGGTTAAGTTTCCGCTATCCCGCCCTGAACGCATGGCCGCCGCTATCTTTTCCGGATTTGCGGCTGCTGGATTCACGCCGAGGTCAAGACCAAAGGCAAACTCGTAACCAACCATCGGTTCGAGGTACACGATCGCGTAGTATTCGGGACGCTCCCCGGGGGGCTTGATCGCGAACTGGGGATAGCCTCGTGGGTTAAAGCTCGTATCGCGCCGCACCGTTTCTTCAAAGCGCGTCTTGTCCTGGGCTGGAACATGAGCAGCGTAGTTCAGCGAAATAAAGCCAGGGTAACGATGCTTCAAATCAAGAGATTCGATGAAACGGTGAAATCGAAGCCGGTCAACCGGACCTTCGCCGGCGTACAGCGCCCGTAACGAGTACAAAACATCGCCATAGGAGCGAAGACGTCCTTCAATGATGCTATTTGCGTCCTTTGCCTCGCGCTCAAATCGAAGTCGAGCGACATTCTCGACAGAATCTCGGATGAGTGCGAACAGGAAAAAAGAGGCCGTAATCCCCACGGTCAATACCAACCCGGGAAGCACGGCGGAATGAAAAGCCGGCCGAGTCGCCCCGTTCGTGGCTGCAGTCATCGTCTCCATCTTCATATTGCTGATTTTAGTATCGTTACGCCCTTGGGCCGATGCTACTACTCTACACTCCAAAGGCGTCTGCCAACTAGACGCCAATCAACGGCGTTTATTTCTTTGATTCCATGGCATCCTCGCCGAAAATAAGAGTGAAGGCCGGATTGCTCCGGCCTTAAGCGATCTTCCCTGCTGAGAAAAGCAGCATCAAGCGGCCATGGAGATACCTTGCGCCGGGTTGTTTGCGCGGATGGCTGCACCGGACATCGCCGCGTTCTCCGCTCGGATTGCAGCACCAGACATCGCCGCGTTTTCCGCCCGAATGGCTGCACCAGACATCGCCGCGTTCTCCATCCGAATAGCGGCGCCAGACATTGCTGCCCTCTCCGCCCGGATGGCCGCGCCAGACATTGCCGCGTTCTCCGCCCGGATGGCTGCACCAGACATCGCCGCGTTCTCCATCCGAATAACTGCACCGGACATTGCTGCCCTCTCTGCTCGGATGGCGGCGCCAGACATTGCCGCGTTCTCCATCCGAATAGCGGCGCCAGACATTGCTGCCCTCTCCACCTGAATGGCGGCACCAGACATTGCTGCCCTCTCCGCCCGGATGGCCGCGCCAGACATCGCAGCGTTTTTAGATCCTATGGAGATTCCCGCCCAAGCTGCGTTGTAATCTCGCTCGTTACCGAATTCCCTTTGATACAGACGCCGGGTCTTTTCCGCCAAGACCATCCTCTTTTCTTTGACTGCGGACGTGACTTCGCCGACGTGGGGAGCATGATGCAGATACTTTCCGAATACCGCCTCGCAGTCTTCGGTGTACTTGATCGTCTGCAGGATATGCGTATGCCAGAACTCATCCACGTCCTTGCTGAGAAGAATGTCTTCGGCGTGATCCTGATACTTGGCGAGCATGGTGAGGTAGGTCCTGTAGCCTTGTTCGATTCCCTCGGCGTACTCGCGCGTCCAGCCTTCCCCTAGCTCGGGGTCCATCGCCCTGATCTTCACGGATTCGAGATCGAGAGCGTGTATTGCGGCGATCACTTGTTCAATGGGTCGGTTCGTCAATTTCGTTTTCATTGTTTCCTCTGTCTAAATTTGTGAAACACACGGCACGGAGGCCGAAGCGAGAGATTCGCTTCGATCCTTATTACCGCGACCTTATTTGCCTTGAAGACTGGTCTTCGGTGATCAATGTGAAAAGGCGGATGACCTCCTCTCACGGCGGCGGTCCGCCGAAGGAATGTCTCTGGAAACCCGGAAGGGAGGCCTGCTCGACGATTGCGACGATTCAGTAGTCACGATTTCCCCAATGCCACGGCGCTTAAAAGCCGTGACTGGGCGCGCGATCACATTTCCTTGTGATAACGTCGTGGCCGGCCCGTTTCGTCTCGCACGAGATACGAGGCGCGGGCCGACGTTGCGTCGCGCCCGAGGGGGAATCTAATCAGGAGATACCAGGAATTGCTGTCAGGCAAAACCGACAAGTGATGTCCGGGTAAACCCTACAGTTGTAGCCGGTTAGCTACAAGAAAACGCCATCCCCCACGGCGAAAGACCACAGCCGGGCCCCCTAAGGGCCAAAGAATCAGAAGGGACGGGCTCCGGTCCCGAGCGGGACCGGAGACACACTAGGAACCGGCGACGATCACCAGCTCGTTCTTGACCGACTTGACCCCCGGAACGCTCGACGCGACCCGTGCGGCCTTTTCCCGGAGCGCCCGGGTATTTGCAGTTCCGTAGAGCGTCACCGCGCCGTCAGAGGCCACGGCGTCGATCGCCAGGAATTTCAAGGCCGGGTCGCCGCCCAGCGCGGACTTGACCTTGCTTGCCAGCGCCTTGTTCTCGTCGATGGCGGGTTTGGGTGCCTCGATGGATTTCGGGATTTCGATGGCTTTCGCCACCTCGATCTTTCCTTCGTCGGGCTTGGGCTGAGCCACCGCGCCGATGGCGGGATTGGCTTTCTCTTCGCTTTTCCACAGCGACTGGATCTGATCGCATGCGCCGAGACTCAGCACCAGCGCGCCCGCGGTCACGGCGGAAAAGGCGCCGTGTCCCATTTTGTTCCATTTCATGATTCGCTCCTCCTTGACGGAATACTCATCTCAGACACGGGACGATTCTGATAAGTTTCACGGAATGAACTGAATTTCGCAAGCGCCCTCGTACCGTCGCCGCCGCCCGACACTCTCTGTCTGCGTTACACTTGCGCTGCCAAAGTCCGTCAAAAAGAAAAACCCCGCGCTCCCGCAATGCCCGATCTCCTGAATCTCGACACTAGACTCGCCGCGATCCACGCGGCCGAGTATCCGCGCTTCTCCGACGCCGAGATGGCGCGGCGCCGCTCGGCGCTGGCGCGCGTCATGGAGGAGGCCGAGGTCGACCATCTGCTCATGTGCGGCGAGCAGCGCGCCGGCACCGGCGTCGGCTGGCTCACCTCCTGGCCGACCACGGTCGAGGCCTATGTGATCGTCGCGCCCCGCGAACCGCAGGTCATGTACATGGAGTGGTACAACCACTGGCCGCTCGCGCGCAAGCTCGCGCGCGACACCGAGGTGCGCTGGAGCGAGCACCGCGGCATCGACAAGCTGATCGCCGATCTCAAGGCGCGCGGCGCAAAGCGCATCGGTCTGATGGGCGCCCTCGGCCTCGCGAAATGCAGGGAGCTCGAGGCCGTTTTCGGTCCGCTCGTGGATCTGAACCGCGAGTACGTGCGCCTGCGGCTGGTGAAATCGCGGGAGGAGATCGACTGGATGCAGATCGCGGCGGCGCTCACCGATCTCGCGATCGACGGATTGCGGCGCGAAGCGAGGCCCGGGATGACCGAGCACGAGCTGGGCGCGATCTGCGAAGCGGCCTATCCCCCGCACGGCGGGGTGACCTACATCCACTTTTTCCTCGTCACGCCGATGAAAAACCCGGAGTACTGCGTGCCGCGGCAGTTCACCTCCAGTCGCAAGGTAAGGCCGGGGGACGTGATCGCCACCGAGATCACCGCCCAGTTCTTCGATTACCCGGGGCAGATCCTCCGGACCTTCACCGTAGCGGCCGAACCGACGCCCCTCTTCCGGAAACTCTACGACACTGCGGAAGCGGCGTTCGACGCCGTGACCCGCGTCATCCGCCACGGCACCAGGATGCAGGAGATCATCGACGCCGCGGGCGTCATCGAGGACGCCGGATTCACCGTCTACGACGACTTGATGCACGGATTCGGCGGCGGCTATTTTCCGCCCGTGCTCGGCTCGAGGAGCCGCCCGGCGGGACCCCTTCCGGAGATGACGCTAGAGGCGGGAATGACCTGCGTCGTGCAACCGAACGTGATCACGCCCGACCAGAAAGCCGGAGTGCAAGTCGGCGAGCTCGTGCTCGTCACCGAAACGGGCTTCGAGCGCCTGCATCGAGTCGAACGCGGTCTTTTCCGGATTGGGTAAGAGGCGAGATGAACGCCGCCGCTAAGGGACCTTGATCGCCTTCCCGTAGCATACGAACGATTCCGAGCCAAAGGAGAAGAGGCCTTTGTCGCCGTAGCAGTCGACGTTGATCAATCCGTTCGCGCCCAGCGCCGCCGCCTTGTCCTGCAGGGCTTCGATGCCGTCCTTAGATAAGGAATAGCTCGGCACCCTGAACGGCGTACGCCAAGTCTCGACCCACAGGCGCTTGACGGTTTCGTATTCGCCCTGCCTGAGCTGCGCCGGGATGTAGACCTTCACGTCCTCGGCTTTGATCGTCGCGCACGCGCCAAGAACGGCGCCCGAGACGACCGCGGCCAGCGAAGCGATTCGTTTTTTCATGGTTCCCCGTCCCATCGATTTCCAGCGGGTTGATTATATGCTCGCGCTTCCCAAACCGGCCGGCAGGGCTACGCCTTCCGCAACCCCTGCTCCGTGAGCACGTAAGTCCTATCCGTTGATCATATTCTCACGGACGCGCGGATCGTCGACGATCTTTTGCGCCCTGTCGTCGATCTGCTTGGCGACCGGCGCTCGTTTTCCCTTGCTCTCGCAAACCCGCTTGCGTCAGCACGTAGGTCCGGTCGGCGGTTCTCGCCGCAGCCGACGAATGGGTGACGAGTATCCCCGACGCGCCCTCCTCTTTCACGCACTCGCGCAATAGCGCCAGCACTTCCCTCGCGCTTTCCGGATCGAGATTCCCGGTCGGCTCGTCGGCGAACACCAGGCGCGGCTTGTGCACCAGCGCGCGCGCGATCGCGACGCGCTGCATCTCGCCGCCCGAGAGCTCGTGCGGCATGCTTTCGCCGCGCTCGAGGAGCTTCACCGACTCGAGCAGCGCGCCGACCCGCCTCCGCATGAGCTTCTGCCCGACGCCGTTCAGCGCGAGCGGGAGCGCGACGTTCTGCGCCACCGTCAGGTAAGGCAGGATGTGAAACGCCTGGAACACGAAACCCATGTGCTTGCGGCGGACCAGGGTGAGGGCATCGTCGCCGAGCGCGCACAGGTCCGCGCCGTCCAAGAACACCTGTCCGGAATCGGGCCGCTCGAGCCCGGCGACGAGATTGAGCAAAGTCGATTTTCCGATTCCCGATTCGCCCATTACGGCGACGTAGTCGCCCGCGGCGAGCTCGAAGCTGATTTCCCACAGCACGGTCTTCGGGCGCGGGCCGGAAAAGGACTTGCAGAGGTTCCTGATCGACAGCACCCGGGCGAGGTTACTTGCGCACGGGCCGGCAGGCAAGCGGGGCCGCGCCGGTCCAAGGGCGCTCAGACGCCCAGGTAGCGGTGCTGCAGGTCGCGATTCGCCGCCAGCTCGGCGGAGACGCCGCTCCAGACGACCCGGCCTTTCTCGAGCACGTAATGCCGCTCGGCGACGCGCATCAGGGCGCGCAGATCCTTGTCGATGATCAGGATAGCCAGGCCCAAGGCCTTCAGGCTCTCGATCGCGCGGTAAATCTCGATGCAGACGAGCGGCGCCAGGCCCTCGGTGGCCTCGTCGAGGATGAGCATCCGCGGATTGGTCATGAGCGCGCGCCCGATGGCGAGCATCTGCTGCTCGCCGCCGGAGAGCTGGCTGCCGAAGTGTCCGCGCCGTTCGGCGAGCTGGGGAAAGAGCGCGAATACGCGCTCTAGCGTCCAGAGCTCGGCGGGCCCCGCGCGCCTGGCCGCAGTCGCCACCAGGTTCTCGCGCACCGTGAGGTTGGGGAAGACCTGCCGCCCTTCCGGCACCAAGCCCAGCCCCGCTTGCGCCACGCGGTACGAGGGCAGGCCACGCAGCGGCTTGCCTTCGAACGTAATCCTGCCTTCCCGGATGGGCACCATGCCCATGATCGAGCGCACCGTAGTGGTCTTGCCCATGCCGTTGCGGCCGAGCAATGTCGCCACTTCGCCTGCGCGCACGCCGAACGAAACGCCGAACAGGACCTGGCTCTGCCCGTAGGCAGTCGCCAGCGCATCGACCTCGAGCATCACGCCACGACCTCCTCGCCCAGGTAGGCGCGCCGCACCTCGGGGTTGGCGCGGATCTGCTCCGGCGCGCCGGTGGCGATGATGCGCCCGTAGACCAGCACCGAGATGCGGTCGGCGAGGGAAAACACCGCGTCCATGTCGTGCTCGACCAGGATGAGGGTCATGCCTCCCTTGAGAGTGGAAAGGTAGCCGATCATGCGCTGCGTCTCCTCCGCTCCCATTCCCGCGACCGGCTCGTCGAGCAGCAAGAGGCGCGGGCGCGTCGCGAGCGCGGTCGCGATTTCGAGCGCTCGCTGCTCCCCGTGCGCCAAGTTCGCGGCCAGTACCCCGGAGCGGCCGCCCAAGCCCACTTCCTCGAGAATCGCGCTTGCCGGCGATCGCAGACTCGCCTCCTCGCGCGCCGGCCGCCAGAATCGAAAGCTCGAGCCGGAGTGCGCCTGCACGGCGAGCATCACGTTCTCGAGCGCGGTGAAATCGGGGTAGATGCTGGTGATCTGGAAAGAGCGCGCGAATCCTCGGCGCGCGCGCGCCGGCGCCGAGAGCGACGTGATGTCCTCACCCGCGAAGCGCACCCGGCCCCGGTCAGGACGCAGGCTGCCCGCCAGCTGGCTGATCAGCGTCGTCTTGCCGGCGCCGTTCGGCCCGATGATGGCGTGGGTCTCGCCTTCGCGAACTTCCAGATTGACGTCGTCGCATGCGAGCAGCGCCCCGAAGCTCTTCGCGAGGCCGCTGACCTCGAGCAGTATCTTATTCATTCCTGCCGAAGAGCAGTCCCGCGAGGCCGCGCCTCAAGAAAAGCACCGACAGCACCAGCAGCGGCCCGAGGATCAGCTGCCAGTGCTGCGTCCAGCCCGAGAGAGCGTCCTCGACCAGCAAGAGCGCGAAGGCGCCGAGCACCGGCCCGGCGATGCTCGCCATGCCGCCGAGGATCACCATGAACATGAGCTCGCCCGAGCGCGTCCAGTTCATGAACTCGGGCGTAAGGTACGCGGTGTGGTTGACGAGCAGCGCCCCGGCGAGCCCGCACACGGCGCCCGCGATCACGAACGCCGCGAGCCGGTACGGGTACGGCGAGAAGCCGATCGAGCGCGTGCGCACTTCGTTCGAGCGGGCGGCGCGGATCACCATGCCGAAGCGGGAGTTGACCAGCCGGTGTCCGAGGAAGAGGGTAAGGACGAGGATCGCGAGCACCAGGTAGTAGAACGCGTTGGCGTCGTTCAAGTCGATGAGTCCCGGAAACTGGCTCTTCACCGGGAGGCGCATGCCGTTGTCGCCGCCGTATTCCGCGATCGAGATGCCGAGGTAATAGAGCATCTGGGTGAACGCGAGCGTGATCATGATGAAGTAGACACCGCTCGTGCGGATCGATACCGCCCCGATCGCGAGCGCCACCAGCGCCGATGCGCCGATCGCGAGCGCCCATTGCAGATACCCGTTGTGGATCCCGTAGTGCGCGAGCACCCCGACTGCGTAGGCGCCGACGCCGAGGTAGGCTGCGTGTCCGAACGAGATCATTCCGCCGTAGCCGAGGATGAGATTCAGGCTGAGCGCCGCGATGGCGAAGATCATGATGCGGCGGACGAGATCCAGGTAAAAGGGCTGGCTGGCGAGCGCCGCGACCGGGGGAACCGCCGCGAGAAGAACGAGGCCCGCCGCCAGCACGATCGCGCGGGTGCGGGAATTCATGAGCGCGCGGGAAAGAGGCCCTGCGGCTTGAGCGCGAGCACGATCGCCATCAGCAGGTAGATCAGCATCGAGGCGAGCGCCGGGCCGGCGGTGTCGGCGGCGGTCGTCGAGAGCACGGTCGCGAGCATCGGCCGCACGAAGGCGCGGCCGAGCGTGTCGGCCATCCCGACGACCAGGGCGCCCGCGAGCGCGCCGCGGATCGAGCCGATGCCGCCAATCACTATGACTACCAACACCTCGATCAGGATCAGCTCGCCCATTCCCGGCTGCACCACGTGAATCGGTCCCGACATCAGGCCCGCGAGCCCGGCGAGCGCGGCGCCGAAGCCGAATACGAGCGTGTAGAGCCGGCGGACGTTCACGCCGAGCGCCGCGACCATCGCGCGGTTGGACGCACCAGCACGGATCAGCATCCCGAGACGCGTGCGCGCTACCACGAACCAGAGCAGGCCCGCTACCGCGAGACCGACGGCGATGATCACCAGCCGGTAGAGCGGGTAGCGCAGTCCCGCGAAAAGCTCCACGTGCCCGCTCAGGTAATCGGGAAGAGTCGTGTAGA
>Ga0209131_1000365_pt1 | contig 32772 bp, 30 predicted proteins | sample GraSoi_2013_40cm_FD_185826 | JGI IMG/M metagenome (GOLD analysis project Ga0209131, IMG submission 185826) | Grasslands soil microbial communities from the Angelo Coastal Reserve, California, USA - Sample 9_17_2013_40cm (SPAdes) (version 2) | ecosystem: Environmental > Terrestrial > Soil >...
GCGCGCGCGCAGATACGGCTCGCTGGCCGCCTACCGCAGCTTCGGCGCGCTACGCGTCGGCGCGGAGCTGAACGGCTCGGGCCGGCGGCCGGACAACGACATCGCGACCTTCTCACGCATCCAGGAAGCGGGCTACACCGTCGTCAATTTCACGGCGCGCTACGATTACAGCAAGCACGCCTACGTCGCGGCCAAGCTCGCGAACGCTTTCGACGAGCGGTATCAGCTCGTGAACGGCTTCAACACGCCGCGCCTGGGCATGTTCGTCACCGTGGGCTGGCTGCCCTAGGGGCGGGAATGCGAACCGGACCGGCGCCGCGCCTCGTCGAGGAGCTCGCACAGCTTCGCCGTCGAGGCGATCGCGCGCGGGCCGTGACGATGCATCTCCTCGCCGCGGATCGCCATGAGGTTGCCGTCGCGCACCGCGCGCAGGTTGCCGAACCTGAGCCAGAAGTCCTGCCAGGATTTGTCCGCCGGATCGGAGCGCGCGGCGATGATGACCTGGGGATCCGCGGCGAGCACCGCCTCGACGCCGACCTCCGGTGCGATGATCGGCGCGTTCGCGAAGACGTTGCGGCCGCCGCACAGCGTCAGCGCGTCGGAGACGAAATGGCGGCCGTTCAGGGTCATCAGCGGACGCGGCGAGATCTGGTAGAAGACATCGATCGGCGGCCGCCCGCGGTAGGCGCTCGCCAGCCGGCCGAGCTCGGCGCGCAGGCGGGCAGCCTCGGCCCGCGCGATTTCCTGCGTGCCGGCGAGCACGCCGAGCGTCTCGATCGCCTGCGGAATCTCTTCGAGCCGGTGCGGCTCGATGTACGCGAGCGGGATGCCGAACGACTCGATGCGATCGAGCGCCCGCGCGGTGGCCTCGAGCCGCCATCCGATCACCAGGTCGGCGCGCAAGGCGAGCAGGCGCTCGAGATCGATGCCGCCGCTGCTCGCCACGCGCGGCAGGCGCTTCGCGGCTTCGGGAAAATCGCTGTACTCGGAGACCGCGACGAGCTTCGCGCCGGCGCCCGCGGCGTAGAGCAGCTCGGTGGCGTGCGGCGCGAGGCTGACGATGCGTTGCGCCGGCGCTGCGAGCGTGATGCGCCGCCCGGCGGCGTCAATCGCGCTGACTTCCGCCGATGCAGCAGCGCATGCCGCGAGGCCGGCGCAAACTAGCAATGCCGCAGCCACATTTCTCATGAAACGATTCTACCGGGCGAGCCGGGCGCTCATGGTCCAGGGCACGAGCTCGGGCGCGGGCAAGAGCACGCTCGTCGCCGGCCTGTGCCGCGTGCTCGCGAGGCGCGGCGTGCGCGTGGCGCCATTCAAGCCGCAGAACATGTCGCTGAATAGCGCCGTGACCGCCGACGGCGGCGAGATCGGACGCGCGCAGGCGCTGCAGGCAATCGCAGCGCGCACCGAGCCGCGCACCGACATGAATCCGGTGCTGCTCAAGCCCTCCAGCGATACTCGTGCGCAGGTCATCCTCTGCGGCAAGCCGTATGCCGACCTGGAGGCCGGGAAATTTTTCTCTCTCAAAGAAAAACTTCTGCCCGAGGTGCTTGCCGCTTTTGCGCGCCTGTGCGAGCAGTTCGAAGCGGTGATCGTGGAAGGCGCCGGCAGTCCCGCCGAGGTGAACCTGCGGGCGAGCGATATCGCCAACATGGGATTTGCCGAGGCTGCCGACTGCCCGGTGCTCCTGGTCGCCGACATCGATCGCGGCGGGGTCTTCGCGCACATCGTCGGCACGCTCGACTGCCTTTCGCTCCCCGAGCAAAACCGCATCGAGGGCTTCGTCATCAATCGCTTTCGCGGCGACCGGCGCCTGCTCGAGCCCGGTATCGCCTGGCTGCAGGAAAAAACCGGCAAGCCCGTGCTCGGCGTGCTGCCGTACCTGCACGGGCTCGCGCTCGATGCCGAAGACGCGCTGCCGGAGCCTGCACCTCGGAAAGACAGCGCCTTCGTGGTCGCGGTTCCGGTCTATCCGCGGATCAGCAACCATACGGACCTCGACGCCCTGCGAGCGACGCCCGGCGTGGAGGTGCGCTTCATCGGTCCGGGGCAGGCGCTGCCGCACGCCGACCTGATCGTGCTCGCGGGCAGCAAGAACACGCGCGCGGACCTGGAGCATCTGCGGCGGGAAGGCTGGGACGACGCGATCCTTCGCCATCTTCGCTACGGCGGCAAGCTGGTCGGCCTCTGCGGCGGCATGCAGATGCTCGGCCGGTGGATCCACGATCCGGACGGCGTCGAAGGCGTGCCCGGAAGCAGCCGCGGCCTCGACCTGCTCGATCTTGAGACGAGCCTCAGGCCGCAGAAGCAGCTGCGCAACGTTTCAGGAACGGTGTTGCCGGGCAGCAGGCACGCGGCCGCGTTCTCGGGCTATGAGATTCACATGGGCGTGTCGCACGGCGCGGCGCTCGAGCGGCCGGCGCTGCGCGTCGGGGAGCAGCCCGAGGGCGCGCGCTCGGAAGACGATCGCGTGCTCGCGACGTACGTCCACGGCCTGTTCGATCGGGCCGAGGCCTGCGCCGCGCTTCTCGCATGGGCAGGCTATTGCGGCGCGCCCGGCATCGGCCTGGAAGCCCAGCGCGAAGCGAGCATCGAGCGCCTCGCCGACCAGGTCGAAGCCGAGCTCGATCTCGACCGGCTGCTGCCGAGCCTGGACGTCAAGCCGTGCGCAAGCGCGTCCTGATCGCCTGGTCCGGCGGCAAGGACAGCGCCTGGGCGCTGCATGTTCTGCGGCAGCGGCCCGACGTCGAGATCGCCGGCCTGTTCACCACCATCCACGCGGACGTTGCGCGCGTGGCGGTTCACGCGGTGCGCACCTCCCTTCTGGCCGAGCAGGCGTCGGCGGCGGGCCTGCCGCTGCACATGCTCGCGATTCCGCGGCCTTGCCCGAACGCGGTGTACGAGAAAGTGCTTTCGGAGTTCCTCGAAAAGCAAAAGAAGCAAGGCATCGCGCACGTTGCGTTCGGCGACCTGTTTCTCGAGGACATCCGACGCTATCGCGAGCGCCAGTTCGCGGGCAGCGGGATCGAGCTCATTTTCCCCTTGTGGCGCATGCCGACGCGCGCGCTCGCCGAAGAGATGACCGCGGCGGGGTTGCGTGCGTGGATCACCTGCGTCGATTCCAGCCGGGCGCCCCGCGACTGGGCGGGCACGCAGTTCGACGCGAAGTTCGTCGAGCGCATGCCGGCCGCCGTGGATCCATGCGGCGAGAACGGCGAGTTCCATACCTTCGTCTTCGAGGGGCCGATGCTGAACGCGCCGGTCCGCACCCGGCCCGGCGCGATCACCGAGGACGGCGGTTTCGCCTACGCCGACCTTCTGCCCGCATGAACCTTCCCTAGTACACTCGCGGGATGGTGAAGGATGCCGTCCCCTTCGAGGAATGCAAGCGCGCGCTGGTGATCAAGCTGCGCCATCACGGCGACGTGCTGCTCGCCTCGCCGGTGATGTCGTGCCTGAAAAACCGCGCGCCGCGGATGGAAGTGGACGCGCTCGTCTACGACGACACCGCGCCGATGCTCGAAGGCCATCCCGCGCTTTCGAAATTGTTTTTGGTGGGGAGAAAATGGAAGGAAACGGGGGTTTTGAAAAGAGCCATGGTCGAAAAGAGGCTCTTTGAAAACCTTCGCGAGAGGCGCTACGACCTGGTCGTGCACCTGTCCGAGCAACCGCGCGGCGCGTGGCTCGCGCGCGCGCTCGGCGCGCGTTTCAGCGTCGCGCCCGCGATGCGCGGCCGCGGCCGGTTCTGGGCGAAAAGCTTCACGCATTTCTATCCGATCGCCGCAAGACGCCACCAGGTCGAGCTCAACCTCGACGCCCTGCGCCGCATCGGCCTGCAACCTTCGATCGATGACAGGAAAGTCTTATTTGTGCCCGGCGGGGAAGCCGAAGCGCGAGTTGAAAAGCTGATCGATGGAAAACCTTTTATCCATGTCCATCCGGCATCGCGCTGGCGCTTCAAGTGCTGGCCGGCGCAGAAGAACGCCGAGCTGATCGATCGCCTGGCGGCCGACGGATACCGCGTGGTCCTGACCGCCGCCCCCGACAAGGACGAGCTTGCGCTCGTGGACGAGATCCTCGGCAAGGCGGGCTCGAAGCCGCTCAATCTCGCCGGCAAGCTCTCGATCAAGGAGCTCGGCGCGCTCACGGCGCGCGCGCGCCTCTTCGTCGGCGTCGATTCGATGCCGATGCACCTCGCGGCCGCCATGGGGACGCCGACGGCGGTCCTGTTCGGCCCGAGCGGCGAGCTCGAGTGGGGGCCGTGGAACGTGGCGCAGCGCGTGGTGACGAGCGCGCATTCGTGCCGTCCCTGCGGGCTCGACGGCTGCGGCGGCGGCAAGGTGAGCGAGTGCCTGACCACGCTGCCGGTGGACCAGGTGCACGCCGCGGCGCGCGAGCTTCTTGCCCAGTTGCCGCGGCCCGCGGTCGTCAAATCGGGAGCGGGATGAAGAGGGTGAAGTTGGCGGTCGTGCGCCAGCGCTACAACCCGTACGGCGGCGCCGAGCGCTTCGTCTCGCGCGCCCTGCCGGCGCTGGAGCGCGCCGGCGTCGAGGCCACGCTCATCTCGCGCAACGCCACCGGCTGGGGGGCGCGGCGCATGCTGCGCGTCGATCCGTTCCACGTCGGCAACCTGTGGCGCGACTGGTCCTTCGCCCGCGCGGCGCGCGCCGCCTGGCGGCGCGAGGCGTTCGACGTCGTGCAGTCCCACGAGCGCATTCCCGGCTGCGACGTCTACCGCGCCGGCGACGGGGTGCACCGGCGCTGGCTCGAGCTGCGCCGCGCGGCCGCCGGGCCGCTCGAGCGCCTGGGCATCGTTCTCAATCCCTATCACCGGTATGTCTGCCGCGCCGAGAAGCGCATGTTCGAGCACGCTCGCCTGCGCGCGGTGATCTGCAATTCACGCATGGTGCAGGACCAGATCAAGCGCGGCTTCAGGATCGCGCCCGAGAAGCTGCACGTCATCTACAACGGCGTCGACCTTGAACAGTTCCACCCGCGGCGGCGGGAAAGCCTGCGCGGCGCGGCGCGCACCGAGCTCGGCTGCAGCCCGCGCGACACGCTGTTCCTGTTCGTCGGCTCGGGCTTCGCGCGCAAGGGCCTCGGCGCCGCGATCGACGCGCTCGCGCAGGCGGCGAACGACTCGTTCTGGCTGCTGGTCGTCGGCCAGGACCGCGAGGAACGGCGCTTCACGGAGCAGGCACGGCGCGCGGGCCTGGGCAACCGCGTGCGCTTTCTCGGCGCGCGCGAGGATGTGCGGCCGTACTATGCGGCCGCCGATTGCTTTATCCTTCCCAGCCGCTACGATCCCTTTCCAAATACCGTGCTCGAGGCGCTGGCGATGGGCCTGCCGGCAATCGTGAGCTCGCGCTGCGGCGCGGCGGAGGTGGTCCAGCACGGCAAGGGAGGTTGGATCTGCGATCCCGACGATGTCCCGGGAATCGCCCGCCTCATGCACGAGGCCGACCGCGCCCTGCGCTCGCCCGACGCGATCGCGGCGGCGCGCGCGACGGCGGAGCGCTTCGGGATCGACGCCATGGCGGCGAAGCTCGCGGAACTGTACGGGGCACTATGAAGGCATTGCGCGCACTCTTGTGGATGCTGGCGCTCGCGGCGGGTCCGGCCTGGTCCCTGACCGAGGTCGAAGCCGACGCGCTCGCGAAGAGGGCGGCGCGCGGCTTCCCCGATGCCATCAAGCAGCTCGAAGAGCTCGCCACCGGGGGCGACACGCTCGCGGAGCATTTCATGGGGATGCTCATTCTCTCGGGCAAGGGCGTGGCGCCAAGCGATGAGCGCGCGCTCGAGTGGTTCGCGCGCGCGGCGCGCAAGGGCCATGTCCTGTCGCAGCACAACGCCGCGGTGATCTATGAGCGTGCGCGCGGCAAGCTGAAGGACCCGGTCCAGGCGCGGCGCTGGTACCGGGCGGCCGCGGAGCAGGGCTACGCGGCGTCTCAGGCGAATCTCGGCGGGATGCTCCTGCGAGGGACGGGCGGGCCGGCGGATGCCCAGGAAGCGAGAAAGTGGATCGAGAAATCCGCCGCCCAGGAGAACGCGCGCGGCCGGTATCTGCTCGGCCTGCTGCTTCTCGAGGGCCGCGCCGGGCTCGACAGGAATCCGCCCGAGGCGGTGCGCCTGATCCGCGGCGCCGCGGAAGCGGCCGATCCCGTCGCGCAGTACCGCCTGGCGCTGCTCTATGGCACCGGCAACGGCGTTGAAAAGAGCGACGCCAGCGCGCTCGACTGGCTGCGCCGCGCGGCGGACGCGCATTTGCCGGAAGCCGAGTTCATGCTCGCGTCCATCTACGGCGCCGGCCTCTACGGCGTGGCGCGAGACGACAAGGAAGCGGTGAAGTGGCTGCGCCGCAGCGCCCTGCAGGAATACCCCGACGCTGAATTCTCGCTCGGGCTCGCCTATGCGGAGGGCCGCGGCGTCGAGCAGGACCCGAGCGCGGCATTCGGCTGGTTTCGCCGCGCCGCGCGCCGCGGCCACGGTCCGGCGATTGAGCAGGTGCGGCGTATCGAGGCCCAGGTGAAGGAAAGGCAGAAACTGCAATGAAGCAGAAAACTGCAATGAGCCAGCCGTACGCCGACACCCGCACGCTGTATCTGAGGCTGCTCTCCTATGTGCGCCCGCACGTGCGCATCTTCGGCCTCGCGCTGCTCGGCATGATCGCCGCCGCCGCCACCGAGCCGCTGCTGCCCGCGTTCATCCAGCCCTTGCTCGACGGCGGCTTCGCCCCGAACAGCGCCGATCGATCGCCTCCCATCATCTTTGCCGTGGGAATCCTCGCCGTTTTCATGATCCGGGGTGTGCTGACCTTCGGCTCCTCCTATTGCCTCGCCTGGGTCGCCAATCGGGTCGTGCTCGACATGCGCGCCGCGATGTTCGGCCGCCTGGTGCGCTTTCCGACCCGGTTCTTCGACGACAACAGCTCCGGCGTGCTGCTCTCGAAGGTGGCTTACGACGTGAACAACGTCAGTGCTGCGGCGACTACCGTGCTCACGGTGGCGCTGCAGGATTCGATCAAGTTGGTGGGGCTACTGGCGTACCTTCTTTACCTCAACTGGAAGCTGACCCTCGTCACGCTGGTGATCGTGCCGCCGATCGCATTCTCGGTACGCCTCCTGTCGCGGCGGCTGCGCAGCATGGCGCGCGGCGCGCAGGGCGCCATGGGCGATCTCGCGCATGTGCTCGAGGAGACGATCGAGTGCCACCGCGTGGTGAAGATCTTCGGCGGACAGGAGTACGAGGCAAAGCGCTTCGCACGCGCCAGCCAGGCGGTGCGCGGCTTCAACATGCGCCAGGCCGTGCCGGCGGCGCTGACCACGCCGATCACCCACACTCTGGCAGGTGCTGCCCTCGGCATCATCATCTACATCGCGCTGGACGGCGTGCTGGTGGATCGAATGACACCAGGCACGTTCGCGGCTTTCCTCGCCGGCATGCTGATGCTGCTCGCGCCGCTCAAGCACCTCACTGAGATCAACGCGCCTCTGCAGCGCGGCCTCGCTGCGGCGGAAAGCGTGTTCGGGATGATCGACGCGCCGATCGAGGACGACAAGGGGACGGTGGCGCTGCCGCGGGCGAAGGGCGAGGTGATTTTCGAGAACGTCGGCTTTACCTATGAGACCCGCGACGAGCCGGCCCTGGTCGACATCAGCCTTCAGGTCCGACCCGGCGAAACCGTCGCCCTGGTCGGCGCCTCGGGCGGCGGCAAGACGACGCTGGTGAACCTGCTGCCGCGCTTCTACTCACCGGACCGGGGACGGATTCTGCTGGACGGCCAGGACATCCAGACCCTGACCCTCGACAGCCTGCGCGGGAACATCGCGCTCGTAAGCCAGGACGTGGTGCTGTTCAACGACTCGATCTACGCCAACATCGCCTACGGCCGCATGGGCGGGGTCGCCGAGCGCGAGGTGATCGCGGCGGCGGAGGCCGCGAATGCGCTCGGCTTCATCCGCGAGACGCCGCAGGGGCTGAACACGCCGATCGGCGAGAACGGCCTGCGCCTCTCGGGCGGGCAGCGCCAGCGCCTCGCGATCGCCCGCGCGCTGCTGAAGAACGCGCCGCTGCTCATCCTCGACGAGGCCACCTCGGCGCTCGATTCCGAATCCGAGCGCCAGGTGCAGGCGGCGCTCGAGACGCTGATGCGCGGGCGCACCACCATCGTCATCGCGCACCGCCTGTCCACGGTCGAGCGCGCCGACCGCATCGTCGTGCTCGAGCGCGGGCGCATCGTCGAGAGCGGCCGGCACGCCGAGCTCATCGCGAAGGACGGCGTGTACGCGAAGCTGCACCGCCTGCAGTTCGCCGCCGAGCGCGCCGCGGCTTGATTTATCGCAGGTGTACTAATTTTTCGATTCTTGTGATTTGAATACTTCAATAAGACCACTAGACATAGTTCACACTGAATCCTCCCTCGGCTGGGGCGGCCAGGAGATCCGCATCCTCTCCGAGGCGCAGGGTCTCATCGGCCGGGGCCACCGGGTCACGCTGCTCTGTCCGCCCGAGGCGCGCATCCACGCGGAAGCGCCGGCGTGGAAGGTGCCGGTCGTCGCGCTGCCGATCGCCCGGAAGCGCCCGGCCGGCGTGAAGGCGCTTTTCCAGCGGCTGAAGCACAATCGCTGCGACGTCGTCAGCGCGCACAGCTCCACGGACTCCTGGCTCGCTGCGATCGCGCTGCTCGCGCTCAACCGGCCCTTCCCGATGGTGCGCACTCGCCATATCTCCGCGCCGGTGCCGCGCAACCGCCTGACGCGCTGGCTCTACACGAGCGCGAGCGCGCGGATCGTGACCACCGGCGAGGCGCTGAAGAAGGAGCTGGTCGAGCGAAACGGCTATCCGGCGGCGCGCATCGACTCGGTGCCGACCGGAATCGACGCGCAGCGCTTCGCGCCGGGCGATCGCGCCGCTGCGCGCACGGGCCTCGGCCTGCCGGCGGAGGGAACGCTCGTCGGCATCGTCGCCACGCTGCGAAGCTGGAAGGGCCACCGCTACCTGGTCGAAGCCTTGGCGGCGCTGCCGGAGGCGCTCGGGCTCGCGATCGTCGGCGACGGGCCGCAGCGCGAGGCGCTCGAAGCGCTGGTCGAGAAGCTCGGTCTGAGACCGCGCGTGCGCTTCGCCGGCAACCAGCGCGACGTTCTGCCCTGGCTGCAGGCGCTCGACATTTTCGTGCTGCCTTCCTACGCGAACGAGGGCGTGCCGCAGGCCCTGGTGCAGGCGATGATGACCGGCCTGCCGTGCGTGACGACCCATGCAGGCAGCATCGCGGAGCTGGCCGTGCACGAGCAGACCGCGCTCGTCGTGCCGCCGCAGGACGTGGCGGCGCTGCGCGCCGCCATCGTGCGATTGCTCGAGGACGCGTCCCTTCGCAAAAGGCTCGGCACGGCGGCGCGCCGGCATTGCGCCGAGCGCTACTCGTACGAGCGCATGCTCGAGCGCATGGAAGCGATCTACCGTCAGGCGAGCGGGCGCGTCTAGGCGTGGCCGCCTCGAGCTCCAGCCGCGTCGCGGTGCGCTCCCGGGTGCTGGCGCACGCGCTCGGGCTGCGCGTCGTGCGCGGCCCGCGAATTCGCCCGGCCGAAGTGCGCCGGGTGCTGGTCGCGCATCATCTGCTCCTCGGCGACACGCTCATGCTCGCGCCGCTGCTCGCGAAGCTGCGCGAGCGCCACCCGCGCGCGCAGATCGTCGTGACCGCGCGGCCCGCGTTCATGCCGTTCTTCGAGTCCCGGCCTTACGCCGTGCAGGCGATGCCCTTCGACCCGCGCGGCGGCGCGAGCCTGGACGCCCTGCTGCAGGATAGGAGTTACGATCTTGCGCTGGTGCCGGGCGACAATCGCTATAGCTGGCTCGCCGCCGCGCTCGACGCAGCCTGGATCGTCGCCTTTGCCGGCGACCGGCCGGCGCACAAGAGCTGGATGGTCGACGAGCTCATACCCTATCCCGACACGCCGATGGCCCTGGCCGACATGAATGCGCTGCTGCTGGAAGGCCCCGCGCCGAAGCCGTACGCCAAAGGCGACTGGCCGGCGCCGCCGGCCGCCGCGTTTACCGCGCCTTCGGGCCGTTACGCGGTATGTCACGTCGGCGCGGGCTCGCCGCTCAGATATTGGGAGCCGGCGAAATGGCGCGCGCTCGCCGCCGAGCTCGAGCGCCGCGGCTACGAGGTCGTCTGGAGCGCCGGCCCCGGCGAGGAAAAGCTCGTCGCGGAAATCGACCCGGCGAAAGCGCACGCGTCCTATGCCGGCACTCTGGGTCTCGCGCAGATGTGGCGCCTGCTTTCCACGGCAGCGCTGCTCGTCACGCTCGACACCGGCATCGCCCATCTGGCGAAGCTGACGCTGACGCCCACCGTGACGCTCTACGGTCCGGGCTCCGCGACCTTGTTCGGGAAGGGCGAGTTCTGGCGCGACGCGCCGTTTCGCGAGGTCACGCTGGCCGATTTTCCCTGCCGCGACCAGCGCACGCTCTTCAAGCGCCGCATCGAGTGGGTGCGGCGCTGCCAGCGCACGCTCGCCGAATGCGCCGCGCCGCGCTGCATGCAGGGGATCGGCGTCGAGCCGGTGCTCGGCGCGATCTCGAGCCTGGGCCGATGATGCCGGCCGCCTTCAGGAACCTACGCTACCCGGTAGAGACGGGGCTAGTAGAGACGGGGTTACTGCTTGCGCTGTGCTTTTTCCTGCCGCTGCTCGAGGCGCCCAAGAATATCGCGTGGCTCGCCTATGTCGCCTGCTGGTTCGTCAACCGCTTCCGTGCGCGCGATGTTCCGGGCGCGTGGGGCGGGCGCTGGGACCTGTGGGACACGCTGATCGCGGCCTGGATCGCTTCCGGGTTCCTCGTGGCGGCGTTCGCCGGGCTGCACGGCAACGAATGGCGCGGCACCATCGACATAGCGAAGTATGGCGCCGTCCTGTGGCTGGTGAAACGCGCGGGCTACGGTGCGGCCGAGATCCGGATGGTCCTGGGGACGCTCGTCGCCTCGACCGTCGTCGGCCTCGTGGTGGGGCACTGGCGCATGCTGAGCGGCGCCGCGAAGAGCGGCACCCTGCAGCTCTGGTCGGTGGGGCACGTCAACCACACCGCGGTCTATCTCGCCATCATGCTCGCGCTGTGCGCGGCGTGGCTCTTCGCCCGCTGGCGTACGTGGCGGCCGGGCACGAAGGCGGTGGGGCTCGCTGTGACCGCCTTCGTGCTGGTCTCTCTCGTGATCACGGCGAGCCGCGGCGCGGTCGGCGTCGGGCTCATCACGCTCCTGATCCTCGCGCTGGCGTGGTGGCCGCGCTCGCGCGTGCCGCTGGTGCTGAGCCTTGCCTCGATCCTGATCCTCGCGGCTGCCGCGGTCGGCGTGGGCTTCGATGTGGTCAGGAAGCACCAGGACGACGTCGCCGCGCAGAACATGCTCGCGTTCCGCGACAGCATCTGGCGGATGGGGCTCGTCGCCTGGGAGCGCTATCCCTGGTTCGGCGTCGGCCTGGACAACTACCAGTTCATCACGCACGAGCGCGTAAAGGAGTGGCGCGCCGCCGCAGGCAAGGACTATGACGCCGGCCGCTACGTTCATTTTCCGCATGCCCACAATCTTCTGATCAATACGCTCGCCGAGCGCGGGATCGTCGGCACGGCGGCGCTCTTCGCGGTGCTCCTTGCCTGGCTCGTCTGGCTCCTGCGCTTCAGGCCGCGGGCGCAGGACGACGACCTCGAGTGGATCCTGTGGGGCGCGGCGGCCGGCGCCTGGCTGGTGACCGTCGGCGCGGGCACCGTGAACACGACCCTGCATGACGAGCACGGAATCCTTGTCGCACTCCTCCTGGGACTATGGCTCTCGAGGCATCCGCCCGCCCGCGCATCCTGATCCTGCGCCGCGACAACATCGGCGACCTGGTGTGCACCACGCCGTTGATCGATGCGTTGCGCGCGCGTTATCCGCAGGCATGGCTCGGCGCGCTCGTCAACAGCTACAACGCCGACGTGCTTGCCGGCAATCCGGCGCTCGACGCCGTGCATGTCTACGAAAAGCTGAAGCATCGCTCGGGCTCGCTGCTTTCCAACCTCTTCGAGAGGATGAAGCTCGCGTCGAGCCTGCGCGGCGCGAAGCTCGACTATGTGCTCGCGCCTTCGGCCTGGCCGCAGGCGCTGAAGATGGCGGCTCGCCTGAGAGCCGCACGCGTGCTGTCCTCGAGCCCGCTGTGGGAGGGCGATCCGAGGCACGAAGTCGAGCGCGCGTTCTCGCTCGGCGCAGAGCTCGGCGCGCAGGGAGCTCCCGGGCTGATGCGGATTTTTCCCGAGGCCGCGACGGTGGCCGTGATGAAAAAGAGCGTTCCGCCCCGGAGGCCGTTGGTTGCAATCCATATCAGCGCGCGGCAGGCGATCCGCCGCTGGCCTTTGCAGCGCTACGCCGCGCTCATCAGGGAGCTGGGCCGGAGCGCCGCCGTAATGCTGCTGTGGTCTCCGGGCGCGGCCGACGACCCTCGCCATCCGGGCGACGACGCCGCCGCGCGGGCTTTTCCCGAGATGGAGCATCTCGCGAAAGTCGCGACTCCCGACCTGCGCAGCCTGATCGCCGCGCTCTCGCTTGCAGACCGCGTTATCTGTCCCGACGGCGGCGCGATGCACATCGCCGCGGCGCTCGGCAAGCCGGTGGTGGCGCTGTGGGCCGACTCGCCGGTCGAGCGCTGGCGGCCGTGGCGGGTGCCGCACCGTGTGGTGCGGCCCGATTCGAAGAACCTCGCCGACCTAGACCTCGGCCCGGTCCTCGACGCCTATGCGGCGCTCGTTGAGATAGGTGGTGAAAAGAATGATGCAAAGCAGGCCGAAAAACCCATAGGTCAGCACCCACTCCGGTAAGCCGAGGCGCCAGGCGCCGACCCCGATCGCACCGGTGAGCGCCGAGGCGCCGATCAGGATCAGGGCGGCCTTGTGCGGCGCAAATCCGCGCGCGAGCAGGAGGTAGTGCAAGTGCTCCCGGTCGGCATCGAGCATGTCGGCGCGGCGGCGCAGGCGCTGGAACATGACGCGGGCCATATCGAGCAACGGCACGGCGAGGATCCACACGCAGACGATCGGCGGCAGGTGGCGGTCGATGCCCTGCGAGGTGTCGATGCAGAACCAGCAGAGCGCGAGGCCGAGCATCATGCTGCCGGCGTCGCCCATGAAGACGCGCGCCTGGTTGCGCAGCGGCGGCAGCCGGATGTTCCAGAGCAGGAAGCCGACGATCGCCGCGCACAGCAGGAGCAGGACCAGCGCCTGCGCCCCCAGGCCTTGCGCGAGCGCCGCGTACGCGAGCCACAGTGCCGCGACGAAGGCCGTGCCGCCCGCCGCGCCGTCCAGGCCGTCGAGCATGTTGATGGCGTTCATCACGCCGAGCGCGCACACCACCGAGAAGGGAATTGCCCAGTTGTAGAGGTTGACCGGGCCGAAACCGAACAGGTTGCCCAGCGTTGCGATGTAGACGCCGGCCCAGGACGTCATGAGGAGCGCCGCGATCAGCTGCAGCATGAATTTCGCGCGCGGCGTGATGTCGTGCATGTCGTCGGCCGCGCCGCCGATCACCAGCAGCCCGAGCGCGACGACGAGCGCGAGCGTCGGGCCGATGATGAGGCCCGAGGTCAGGGCGGCGAGCGCAAAGCCGGCGAACATGCCGATGCCGCCGGTGAGCGGGATCGTCCCCTCGTGCTGCTTGCGCCCGCCCGGGCGGTCGGCGAGGCCGATGCGCAGCGCCACATGAGTGAGCAGCCAGCAGCTCAGCGATGCCGCCACCAGCGCGAGCAGCAGAAAAAACACCACCCTGTTCGTCGCGAGGGGCAGGTGCTCGAGCATCGCTAGCGCGGGGTCATCGGTAAAGGGCCGTCATCCCTCTGGAGGCCGGCATTCTAAAACGCCGACACCATGCGGCGCCACAGATCGGTCAGCGGGATCGGCTCCGCGTCCGGCGCCGAGCGCGCGCCGGTATCCAGGAAGTAGCCGATGCCGTTGTGCCGGCCGTTCTTGATCGCGACAAATACGACTTCGCTTTCGAATTTATCAAGTATTTTTTTATTGATGGAAACAGTGAAGCCCGGCTTGACCTCGTGCGGATAAGAAAGCGTCACGAACAGCGTCGCGCCGCGGTTGTCGACCTCGAAAAGCGGCTCGCCGTCGCTCGCGCGGCCGGAAAGCAGGATCGCCTCCGCATTTTTCCCTGAAACTTCATTCTTGCAGGTCACCAGGAAGTCGCGCGACATTTTCGGCTCCACGGACTCGAACTCGCAGCCGATCGCGCGCAGGAAGCGGGCGTGGTCGCGCAGCCGCCAGTACAACACCGGCTCGTCCACCGGGTCCTGGTGCAGCCCGGTCGCCATCATTACCCGCAGGCGCGGATCGAGCGCGAGGCATTGGGCGAGGATGCGGTCGTAGAGCCGGTAGACCTCGAGCACCGGATCGATTCCGGCCGGCAGGTACCACGCCGGATTGCGGTGCGGGCCGCGGTAGGCGGCCGAGTTGAAGAGGTAGTGATGCTGGATGTGCGCCGCGCCGTTCACGAACAGGGTCGCGAAATCCGGGCGCGTGCGCTTCCACAGATGGAAGAAGCAGTCGGCGAGGAACCGGTCGAGGAAGAGGGCGCGCGGCCAGTGCCGCTTCGCGCCGCGCAGCCCGTCGGCGGCGTACGCCGGCCAGTTGCGCCAGCGCGAATAGCGGAGAAGGCCGAGCGCGAGCTGCAGCGCCGAGCCCGCCGTGATCTTGCCTTCGGCGTTGTCGCCCACCGCCTGGCAGATCGCGTCGTAGGCGGCGCGCATGAGCGCCGGCGCGGCGACCGGCGTCTTGGTCCAGGGATCGGGCACGAAGAACGCCGCGTTCGACAGCGCGTTGCCGGCGTTCATCGGCGAGAAGGCGCCCACCTTGAGGCCGCGGCGCGAGAGCTCCTCCCAGATCTGGGGCAGCCCGGCGCTCGGGCCGTCGCCGAGGCGGAACACCTGGTGCTTCTCGTAGGGCATCCCGGTGTGCACGGTGAACCACTGGATCCACGGCTCGATGTGCTCGTACACGGTCTCGGAGCGGGTGCGCGCATAGCCGTGCGACTCCAGCAGCCGCGCGAACGCCGGCAGCAGGCCGCGCCCGGCGTAGTGCTCGACGAACTCGAAGTTGACCTCGTTCAGCTCGAGAAAGAGAAGGGGGTTCACGGCGGAGGGATTATGACGCGAAATGCGATAATCCTCCCATGCTGCTGGTAACGGGGGGTGCGGGATTCATCGGCTCGAACTTCATCCTTTCCTCATTGGAAAAGAGCGATGAAGCGCTGGTGAACCTCGACAAGCTGACGTACGCGGGAAACCTGCGCAATCTGGACGCGCTCCGCGGCGATCCGCGCCACGCCTTCGTGCAGGGCGACATCTGCGACCGCGCCTTGCTGAAGAAGCTGCTCGAAACGCACCGGCCGCGCGCGATCGTGCATTTCGCCGCCGAGAGCCACGTCGACCGCTCGATCACCGGCCCGGCCGAGTTCGTGCAGACCAACGCGGTCGGAACATTCTGTCTCCTGGAAGAGGCGAGGAATTTTTTCGAAACGCTGAAAGGCCGGGAGCGCGAGGCTTTCCGCTTCCTGCACGTCTCCACCGACGAGGTCTACGGCTCGCTCGGCCCCGCCGATCCGGCGTTCACCGAGACGAGCCCGCACGCTCCGAACAGCCCCTACGCCGCCTCCAAGGCGGCCGCGGACCACATGGTGCGCGCCTACCATCACACCTACGGCCTGCCGACCCTCGCCACGAACTGCTCGAACAACTACGGCCCGTATCAGTTTCCGGAGAAGCTCATCCCGCTCATGATCCGCAACGCGCTCGCGGGCAAGCCCCTGCCGGTCTACGGCGACGGCAAGAACGTGCGCGACTGGCTCTACGTCGGCGACCATTGCGAGGCGGTGCGCCTGGTGCTCGAGCGCGGCCGCGCCGGCGCAACCTACAACATCGGCGGCAACTCGGAAAAAGCGAACCTCGACCTGGTCAACCTTCTTTGCCTTCTTCTGGAAAAGAATTCCCCTCGAAAGCTTGGGCGCTATTCCGACCTTATCGCTTTCGTGAAGGACCGTCCGGGCCATGACCGGCGCTATGCAATCGACGCGGGCAAGATCGCCCGCGAGCTCGGCTGGACGCCGAAGGAGAGCTTCGAGTCGGGCCTGATGAAGACCGTGCGCTGGTACATCGACAACCGCGCGTGGACCGACGACGCCGCAAGGCGGGCCGCATGAAAGGCATCATCCTCGCGGGCGGTTCCGGAACGCGGCTGTATCCGGCGACGCAGGTCGTCTCCAAGCAGCTCTTGCCGGTGTACGACAAGCCGATGGTGTACTACCCGCTCGCGACTCTGATGCTGGCGGGCATCCGCGAGATCCTGCTCATTTCCACGCCTCGTGACACGCCGCATTTCGAGCACCTTCTGGGCGACGGCTCGCAGTGGGGCATCCGGATCTGCTACGCGGTGCAGGCCTCGCCCGGCGGGCTGCCGCAGGCCTTCACCATCGGCCGCGACTTCATCGGCCGCGACCGCTGCGCGCTCATCCTCGGCGACAACATCTTCTACGGGCACGACTTCACCCATCTCCTCAAGCGCGCGAGCGCTTTCGAGCGCGGCGCGTGCGTGCTCGCCTATCCGGTGAACGATCCGTGGCGGCACGGCATCGTCGAGCTCGACAGCGCGGGCCGGGTGCTGAGCCTCGAGGAGAAGCCGAAGCAGCCGCGCTCCAATCTCGCGGTGGTGGGCCTGTTCTTCTTCGATCACCGCGTCGCGGACATCGCGGCCGGGCTCAAGCCGTCGCAGCGCGGCGAGCTGGAAATCATCGACGTGCAGCTCCAGTACCACGCCTGGGGCGAGCTGGAGGTGATCCAGATGGGCCGCGGTCTCGCCTGGCTCGACACCGGAACGCACGACTCGCTGGTGGAGGCGTCGCATTTCATCCAGATCATCGAGCACCGCCAGGGCCTCAAGGTCTCGTGCCCGGAAGAGGTCGCCTACCGCATGGGCTACATCGACGCGGATCAGTTGCGCACGCTCGCGCGCACGCTCGAGAAAAGCGGCTACGGCGAATATCTGCTGCGCGTGCTTTCGGAGCGCCAGCGCGGATGAAGGTCACGCCCGCCGCGATTCCGGACGTGCTGGTCCTGGAGCCGCGCCGCTTCGGCGATGAGCGCGGCTGGTTCATGGAGATCTACAACCGGCGGGTGTTCCGGGAGGCCGGGCTCGACGTGGAGTTCGTGCAGGACAACGTCTCGCGCTCGGCGAAGAACGTGCTGCGCGGCCTGCACTACCAGATCCGCCAGCCGCAGGGGAAGCTGGTCCGCGTCCTCGCCGGCGCGATCTGGGACGTGGCGGTCGACCTGCGCCGCAGCTCGCGCACGTATGGCAAGTGGGCTGCGATCGAGCTGTCGGCGCAGTCGCCCCGGCTCGCGTGGATTCCGCCGGGGTTTGCCCACGGTTTCCTCGTCACCTCGGACGCCGCGGAAGTGCAGTACAAGACCACCGACTACTACGCTCCCGAGCACGAGCGCGCCGTGCGCTGGGACGATCCCGACCTCGCGATCGCATGGCCGCTCTCCGGCGAGCCGATCCTCGCCGACAAGGACCGGCGCGCCGCGCCGCTCGCGAGCGCCGAGACCTACGCTTGAGGATTCTCCTGACGGGCCGCAACGGCCAGGTCGGCTGGGAGCTGCAAAGAACGCTGGCGCCGCTGGGCACCATGGTTGCGACCGATCGCGCGACGCTCGATCTCGCCGATCCGGACGCGATCCGGCGAGCGGTGCGCGAAGCGAAGGCGGACGTGATCGTCAATGCCGCCGCCTACACCGCGGTCGATCGCGCCGAGTCGGAGCCCGGGCTCGCCGCGGCCGTCAACGCGCGCGCGCCGGGCGTTCTCGCCGAGGAAGCCAGGCGCTCGGGCGCCTTGCTCGTGCACTACTCGACCGACTATGTTTTCGACGGCACGAAGCAAGGCGCGTACCGCGAAGACGACGCGACCAATCCGCTCAGCGTGTACGGACGAACCAAGCGCGACGGCGAGCTGGCCGTCGTCGAATCAGGCTGCCGTTACCTGCTGCTCAGGACGAGCTGGGTGTATGCGCCGCGCGGCAGGAATTTCTTCCTGACCATCCTGCGCCGCGCCCGGGCGGGAGAAGCGCTGCGAGTCGTGAACGACCAGACCGGGGTGCCCGCGACGAGCGCTTTCGTCGCCGAGATGAGCTCGCTCGCACTGCGTGCCCGCGACGCCGGTGGCATCTATCATCTGGTGCCCGGAGGGCGCACCACGTGGTACGGATTCGCGCGCGCCATCGCGGAAGGCAGCGGTCTCGATGCGCCGATCACCCCGATCGCGACGAAGGATTATCCGGTCGCGGCGCGCAGGCCGGCCAACTCCGTTCTGGACAACTCCGGGTTCCGCAAAAGGTTCTCGGTCGATCTGCCCGACTGGCAGGCCGGGCTCGCCGCCTGCCTCAAAACGTACGGCGAGGCCGCCTAGGGACGTACGGCGAGGCCGCCGTCTAGGCCGCACAGACCCGCTGGTATTCGGCGACCGTCTCGGCGACGCCGCCCTGCGCGACGACCTTGCCGTGGTCGAGCAGGATGCACGAATGGCAGATGGCCTTGATCGAGTCCATGTCGTGGCTGGTGAAGAGCACGGTACGGCCCGCCAATGCGGTCTCGCGGATTTTCTTCTTGCACTTGCGCTGGAACGCCTCGTCGCCGACGGCGAGCACCTCGTCGACCAGCATGATCTCGGTGTCCAGATGGGCGGCGACGGCAAAGCCCAGGCGCATGAACATTCCGCTGGAATAGTGCTTGACCGGCGTGTCGATGAAATCCTCGACCTCGGAGAACGCGATGATCTCGTCCTCGTGCTTTTTGACTTCCGCCGGGGTCATGCCGATCATGGTTCCGCTGAGCAGGATGTTCTCGCGCCCGCTGAGATCCGGATGGAATCCGGTGCCGACTTCCAGCAGCGCGCCGACGCGGCCGTGGAGCAGCGCACGGCCCTCCGTCGGGGTCGTGATGCGGGCGAGGATCCGCAGCATGGTGCTCTTGCCCGAGCCGTTGCGCCCGATCACGCCCATCACCTTGCCGGTCTCGAGATCGAACGACACGTCGCGCAGCGCCCAGATGGCGTTCGGCATCGCGTGCGCGCCGGCGGCGCTCGGCGTGCGGGCGCGAAAAGGCGCGGTGACCATGCGCCCGAGCTTTTCCGAAAGCGTGCCGCGAAAGCGGTTCTCGTTGACGATGTACCACTTCCCCAGCCCGCTGACGCTCACGGCTACTTCCGGCACGCGCTCTCCTGTTCCAGCGGCGATCCGCCGCGCACGATCGAATTTTTGGGCACGGGCTAGACGACGTCCGCGAACGTCGCTTCCTGGCGCCGGAAATACCAGAACCCGGTCACGCAGAACAGCAGCGCCATCACGCACGAGACGCCGACCATCCATAACGCCGGCGGCGGGCCCGCCGCGAACGCCCAGCGGCTGGTATCGATCACCACGACGATCGGATTGAGCGCATAGAGGAACTGGTATTTCTCCGGCAGCAGGGTGCTCGGATAGATCACCGGCGACAGGAACATCCACAACTGCACGAGAAAGGGCAGCAGCAGGCCCACGTCCCGGTACGGCACGTTGAGGGCGCTCGCCCACAGCGAAAGGCCGAACACGGTCGCGATCGCGAGAGCCAGCATAGGCAGGAACGCGAAAGCGCCGGCGGAAGGCATGATCCCGTACCACAGCATCATCAGGATGAGCAGCACGAAGGCGCACAGGAAATCCGCGAGCGCCGCGGTGATCACCGTGAGGATCAGGATGATCCGCGGAAAATAGATCCGCGTGATGAGATGGGCGTTGGCCACCATGCTGATGCTCGCCTGGCCGAACGCCTGGGCGACGAACAGCCAGATCAGCAGCCCGCTCAGAACGAAGATCGGGTACGGCTGCCCGTTCGAAGGGATCGCCGCGAGCCGGCCGAAGATGATGGTGAACACGAACACGAGCAGCGCCGGCTGCAGCAATGCCCAGGCGACGCCGATGACCGTCTGCTGGTACCGTACCCTGAGCGTCCTCCACACGAGCGTGCGGTACAGGTGGCGGAACTGCCACAGCTCGCGCAGATCCAGGATCGATTGTTTTCCCGCCGGCCGGATCTCGAAGGTCTGCGTCATGGCCTAGCGCGAATGGCGCGCTTTGCTCGCCAGGCTGCCGGCGAACCATGCCGTCGCAAAGAGCGGCCAGAGCCAGTTCAGCCGCGTCGCCTCCGCGAGCGTCGCCGCGGCCTCGCGCGCGTTTCCCTGCCCGAGGCGCATCGCCGCCAGCCGGCAGGCCGAGCCGGCGTTCAGGGTGAGGAGCGCGCGCCGATCCGCGGCGGAAAGCCCGGCTGTCGCAAGATGAGCCCGGGTAAGACGCAGGTTGTCGCGCATCATGATCATGGTCATCTCGGGGCGGCCGCTCAGCGTGCTGGACCCAATATGCCTTCTGTACGTATAGGCGAGCTCCGGCCGCACCTTCGATTTTACTTTGGCGAGGCACACGCGCACGAGGAAATCATAGTCGCCGAAGGCGTAGCCGCCGCTGTGGCCGCCGAAACGCTCGTAGATCCGCCGCCGCATGAAGCGGCCGGCGGTCAGGGGATGGCGCAGAACGTTGGCGAGCCTGAACTCCAGCACCGCCGGGTCGGAGAACTCCTCCTCGACCACGACGCGCGAATCGGCCGGCACGCTCACGATCCTCGTGCCGCAGGAAAGCACCTCCAGCTCCGGGTCCGCGCCGAACTCCCGCGCGATGAGCTCGAGCGCTCCGGGCTCCAGCCAGTCGTCGCCCGGCAGCAATACGATCACCTCGCCGCGCGCGCGCCGCCAGCCCTCGTTGATCGCCGGCGTGGGGCCGCCGTCCGGGCCGCTGCGGAGGAAATCGATCTCCGACTCGTGACGTCCGAGGATCTCGAGCGTGCCGTCGGTCGAGCCGCCGTCGAGAACGATCAGCTCGACCGCGTCGAGCGACTGCGAGGTGACGCTTCGTATCGCCTGCTCGATCGTGGCCGCGGCGTTGCGGCAGAAGACGACGACGCTGACCGCTGGAACGATTGCGGCGTTGCCACCGGGCGCGCTTGGCTTCATTTTTCGGCAAGCCTACACGATTCAGTCCCGCGCGGGCCCTCGGCTATAATTTGCGCGAGAGGACGGCGACGGAAATGCCTGCATCGGCCGACAGCGACTCGAGACTCATTCCGCTTGCCGAATTCGCGCGCCAGGTCGACCTGCCGTCGGTCAAGTCCCCGCTGTTTCCGCGGTGGTACGACGCGCGAAAGAAGCTCTCGGATCTGCTGTGGGAGCAGCATAGCGCCAACGCCTTCCAGCACTACCGGACATCGAAGCCGGCCGCCAATCCGCCCTCGATCGAGAAGACGGGCCTGTACGACGAAGGCCGCCTCGGTCCCGAAGAGGCCGGGATCCTTCTCGGGCTTTTCCGCGAGTGCCCGGTGATCCCTTTCTCGGCGGACGACTTCCAGCCGGGCTACAACTTCGATCCCACGGGCTCGATGGAGCACATCAATACCTACCGCAAGATGACGCCCGCGTTCGAGGCGAAGCTCGGCGAGGTGCTCGCGAGGATCGCGCCCGCCGTGGAGGAAATCTGCGGGCACCACTTCAGGATCGTCTCCTCGCACATATGGAGCCTCAATCCGGGCCCGCACAAATATCAGTGGCATCTGGACGGCTGGCCTGTGGCGCTGAAGAAGCTGTTCATCTTCCCCTCCGGCGTGGACGAGCGCCGCGGCTCGACGGCGTTTCGCCTGAAGACGGGAGGGGAGCGGATCGTTTCCGGCCCGCCCGGGACGTGGATGATTTTCGAGAACAGCGCCCTCGAGCACAAAGGCTTCGAATCCCTGACCGACGCGCGGCCGACGATCGCTATAAGCTTCGCCCCGTCCTTCCGCACCGACCTCAGGCTGTTCGACGCCGGCGTCAATTCGGGATTTCCCTGGTTCCCGATCGAGTCGGCAAACGGGGCCGCTGGACCGGGCTACTACGCGCCTGGCAGCGTGAACCAGCGCATGCTCAAAGCCGTCGCCGAAGGCGCCGGCCTGGCGCCATTGCTCGCGCCGGGTGACATGCTTCCCGCCGCGGCGCTCACCCGGGAGCTCGCTCCGCCGGCGGCGGCTACGCCCACGCCGCCAAGACCGACATTGAGGCAGCGGCTCCGGCCGAGGACGCGGCTCAAGGCGATGTTCAAGCGACTTCGAAGCCAGTAGATGCGGGTCGGCTAGCCACGGGCGTGCAGCCGTCTTCCAAGCTCGTTCAGCTCGCGCCGGTCGCCATTGCGGTTGCGCTGGCAATCTACGGCCTTTCGCTGCTGTTCAGGCCTTCGGTCGCCTGGGTGAATCCGGAGTATCTGGTGTTCTCCGTTCCTGGGGCGATGGACGGCGGGCCGGGGTTCTCCTGGAGAGATCTGGCGAAGGCCTTCGATCCGCTGACCTTCGACGTGGTCCGTCCACGGTTCCTGAATTACCTGATCACCGCGCTGAACGTGAAGTTCCGGCTGGCGCTGTACGAGTACTTCATCCCGCCGCCGAACGTCTCGCTAATGCTGATCGCCCATCTTCTCCTGAGCCCGCTGCTTCTATTCCTGACGGTACGAAACCTGGTCCGCTCCAATTCGATCGCGCTTAGCGCTGCCTGCCTCTACGTCGCTTCCGTCGGCTTTCTCTCCACGAGCGCCTTCTTCGTGCAGCCCGGAAAGGTCCTCATCCATCCGATGGCGATGCTGCTGCTGTGGATCCTCTCGACCATGCAGCGGCGGGATCCGGCCCGCTATTTCTCCGAGCAGTCGCGCGGGCTCGTGGCTCTGATCTGCATCCTCAACTTCTTCGCGCTGAGCGTCGACGATACTTACGCCATCGTCGCGACGGTCGCGTGCGTGCTGTTTTGGCGCTTGTTCTTCCCGAAGCGGGCCGACGCAGAGCATCTGAAGCACGCCGGCGTCGCGGTATTCCTGTTCTTCGCGCCATTCGTGCTTTTCATCCTCTTCGCCTGGAAGGCCGCGCCCGAGCTGTCCGCGGCCGTCGGCGCGGGTGCGTGCAACTACGTAGGTTTCGCCATCGAGCAATCCGCCAATGCAGCCCGGACGCCGTTCGGGCAGGTGTTCGGCAACCTTTCGGGAACGGCGCTGGGAAGCTCGGTTTTTTTTCATCCGTTTCCGGACGGCGTTTCGGCCGTGGAGTTGCGCCTCACGCGTGCGGGAAGGTTCGGCGTCGCGTTTGCGGTGCTCGCCATCCTCTACCTGGTGTTCAGCTACAGGAAAGCGCCTGCCGGTCCGGCGGACGAGCCGGCCGTTTCCGCCATCGATGCGGCTGGCGCGCTCGTGGTCTACTTCGTCATGCAATCGGTCTTGCAGCGCTTTCACGTGCAGATCACGGGCGGCTACTACTACGCGTCGCTCACGGCGATCTTCTTCTCGATCCTTCTCGCCTGCCTGGTCGCCGCGCTGCCCCGGAGCCGACGATGGTTCGGCCAGGCGGTGCTGGTCGTCCTCATGGCGTTCCAGCTGTCGAACTTCATCGACCTGAACACCCGATGGAAGGCCATGCATATGCCTCTGATCCCGTACTCGCTCGAGAAGGTCCGCGGCATCTACAAGAACGTCGTCGCCGACGGCGCGTTGTCGCCAACCGACGCCGACCGCGAGCGGATGACGGCGATCTGGAAAGGATGGAAAGGAGGCCGCCGCTACGACCTGTCGCAGGAGCCGAGGTGGCCGGCTTCCGAAGCCTGGTTCCTGGTGGAGATGAACGCACTCTCGGGATTTGTGTATCGCGACCCCGTCAAGCGCTGCGGCGACGCCGGACCGAGGGCGCCGTCTTGAAGCCGTCGTTCTATGAGCGCCTGCGCCGCGCCCTCGGTCCGCTGCGCCCGGTGATCGGTCCGATTCTGCGGCCCTTGCGCCGCTCCCTGCGCCGGCTCGAAGCGTCAGGTTCGCCGCTCGCCTCGACCTATCACGTGCACGACCTGACGATGAACCACGCGCTAAGCCGCGAAGAGCACGCTAGCTGCGTCGCGCTGTCCGATGCCATACAAGCCCTGTACGACGACGCCCCCGCTTATGTCGCGCGTCAAGGACTCGATCCCGAAATCTTTCTGCCGGGCAACGAGTGGGCGGGCATCGTCCCCGTCAGCGGCCTCAAGTTCAAGACCGACTACAACCACATCAACTACCTGCGGCTGCACGCGCCCTTCGCCGGCTACCACCTCGCGGTGCTCGACCGACTCGACTCGGGCGGCAAATTTCCGAAAGCCGAGGCCGAAGCGTTCGTGACCAAGCTTTGGGCCGATGGCATACCGGACGATATCGCCGAGCGGCAAAAAGCGCGGTTCGATCCGGCCACGCGGCTGCGGCACGTCTTGCCCGAATATCTCGACCACATTCGCAATGTGCCGGCACGCTACATCGCGCAGACGCCGCGCACGTTCGGCGAGATCGGGCTGGATATCAACGGAGTTCTCGTTCACACCGACGTGATGCTGTGCCAGTCGCGCATCAACGGCCTATACAGCTCTGGAATCCTGGAGAAGCTCGACCAGGACATCGCGCGGCGCGGACGCGCCCGCATCCTCGAGGTCGGCGCCGGCTATGGCGCGCTCGCTTACGCGCTCAAGCGCATCTACGGCGAGCGGCTCGAATACATCGTGGTCGATCTGCCCAGCTCGCTCTGGTATGCCGCGCTCTATCTATCGACATTGGCCGGCGGCGACGGATGCACGCTGCTGAAGCCCGGGGAGCCGACCCCCGAGCGCTTCCAGTACCTTTTCGTCGCCAACTATCTGCTCGAACAGGCGCTGCCGTCGCTCGGCCCGATCGACCTCGCGATCAACACCATGTCCTTTTCCGAGATGTCGGTGAAGCAGGTCCGCTACTACGGCGAGGCCATCCGGCGGCTGATCGGCAGGGACGGCGTGCTGTTCGATGAGAACTTCGCGCCCGGCGCCCACCACGTGGACAACAAGGCGATCTTCGCCGGGATCTTCCCTTACCGCCGCCGCTTCACCTCGAGCGCGGTGACCACCAAGAACTGGTGCCAGGACGTCTGGGCGAACCGGTATCTGGGCGTCGTTTTCGATCGCAGCGATGGTGGAGCGCCCAGCAGTAGATAAAGAATTCCTGTATGTTCGCCCACTATAAAAATGCCCGACAAAAAACCAACGGTTGCGCTTTTTCTTGCGATCAAGAATGAGATCGAGGCACTCAGGGTAATTCTTCCCCGCATCCGGCGCGAATGGTACGACGAGCTCGTCATCGTCGATGGCGACTCGACCGACGGGACGCGGGAATATCTTCAGAGCCTGGGCCTGCCTTACATCAAGCAAGCGGAGCGCGGACTGGCGCCGGCGTACCGGGAGGCCTTCCTCGCATCGAGCTCCGACTACTTCATCACCTTCCAGGCGGACGGGAATTGCATTCCAGAGCTTCTGCCCGATCTGCTGGCGCAGCTCAAGCACGGCTACGACATCGTGTTCGTCTCCCGCTTCATGCCGCCGGCGAAAAGCGAGGACGACACCTGGATCACGGCGATCGGCAATCGCATGTTTACCGTGATGATCAACGTCCTGTTCGGGGGAAAGTTCACAGACACGCTCGGCGGCTTCCGCGCCTACAAGCGCGAGGCGATCCTGCGCATGGGGCTGCACGAGCAGATGAACGAGCACTGGTTCCGCAAGAAATATTCGCTCATGAGCACCTGGGAAGTCGGGGGCTGCATCCGCGCCGCCAAGCTGAAGCTCAACATGCTCGAGATCCCCGGCGACGAGCCGCCGCGGATCGGCGGAACGAGCAAGCTCAGGATTCTGATCAACGGCAGCCTGGTTGTTGCGAATATCGTTTACGAGCTGCTGACGGGAAAAAAATACCTGAAGTAAGGCTCCGCCGCCGGCTCAGGCGGCTATCAGCGGTCGACTCCCGCCTTGCGTAAGAAGATCGTTGCCAGATAAGCAATTGTGACGAGCGTCAGCGCCAACCCGGCAATCGTGATCACGCCGCGCAGCTCACCGCCGAGGACCAGATCGTTGATCGAGGCGCCGATTGCGGCGTAGAGGAACGAGGGTATCGCGCAAGAGAAGAGGCTCAGCACCGCGTAGCGCCCGAAGGGGATGCTGAGCAGCCCGAAAAGGTAATTCTGCAGGCCGAAGGGCACGATAGGGTTGAGCCGAAGGAGAAAGATCACCTCCCAGTCATTGCGCTTGACCGCACCCATGAACGACTGCGCGCGCGGCGAGGCGAGGTACTTGTGCAGATAGGGCTCGCCCATCCGGTTCGCTAGCAGGTATCCGGCGACGGCCGCGATGAGGGCGCCCAGCGTGGTCAGGGCGCCGCCCAGAACCGCGCCCCAGATTATGCCGGCGCCCAGGTTCAAGCCAAGCCCGAGCGGCATGAGCAGCATCATCGAGGCGACCAGCACCAGCAGGAAGACCAGGGGCGCGAGCGTGGTCTCCGCCTGGATCATCGCCAGCGCCTTGTGCGCGTCGATGCTCCCGATGGAGAAAAGCACCCACGCAGAGGCGAGCAGTCCCGCGAGCAGGAAAAGCAGGACGTAGCGCTTCTTCAAACGCGCGGCAGCCGTAGCCTTACCCCGCCAGGCCGCGGCTCTTCATGAATTCGGCGATCTTGCCGGTGACGTAGTCCCGAGCGGCGGCGTCGACCGCCTGATGGTTGCCGAACGCGAAGCCGTAGTGCATCAGGCGGCTCGAATGGCGCAGCTCCCCAACGACGCGGTGCTCGCAGAGCTGCATGGCCGGTTGCTCGGCGATGTTTCCGCAGATGATCGGCCGGGTCTCGATCCTGGCCTTGTTGAGAAACGCCGTGATGTCCTGGACCTGGAAGGGCGTGTCGGGCTTCAGCACGACGGGAAAGCCGAAGCAGGAGCTGCGCGCCTTCGGCGTCTCGCGCTGGAAGTGGAAGAACTCCGCCCACCTGGAAAGCGACTTCTGCCACTCGGTGGTGTTGGTCCGGCGGGCATCGACGAAGCCCGCCAGCTTCGGCAGCTGCACCGAGCCGAATGCCGCCTGCAGCTCGGTCAGCCTGAGGTTGTATCCCTGGTTGACGAAGAGGAATCGCTTGTCGATGCCCGGGTGCTGCTCATAGTAGGGCGCCTGGCTCTTCAACTCGCGTACCCAGCCGTGCGCCCGAAGGATGCGCATTACCTCCGCGAGATCGAAATCCCCGGTCACGCAGATGCCGCCCTCGATGGTCGTCATGTGGTGCGAGAAGTAGAAGCTGAAGGTGCCTACCGCACCGAACCTGCCCACCGGCGTGCCGTCATAGAACGCGCCCAGCGCCTCGCAGCAATCCTCGATCAGCACCAGGTTGCGCCTGCGGCAGATCTCGGTGATGGCCGTCATGTCGCACGGGTTGCCGTACACGTGCACCGGCATCACGGCGCGGGTCTTTGGCCCGATGGCGCGCTCCAGCTCCCGCGGATCCATGTTGAAGGTCACGGGATCGATATCGACGATCACCGGCACGAGCTGGTGCTGCACCAGGGGCCAGACGGTCGTCGACCAGCAAAGCGCGGGGACGATCACCTCGTCGCCCGGCTGCAGCCGGTTCCTCATCGCGACGTTGCTGAGCGCGGCGATCGCGAGAAGGTTCGCGGAGGAGCCGGAATTGTTGGTGATGCCGTGCGAAAAGCCGAACGCGTCGGCGAATTCCTGCTCGAACTGCCGGACCTTGGGACCCATGGTGACGCGCGTGCTGAGCAGCACATCCACCGCCGCGATGATCTCCGCGGCGCCGAAGGTTGGCTCGTGCAAGCGGACGACGGGGTCGGCGGGATTGAACCGGAAATCGTGGTGCTGGCGGCAATACGCTTCGATGTTCGCGTGGATCGCCGTCAGCGCGGGGTCGTCCGGCGATACGCCGTCGAATGCGGGTTTCGAATAAATATGAGTCGGCAGCAAGTCGGACATTGCAGGTCACCCGTCAAGCCCGGGCATTTGCCGCCCAGGTGAAGCTAAATGAAATGCCTTCGAGTATATTGAGACGCTGAGAATCCGGAAGCGCCTTCTTGTTCGTCTTGTTCGGGCGCCTGGTGGGAACCTGCCGGGATTATACAAAAACTGAGGATTTCCCCTCGTGGGATTGCGTGCCCTGCTAGGTAAAGTAAGACGGCGCCCGACCGGCGCAGCTGCCTCCGCGCCGCCGCCTCAAGGCCCGCCGCTGCATGAGCGGCGCTACACCGACGGCGTTCGGCATTTCGAAGCGGGCGAGCTCGACGAAGCGCTCGCCGCCTTCTCCGAATTTCTCATCATTATCGGGCGGGGGGCTTGGGTTGCCGCCGAGACGCCGCCGTACGGATTGCCGAATATACGCAGCTACCGGGATTTCGAGGGAGCGTTTCAGGCGCTCCTGGACGAATCGTCCCGAAAGTGGAGCAGCCTGCACGAGCCCTTCCCCCGGTTCCTGAAGGCGGTGGAAGTCGGCGGCGCTTCGATCGCCGGGAAGAGGCTCCTTTTCCTCCTGCCGCAGTACATCATGAACTCGAAGCGCTTCATCGAGGCCGACTTCAAGGATCACCTGCTGGAAAGCGCCGCCAATGCCGGCGCCGAGGTTGATGTTTTCCATACGGACCGGTGCAGCTATCCGGGTCCTGGCTTCGATGCGGAATTGGCGCGGACCGAGCTCGAGCACCTCGCCGCCAAGGTCGAAGCCTTCCGGCCGGATATTGTCGTCTTCGACGGCAACTACGTGCCCTCGCAAGAATCGTTGAACCCCGCGTATTTGCAGGAATTGAAGTCCAGGCATGGCTTCAGGCTGATCGTGTTCATCGGCGACGCCTGGGGCAGCCACTGGGTCCCGGCCGGGGATCGCTGGGGCGAAGTCAGCGACGTGATATTCCACTTCGCACCCGAGACCCCGCTCGAGAAGGAGGGGAAGTTTCCCGCGAAGCTGTGCTGGTCGGGCTACCCGGTCAACGAGCGCAATTTCTATCCGGGCGACGCGAAGAGCCTGGACATTTCCTTCGTGGGCACCTACGTGTCGCGGTTGCGGCCGTTCTGGCTCGCGATCGCGCTGCAGGTGGCAAACGAGCTGAAATTGAGCCACCGATTGCTGCCGCACAAGCGCGAGGCGCAGGTCGCGCTCACAATGGACGAGTACGCCGCCGTGCTGCGGCAATCACGGATGGTGCTGAACTTCTCGACGCGGCTCGAGCCGCTGAAGATGATGACCGGGCGGACGTGGCAGGCGATGACCTCCGGAGTCCTGCTGCTCGAGGAGGAAAACATTTACATCGCCGCGTACTTCGTGCCTTTCGTCCACTACATTCCCTTCTCCAACCGGAATGAGCTCGCCTACGCAGTACGCTTCTTCTCGCTGCACCCGGAGTGGGCGAGCCGCATCGGGGAGGCAGCGAGCGCATTTTGCAAGGAGCACTACTCCTCGGCCGCGATCTGGTCGCGCCTGGTCGATGCCGCCTATCGCGGGTGAAGCCGATGGCCGGCGGCTCAGGCGCTTCCTGAGCTAGAGCGACCCGGCGCATCGCGCGAGCACTGCGACCACCGCCACGCCCAGCTCCAGGCTCGAGGCATCCGCGTTGCCAGCCGCGATTGCCGCCGCGAACTCGCGTACGACTACAGTGAGCGGCAGGTCGGCCGGAATTTTCACCGGCTCCGGAATCGCGCTCCCTTGTGCCTCGATCGTCAGCTTTTCCGGCGCAAGGTCGTCGTAAGTCAGCGTCGCGTTTGCGCAGTGCACGGAAAACACGCGGCGCTTGGGGAGCATGTTGCTGACGCGCGTGGTTACGCTGACGCCGCCCGCGAACCCGAGTTCGATCTCGACGGTTTCGCCTCTGGATGATTCAGCAGGCCGCGTCTCGACGATCGCCGCCTTCGCGCGCTCGGGCATGGCGCCGAGCAAGTCCAGGCACATCGCGACGTCGTGCGCGCCCCAGTCCCACAGCACCGGAGCATCGCCGCGGAAAGGCCCGATATTGCTTGCCTCGCTGCGGATCTCCCTCACCGCGCCGAAGGCGGGCAACCGGGATTTGAGCGCGCGGTATGCGGGGTGGCAAAGATGGGTATGCGCGGCCATCGCCAGGCTGGCGTGCCGCTTTGCCTGATCGCGCAGCATGCGCGCTTCGTCGAGGTCGAGCGTGAGAGGTTTTTCTATCAGCACGGGCAATCCGGCTTCGATGGCGGCCAAAGCGATCTGCGCGTGCGTCGCGGGCGGGGAGGCGACGATCAGGCCGTCCAGCTCGCCGGCGCCGAGCATCTCCCGCCAGTCGGCGAAAATGGCGCAGCCGGCGGGCACTAGGCCTGCGCTCTCCGGATTGCCGCTGGCAAGGCAAGACAGGCGCAAGCCCGGTAACGAGGCGATCGTGCGGATGTAGTTGCGGCCCCATCTACCCGCGCCGACAAGTCCGAGGCGCAAAGGCGCCGCCACGCGCTAATGCACTTCGACGGCGGGCAGCGGGACGATGAAATGTCCTCCGCTTTCCCGGAATTTCTGGTGCTTAGCCATGATCGGTCCGGCGAAGTTCCACGCCAGGATGACTACATAGTCCGGCCGCTTCTCGTACAACGATTGCGCCGGAAGCACCGGGATGTGCGTGCCGGGGGAGAAACGTCCCTGCTTGAGCGGGCTGTCGTCGACCAGGAATTCGATCGTGTCCGCGTCGAGGCCGAACTGGTACATCAGCGTGGTCGCCTTAGCCGGTGCGCCGAAGCCGGCGATGCGCTTGCCGTCGGCCTTGAGCTTGCGCAGCAGGCCGCCCAGCTCGCGCCCGAGCTCGTCGATGTGAACGGCAAAGGCGCGGAAGGTCTGCTCTTTTCTCAGCCCCATGCGGTTCTCCGCGTCGATCGCCTGCTGCACGGAGGTGCCCTTCTTGTGCGGCCCGCCCGCGCGCTGGACCACGCCCCGCAGGGATCCGCCGTGGGTGTCCACGCGGATTGCCTCGATCAGCTCGAGGCCGCAGCGGCCGAAGAAGCCCGCCAGGGGTCCGACGGAGTGGTAGTCGAGGTGCTCGTGGTAGACCGTGTCGAAGAGCGTCTTCTCCAGCACGTCCGCGAGATAGGACACCTCGAAGGAGAACACCCCGTCCGGCGCCAGGAGGATTTCCACGCCGCGCATGACGGCTGCGAGATCGTCGATGTGCGCGATTACGTTGTTCGCGGTGATGGCGCTCGCGTGCCCGAGCTCGGAGAGTATCCTGCTCGCGAGCTCCGGGCTGAAGAACTCGGTGAAGGTCGGGATTCCCGCGTTCCGGGACGCCTCGCCGATTTCCTGCGCCGGGTCGACGCCGAGCACGCGGTAGCCCCGTTCCTTGAAAAAGCGCAGCAGCGTGCCGTCGTTCGAGCCGATGTCCACCACGAGCCCGGGCGGCCGAAGCGGGAATCGATCGATGAGGAAATTGGCGTATTCCTCGAAGTGGCGGACGAACACCGGCGACGTGCCGGAAACGTAGACGTAGTGCTCGTAAAGAAGCCGGGGATCGATCACATCGAGGAGCTGGACGTGGCCGCAGTCCTTGCAGAGCCAAAGGTCGAGCGGATAGCAGCGCTGCTCGCGCGACAAGTGCTCCTGAGTGACGAAAGCGTTGGCGAGCGGCGCGGGCGCGAACGAGAGCACCTTGGCGAGAGCCTCGCTGCGGCATAGCCGGCAGTTAGAACGATGGTAGTAGTCCGGGCCCATTGGGTGCGACCCGCCGCTACTTCAGCGGTGGAATCCGAACGACATCCGCCTCGTAGACTTCCTGCGCGCGCGAATTGCGGCCGAGGACCAGGAACTTCGTGTCCTGCGGAAACAGCATGGCGTGCTCCACGAGTGGGGGCGTGAAGAACAGCTGCCCCTCCTTCACCATCACCTTCCGCGGAAGCTCGCTGCTGCCGTGCGGCCGGTGCAGATACTCGATCGATCCGGAAAGTACGTAGCAGAAGTGCCAGTCGGTGGAATGGTAGTGATTCGCGCGGACGCTGCCCTTCGCCGAGGTAATGAGCACGCAGCTTTCCATCGGCATGTCCACCAGCGGCTGGATCTCGCCGCGCGCATCGGCGAACGCGGCTTCGAGCCGGACGATGACGTCCTTCGGCCATGCGGCCCGTTCCTCTTCGGTCAGCGGCCTGATCTTCGGGTTCACAACGCCTCCGGCTTATCCATGGGATCTTGCGGCTTCGAACGACGGTCGGACCGCGCTAGACGGCAAGCGCTCGACCATCTCAATATAGGCAGCTTCCAATTTCCGCGCAAACGCTTGCGCGTCGCTCAGACCGTTTTCCTTCGCCATCCGGCGCAGGTTCCGGCGGTAGTGATCCAGGCGCTCGGGAGACCGGGCCAGCTTCACCGCGATGTCGACGTACTCATCGGCGCTGCTCGCGACCAGTTCCGGGCAACCCGCCGCGACTACAAGGGACGCACCATAGCGCCCCGAGAAGCGATCGCCCTTCAGCGTGATGACCGGGACGCCTTGGCAGATCGGCTCGGCGATGGTGTTGCCGCCGCAGTACGGCCAGGTATCCAGACTGACGTCGACTTCGTCGTAGCTCTTCAGGATTCCATTTCGATCGGTGCCGCCGAGGATTTTCAGGCGATCCGGCGAGATCCCGAAGCGCTCGAACCGCTCCTGCATGAACCGCCGGTTGCTCTCCGAATCGAGCTGACCGTTCCTGATCATGAATACCGAACCGGGGACGCGCTGCATGATCGCGGCCCAGAGCTCGATGACGCGCAGATTGATTTTTCCACCGCTGCCGAAGCAGCCGAACGTGACATGGCCGTTACGGCGGTATGGCGG
>Ga0209131_1000366_pt1 | contig 32748 bp, 37 predicted proteins | sample GraSoi_2013_40cm_FD_185826 | JGI IMG/M metagenome (GOLD analysis project Ga0209131, IMG submission 185826) | Grasslands soil microbial communities from the Angelo Coastal Reserve, California, USA - Sample 9_17_2013_40cm (SPAdes) (version 2) | ecosystem: Environmental > Terrestrial > Soil >...
CGCCACCGTCATCGCCGCCTGGCTCGTCGCCTCCCGCTCCCCCCACAAGCGCGCCGTCGGCTTCTGGGTCTTCCTCCTGAGCAACGTCCTCTGGGTCGTATGGGGCTTCCACGACCATGCCTATGCGCTGGTCGGACTTCAATTCTGCCTGGCGGCGCTCAATATGCGGGGGGTTCGGAAGAACGAGTAGGCGCACGAAGTCCGGATTTAGTTGGCCTTGATCGTTACGACGTACTCGGCACCATATTTTGCGACGCCCTGCGAATCGAGTTCTTCTGCAGTAATCGTCATCGTGTTTGGATCCTGATGCTCTGGACCTGGAATGGCGACGTGGACGTCAACCTTGATCTCACCGTCGGCATCGGTCACTCCAGCCCACCATGGAGATTGGGGAACCGCTTGACCTTTCGTGACGGCTTGTATGTCGACTTTTTCTCCGCCGGTCGCACTTACGCGAAAGTGAACTCCTATTCCAGGCGACGGACTTAGAGGGTTAGCCGCTCCCGCGTAGTTATAGGTTTGCCGTGTAAACGTGTAAGTTAGAACCGTTCCATGAGTTTGCACGGCCGCCCCACTCCATGATCCCTGTGCAATGACCACACCAAACCCGCCGGCCGTGGGTTGAGACGTCGCAGGATTTGGGTAGGCCGGCGGCGCAGGTCGAGTGGTAGTTCCACTTCCCTTCTTGCCGAATTTGACCCACAGCCATATTAGAACCGCGATGATCGCAATCAGAACGAGCACTTCCTTCAAAGTCATGTCGCATCCCCTGGAAAGTGAGGCAGCAAATGGATTTTGCCTGAACGGCTTGCCAGGTGACGGATGGACACATCTTGAGCGCTTAGCGTTGCGGCAGGACTCCCGGTTCCGCGAAGCTAAAGGCTTGTGGACCGGCGATGATGAAAGTCGCGTATGTGGCTAGACCAGCGTTGATACGCAAATACCAAGCTGCATCCGAGTGTTCGCTTCCAGCCCCGCCGACCCGCCCGGATTCCGGCGGCCAGCTAGAGTTTCGCTGGTACCTCATCAAGGAACGTCAGCATCAGAGAGATGCGGCCATTTCGCACCAGAACCACATCGACGCCCTTGATAGGCGCCTGGCCCGGTCGTCCATAGTTCCAAGCCAAGCGCCCGCTTTCGTGGAGTAGATCGACAGGCCGAAGCTCGCTGAAAACGTAGCCCGGCAAGCGCTGATGCAATACCGCAACCGCACGATCGAGCTCATCGCGCCCGTAGCTCTTGCCGCTATGATCGATGAATACGCAATCTTCGGTCCAAAGTTGGGCGATCGCCTCCCGTCTTTTCTTGGCGTCTCGCTCTCCGAACACCTCGTGAAGATTGCGTTTGATGAGGGTGTCTATGGTGTCAGGCACGGCTCTCTCGATACTTTCATGGAGTGCGGGGTGTTACCGCCTGGAAGTTCCCAGAAGTTGCATTTCCCAGGCGAATGCGACGCCACTTCCACCACCGTGCTCGGTCAGGATCCTGGCGGCATCTGCAAGCGTAGACTCGCGCGCCCAGTCGCGCTGCCATTCGCCGCTCAGAGCGAGCCACGTGACAGGAACGGCTCCTGCTTGCATCATTCGCCGAACCGCCATGTCATGAGCTTCCGCAGATACGCCACCTGAAGCGTCGGTAACGATATACACGTCGTAGCCTTCGCCGAGGGCGTGAATAGCGGGCATCGCCAAGCACATCTCGGTCCAAAGCGCGGCCAGGATCAGCTTCCTGCGGCCGGTTCCTTTCACGAGGTCCACAACCCGTTTGTCTTGCCACGTGTTGATGTACGTCCGATCAATAGGCTTCTGATCCGGAAATACGTCTTGAACGCCCTTTATGAGCTTTCCGCCGCGAGCTTCGAGCACCGTGGTCAGAATGACCGGAACTTTGAAGGCTTTGGCGAACTTCGCGAGTCCAATCACGTTGTTCACGATCAGCGTCGGCTCGTGACTGTGAAGGTTCGCGAACTGAAACGGCTGGTGATCGATCAGGACGACGACGCATTCCTCCGGGTTCAGCAAAGCCGGTAGCCCGGTGAACCCTGATTTAGCCGGCCGGCGCTCAGGGACGCTTGTTTGTGCTGGCATTGGCGCCTCCCTTCCGCGCGAGGGATCACCTTGTGCGACCACCATTCCGGCGGTTGCAGGGACTGCGATTGCACCGGCGGCGAGTCCCAGAAATTGACGACGTTGATTTGACATAGCCGCGTTCCTCCGCAAGTGACGAAGACCTTTCATGCGAGGATATCCGTGCAATGATCCCCTGGACAGATCGAGAAATAGAATGCATATTTGTCCTGGATAGAATAATTCAGCGTGCCGCATGACCCCAGTTCAAGACCTCAACAACCTCTATTTCTTCGCCAAAGTGGTCGACTTCGGCTCCTATACGGCAGCGGCGAAAGCGTTGGGCTTGCAGACCTCGAAGCTGAGCCGCCGCATCGCTGCGCTGGAGACCGAGCTCGGCGTGCGCCTCATAAACCGCACGACGCGGCGTCTCTCGCTCACCGAAGCAGGCAAGACATTCCATCGCCATTGCCTGGCGCTCGTTGATGAAGCGCAGGCGGCGAAAGACGCCATGAGGCAGATTCTTGCCTCGCCACAGGGGCTCGTGCGCCTCTCTTGTCCCACCGGTCTGCTGCAAGGCGGCGTCGCCGACATACTCCTGCGCTTCCTCGCCAAGCATCCGCAAGTGCGTATCGCGCTCGACGCCACCAATCGCCCCGTCGACGTCGTCGACGAAGGCCTCGACATCGCCATGCGGGTTCGCAAGCCACCACTGGAGGATTCCGAGCTCGCCATGCGCGCGTTCGGGCCCGACGAGATGATCCTCGTCGCCAGTCCCGAATTGATCGCCGCGCATGGCGAACCAAAAACGCTCGAAGATATTGCACGAATGCCGACGCTTTCGATGGCAAGCGGCGACGAGCGCTCGACCTGGCGCTTCCTCGGCGTGGACGGTACGCCCGCCGAACTTGCGCACTCGCCGCGCCTGCGCACGGACGATCTCTTCACGCTGCGGCGTGCGGCGCTGCAAGGGATTGGTGCAGTCCTAGTCCCGCGTCTCCTTGTTGCGAACGATTTGGAGGGCGGCGCGCTCATCCGGCTGCTGCCATCGCTCAAGGCTCACGTCGGAATCGTGCACGCTGTTTTCCCATCGCGGCGCGGAATGGTTCCCGCGGTGCGAGCGCTCCTCGACTTGCTCTCGGAGACTGTCCGCCTGCTTCCGAGCTAGCTAAGTCAAGTAGTGCACAATCGCCAAAATTAGCCTAGCTCCCGAAGAAGCCGCTCGAGAGCTAATGCCGCGTCCTTCGCGCCGCCGGCGTCGAGCCGGACGAGGTCCGGGAAGCTGCGGAGCCAGGTGAGCTGGCGCTTGGCGAGTTGGCGCGTTGCGATGATGGCCTGCTCACGCATCGCGTCCTTGTCGAGCTTGCCTTCGAGGTGCTCCCAGACCTGGCGGTAGCCGACGCAGCGCATGCTGGGCATGCCGGCGGCGAGGTTGTATTTGGTCTTGAGGTTTTTCAGCTCGTCGATCAATCCGGCTGTCAGCATGGCGTCGAAGCGCTGGGCGATCTGCTTGTGGAGCGCTTCTCTGTCGGAGGGGATCAGGGCGAAGGCTTTGACCTTGAAGGGGAGGTCGGTCTTGGAGACGCCTTGGAGGTGGGAGAGGGGCTTGCCGGTGAGGCGCCAGACTTCGAGGGCGCGCTGGATGCGTTGCGAGTCGGTCGGGGGGAGGCGGTGGGCGGTCTTCGGGTCGACTTTCTCGAGCTCGGCGTGCAGCGCGGGCCAGCCGCGGCGGGCGGCGTCGGCGTCGATCTCGCGGCGAATCTCGGGATCGGCCTGGGGCAGGGTGTCGAGGCCGGCGACGAGGGCGCGGTAATAGAGCATCGTGCCGCCGACGAGGAGCGGAATTTTCTTTCGATCGAGAATGCCGGCGATGTGCCGGATGGCGTCGGTGCGCCAGCGGCCGGTGGAGTAGCTGTGGTCGGGGTCGATGACGTCGAGGAGGTGGTGCGGCACGCTTTCGCGCTCGGCGGCGCTCGGCTTGGCGGTGCCGATGTCCATGCCGCGGTAGACCTGGGCGGAGTCGACCGAGACGATCTCGAGGTTTATCTTTTTCGCGAGGCCGAGGGCGAGCGTGGATTTGCCGCTCGCGGTGGGGCCGAGGAGGGCGTACGCGGTGCGGGTCAACTCAGGAGCCGCCCCGGCACGCTAGCGTGCCTCCTTGCCTCGCTAGCGTGCCTCCTTGCCTCGCTAGCGTGCCTCCTTGCCACGCTAGCGGCCTCCACTGACGTCGAGGATCGCCCCTGTCGTGTACGAGGCTTCCTCGGAAGCGAGCCAGAGGATCGCCTGCGCGATTTCCTCGGGCTCGCCGGCGCGGCCGAGCGGCGTGGTGTTGCCGATGCGCTCGACGCGCGCCGGATCGCCGCTCACGTTGTGGATCTCGGTGCGGATGACGCCGGGCCGGACCGCGTTCACGCGGATGCCGTCGGCGCCGAGCTCCTTGGCGAGGCCGATGGTGAAGGTGTCGATCGCGCCCTTGGAGGCGGCGTAGTCCGCGTATTCGCCGGGGCCGCCGAGCTTCGACGCGATCGACGAGACGTTGACGATCGCCCCGCCCGCGCCGCCGTGCTTCTTCGACATGCGCTTCACCGCCTCGCGCGCGCAGAGGAAGCTGCCGGTGACGTTGACCGCGAAAATGCGCGCGAGGCGCGCCGCGGTCATCAGCTCGACCCGCATCCCGCGGTCGACGATGCCGGCGTTGTTGACGAGCACCGTGACGCGCCCGAGCGCGCGGTCGGTCTGCTGGAAGATATTCAGGACGTCGCCCTCGACCGAGACGTCGCCGCGCACGGCGATGGCTTTTCCCTTGCCCTTCTCGATTTCGGTTTTCAGGGCTTCCGCCGAAGCGCGGTCGCGCAGGTAGTTGATGCAGACGGCGTAGCCTGCCTTGGCCGCGAGGCGGGCGGTCTGCGCGCCGATGCCGCGCCCGCCGCCGGTGACGATCATGACCTTGTCAGGCGCAGCAGCCATGGCTCAACGTCCTCGCAGGAACAATTTGTCGAGATCGGCGAGCGTGAGCTGATACCAGGTCGGGCGGCCGTGGTTGCAGCTGCCGGAGCGCTCCGTCTCCTCCATCTCGCGCAGCAGGGCGTTCATCTCCGCGGTGGCGAGGCTGCGGTTCGCGCGCACGGCGGCGTGGCAGGCCATGGTGGCGAGCAGCTCGTTCTGCCTCGAGGACAGCACCTGGCTCGCGCCGTACTCGCGGATCTCGCGCAGCAGGTCGCGCGCGAGGCCGACGATGTCGCCGCCGGCGAGCAGCGCCGGCGCGGCGCGCACCGCCAGCTCGCCCGGGCCGGCGACGCTCAGCTCGAGGCCGAGGCGCTCGAGCGCGTCGCGGTTCTCCTCGGCGGTCGCCACCTCCAGCGCTTCCGCGCGGAAGAGTGCCGGCACGAGCAGGCTCTGGCGCTGCACGGCTCCGGCGTCGATGTTGAGCTTCAGCTTCTCCATGACGATGCGCTCGTGGGCGGCATGCATGTCGACCAGCACGAGGCCGGCCTGGTTCTGCGCGAGGATGTAGATGCCATGGAGTTGCGCGAGCGCGTAGCCCAAGGGGTGTTGCTCTTCAGTTTTTACGAAAGAAAAATCTTTAGGGAGAGGAAGAGGCGCCGCCATGAACGCCTGATAGGCCTGAACCGGCTGCTCCATCCTGAAGCTCGCCTGGATGGCGCCGCGTTCGTTCACCGCCGCATAAGCGACCGGCGCCTCGGCAGCGCTCGGCGAGAGCGCGCGCTGCACGGCATGCAGCACGAACTGGTGGATCGCACGCGCGTCGCGGAAGCGCACCTCGGTCTTCGCCGGATGCACGTTCACGTCGACGCCGCGCGGATCGAGCTCGAGGAACAGCACGTACGCGGGCTGCGCGCCACCGTGCAGCAGTCCGGCGTAGGCTTCGCGCGCGGCGTGCGCGAGGAGCCGGTCGCGCACGTAGCGGCCGTTCACGAAGAAATACTGCGAGTCGGCGCGGTTGCGGGCCGCCTGCGGCGTGCCGGCGAGGCCGAAGAGCCGGATCGGGCCGCTTTGCACCTCGATGGGCACGCTCGCCTCGAGCAGCTCCGCGCCGAGCAGGGCGGAGACGCGCTCGGCGAGCGGCTGGCCGCGCAGGTGGCGGCTGACGCGGCCGTTGTGCTTCAGCGTGAAGGCGATCGCCGGCTTGGCGAGCGCGATGCGGCGGAACACCTCGTCGCAGTGCCCGAACTCGGTCGGCTCGGTGCGCAGGAATTTGCGCCGCGCCGGCGTATTGAAGTAGAGATCGGCGACCGCGACGGTGGTGCCCGGCGCGCGCGCCGCGGGCTGCACTTCGCCGACCTCGGCGCCTTCGGCCTGGATCGCCCAGGCGTGGCTCGCTCCGGCGTGACCCACCCCGGCGCTTGTCGCCTGGAGGCGGCTCGTGATCGCCAGCCGCGACACCGAGGCGATCGAGGCCAGCGCCTCGCCGCGAAAGCCCATCGTGGCGACGCCTTCCAGGTCCTCCAGGCTGCCGATCTTGCTCGTGGCGTGGCGCGCGAGGGCGAGGGGCAGGTCCTCGCCGGCCATGCCCTGGCCGTCGTCCTCGACCTGCAGGCGCTTCACGCCGCCTTCGTCGAGCGAGACCGTGACCGCGCGCGCGCCGGCGTCGAGGCTGTTCTCGAGCAGCTCCTTCAGCACCGAGGCCGGCCGCTCCACCACCTCGCCGGCGGCAATCTGGCTCACGAGGAGCTCGGGCAGGACGCGAATGGAGGACACGAGAGAAGTATATAAGGTGGGCCTATAGAATCGGCGCCCATGGACCTTCTAGCCAGCTTCTGGGATCTCATTGTTCACCTCGACCAGCATCTCGAGGCCTTCGTCGCGCAGCACGGCGCCTGGGTCTACGCGCTGCTCTTCGCCATCGTGTTCTGCGAGACCGGCCTGGTGGTGACGCCCTTTCTGCCCGGCGACTCGCTGCTCTTCGTGGCCGGCGCCATCGCGGCGGTGGGCGGCATGGACATCGTCGCCGTGACCGCGACGCTGGTCGTGGCGGCGCTATGCGGCGACAACGTCAATTATTGGGTCGGCCGCTGGGCAGGAAAAAAAGTATTTTCAAAATACCTGAACCCCGTGCACCTTCAACGCACGCAGGCCTTCTACGAACGCCACGGCGGCAAGACCATCATCCTCGCGCGCTTCATGCCGATCGTGCGGACCTACGCCCCCTTCGTCGCCGGCATCGGCCACATGCCGTACCTGCGCTACCTGGCGTATTGCGTCGCGGGCGCGCTGCTCTGGGTCGTTTCGCTGTGCACGGCGGGTTATTTCTTCGGCAACATTCCCGCGGTGAAGAACAACCTCACCGTGGTGATCGTGCTGATCGTGCTGATCTCGATCTCGCCTGCGATCTTCGCTTTCCTGAAAAGCAGGCTGCAGAAAACTTCAGTTTAGGGCGCTCAGTTCAAGGCGAGCGGCGACTGCGGCCGGGGCGGGTGCTTGGCGAAATAGTCGCGGATGCCGCCGAGGATCGCGCGCGCGAGCTTGTCCTGGTAGGCCTCGTCGTTCAGCCGCTTTTCCTCGTCCGGATTGGAGATGAACGCGGTCTCGACGAGAATCGACGGGATGTCGTGCGCGGTCAGGACCGCGAAGCTCGCCTGCTCGACGTTGCCCTTGTGCAGCGTGTTGACCGATCCGATGCGGCGAAGCACGGCGTCGCCAAGGCGCATGCTGTAGTCGATGGTCGCCGTCTGGGACAGGTCGATCAGGGTCCGCTGCACGTGATTCTCCTTGCCCTTCAGGTTCACGCCGCCGATCAGGTCGGATTCGTTCTGGCTTTTCGCGAGGACGTGGGCGACCTCGGAGGTGGCGCGCCTTTCCGACAGCGCGAAGACGGACGAGCCGCGCGCGTTGCGCCGCACGACCGAGTCCGCATGGACGGAGACGAAAAGGTCTGCTTTCACGGCGCGCGCCTTCTGCACGCGGGCGTCCAGCTTCAGGAAGTAGTCGCCGTCGCGCGTAAGCATCGCGCGCATGTTCGGCTCGGCGTCGATCAGGGTCTTCAGCCGCTTCGCGATGCTCAGCGTGATGTTCTTCTCGCGCGAGCCGCGCCGGCCGATCGCGCCCGGGTCTTCGCCGCCATGCCCGGCGTCGATCACGATGGTGGCCATGCGCGCCACCTTGGGCTTGTCCGGGGACGGCGTTTCCGGTTTTGCCGCCAGCGCGAGCTTCTTTTCCGATTCCAGGATCAGCTCGGCGAGAGGATCGATCGCCACCGCCGGATAGATATCCAGCACCAGCCGGTGGCCGTACTCGCCGATCGGCGGCAGCGTGAACACCTGCGGCTTCACTTCGCTCTTCAGGTCGAGCACCAGGCGCACCACCCCCGGGCGGTTGCGCGCGACGCGCAGGCCCTGGACATAGGGATCGTCGCCCGCCACCTTGCCGTTCAGCTCGGCGAGCGCCGGCGGAAGCTCATCCACCTCGAGGTCGAGGACCAGGCGCTCGGGATCCTTCACGGCGAACAAGGTGTACTTCAGCTCGCCCTTCGATTCTACGGTGAGGCGCGTGTAATCGCGCGCCGGCCAGATGCGGCTGGAGAGGACCTGGGCCTGGGCCGAGGCTACGAAGAAGAAAGCTGCGGCCGCGCCGAGGAAAGCCAGGATCGCCCGGCGTCCGAGGAGGCGTGCAGCGACGCGCGGCGCGCCTCGCCCAGAAATTCGAGCGAGACAGCCAGATCGGGCGCGGGCAGATCCCCGGCGCGCTCGGGCCATTCGACCACGCACACCGACTGCGGATTGAAGTAATCCCGGAAGCCCGAATCTAGCCATTCGCTCCGATCTTTGAATCGATAAAAATCAAAGTGATAGAAGTTTAAGCTCGAAAGCGTATAAACTTCAACCAGAGTATAGGTCGGGCTCTTTACACGGCCGGTATGGCCGAGCGCCCCGAGCAGCCCACGAACCAGGGTGGTTTTGCCCGCGCCCAGGTCCCCCCGAAGATGCAGCACCCGCCCCGCCGTCGCGCCGGCGGCGAGCGCCGCGCCCAAACGCAGCGTCGCCGCCTCGTCCGGCAAATTAAGATTCAAGGACATGACCCCGCACGAAACGACCGACTATGCGGCGCTCGCCGGGCGCATCAAGGCCTGGGGGCGCGAGCTCGGCTTCCAGGCGGTCGGCATCGCCGAGGCGGACCTGTCGGCCGCCGAGCCGCGGTTGCTGGAGTGGCTGGCGCAGGGCTGGCATGGCGAGATGGAGTATATGGCGCGCCACGGCGCGCTCCGCGCCCGGCCGGCCGAGCTCGAGCCCGGCACCCTGAGAGTCATCTCGTGCAGGATGGATTATCTGAACGATTCATCCCGGGATATTTCTCTTGATTTTGAAAAAGCCGCGATCGCCCGCTACGCCCGCGGCCGCGACTATCACCGGCTGATCCGTAACCGCCTGCAGAAGCTGTGCGACCGGATCGAAGCCGAGACCGGCGCCTTCGCTCATCGCGCGTACTCCGATTCCGCGCCGGTGATGGAGGTCGAGCTCGCCGCGCGCGCCGGCATCGGCTGGCGCGGCAAGCACACGCTGCTGCTCGACCGGACCGGCTCCTGGTTTTTTCTGGGGGAGATTTTTTGCGGTTTACCTTTACCTGTAGATTCAGAAAAAGAAAATCACTGCGGAACCTGTGAGAAATGCATCGATATCTGTCCGACGCAGGCGATCCGCGGGCCTTACAAGCTCGATGCGCGGCGCTGCATCTCGTATCTCACGATCGAGCACAAGAGCGCCATCCCGGAGGAGCTGCGGCCGCTGATCGGCAACCGGGTCTACGGCTGCGACGACTGCCAGGTGGTGTGTCCATGGAATAGATTTGCTAAATTAACCAAAGAAATTGATTTTGAAACCAGAAACAAACTCGATTCATCCACCTTGGTGGAGCTTTTCATGTGGACCGAGGCCGAGTTCGGCGAGCGCCTGCAGGGCTCGCCGATCCGGCGCATCGGCTACGAGCGCTGGCTGCGCAACCTCGCGGTCGGCCTGGGCAATGCGCCGTCCTCACCGGAGGTCGTCACGGCGCTGCAATCAAAACGCAACTATCCTTCGCCCCTGGTGCAAGAACACGTCGAATGGGCTTTGAAAAAACAAAAAGCATGAGCGCCTGGAAGCCCGACGCGCTGCTTCCGGGATTCGAATCGCTCGAGCTCGCATTTCCCGACGACTACGACGGCGAGGTCGTGGCGACGCTTGTGCGCCTTCCTGGCGGGGAGGCGCCGCGCGGTGCGGTGCTGTACGTCCACGGCTACACGGATTACTTCTTCCAGCGCCACATGGCGCTGCGCTTCGCCGCGGAAGGCTATGCCTTCTACGCCGTCGACCTGCGCAAGTACGGGCGCTCGCTGCGGCCGCACCAGCATCCGAATTTCTGCAAGCGCATCGACGAGTACTACGCGGACCTCGGCAAGGCGATCGACGTGATCGGCGCGCCGGTGCTGCTCGCGGGGCACTCCACCGGCGGCCTGATCTGCTCGCTCTATGCGGATGAATGCGAGCGGCAGGGCTCGCGCGCCGAGCGGGTGAGCGGCCTGTGGCTGAACAGCCCGTTCTTCGACTGGCGCGTGCCGGACTGGAAGCGGCCGCAGATCCACATCGCGGCGGCGATCGGCCGCTTCAGCCCTTTCACGAAAAGCCCCGAGGCGCTGCCGCGCGGCTATACCGACCGCCTAACGGCCGACTGGGAATTCGACCTGCGCCTGAAGCCGGTCGAGGGATTTCCGATCTTCCTCGGCTGGATCGCCGCGATGACCGACGCGCACGCGAAAGTGCAGCGCGGCCTGAGCATCGGTTGCCCGATCCTTGCCATGCATTCCGACGAGGCCGACGTAGTGCTCGACTGGCGCCACATCGCGCGCTACTCGCGCGGCCTGGGGCCGGAGGTGACGGTGCTCGCGTTTCCCGGCGGCATCCACGACCTCGTGCTCTCGCGCCCCGAGGTGCGCGAGGAGGTCTTCAGGCAGCTTTTCGCGTGGGCGGCACGAGTACCAGCGTGAGCGCGCTCGCGGCCGCCCAGGCGGCGTACGCCGCCGTGAAAACCCATTCGGGCGCCTGGTAGAAAAGCAGCTGCCGCACCCAGCGGCCGACGAAGGAGTCGGCCCGCGCGCCGCCGCGCAGCGCGTCTTCCCAGACGGTGAGCGGGCAGGCCATGCCGATGAGCGCTTCCGTAGCGACGAACAGGATCGCGGCGAGGTGCAGGTAGCGGAACCAGGGATTCCTCACCCAGCGCCAGCCGAGCGCGGCGCCGAGCCAGACCAGGAGCAACCCGCCGGCGATGAAGGCGGCGATGGCGAAGTGCAGGACTAGAAGCGCGTCAGCGCCCAAGCAGCCTTAGTCTGCGTTCCTGGAGACAGGACGCTTGGGGTCCGTGATCCAGTCGCTCCAGGAACCGGGATAGAGCTTCGCGCCTTTCATACCGGCGACTTCCATCGCGAGCAGGTTGTGGCACGCGGTGACGCCCGAGCCGCAGTAGTTCACGACCTCCGAGGGCCGCGCGCCGCCGAGCACCGCGGCGAATTCGGCCTTCAGCTGCTCCGGGTTCTTGAAAATTCCTTCCGCCGTGAGGTTATCGATGCAATAGCGGTTTTTCGCGCCGGGAATGTGGCCGGCGACTTTGTCGATCGGCTCCTTCTCGCCGCGAAAGCGCTCGGGCGCGCGCGCGTCCAGCAGCACGACGTCCTCGGGCCGCTTCTCGACATAGCCGATGCCCACCGCGCTTTCAGCCCGCATGCGCACCGGATACTGCGTGTGCGGAAAGCGCGGCACTTCCGCGGTCACCGGCCTTTTCTCGGCGAGCCACCTGGCGAGGCCGCCGTCGAGCACCGCCACCGCATCGTGACCGACCCAGCGCAGCATCCACCACAGGCGCGCCGCGTACGTGCCGTTGCCGGCGTCGTAGCAGACCACCTGGTCCTCGGGCCGCAGCCCCTGCTGGCCGAGCCAGGCGATGAACGCGCCCGGATAGGGAAGCGGATGGCGGCCGTTGCGGCCGTCGCGCGGCGCCGCGAGATCCCGATCGAGATGCGCGAACAGCGCGCCGGGGATGTGCGCCTCGCCGTACTGCTGCTCCCCGAGGTTGGGCTTCGCGAGATCGTGACGGCAGTCGAAGATCCGCCATTCCGCCAGATGGGACGCGAGCTGTTCGGTGGATGCGAGCGTGGTCAGGCTCATCGCTCCTATTTTCGCCTGAATCGTGCTTTTTATCTCGCGCATAATGCCGCATGGTCACGCGTCAAGCGATCGCGGCTATGGAGCCGAGGATCCGCCCGCATGTGCGGCTTACCCCGGTCATCGCCGAAGGCGACCTGGTTTTCAAGCTCGAGCTCCTGCAGCACTCCGGGTCGTTCAAGGTGCGCGGCGCCTTCGCCAATCTGCTCACGCGCAAGGTGCCCGCCGCCGGCGTGGTCGCGGCGTCCGGCGGAAACCACGGCGCCGCGGTCGCGTACGCGGCGCAGAAGCTCGGCATGAAGGCGCGGATCTATGTGCCGAAGGTTTCGTCGCCGGCCAAGATCGAGCGGATTCGCTCGTACGGCGCCCAGCTCGTGGTGGAAGGCGAGCGCTACGCGGACGCGCTCGCGGCGAGCGAGCTATGGGCGGCGGAAAGCGGGGCGCTGCGGGTTCACGCGTACGATCAGGAAGAAGCGCTGCTGGGCCAGGGCACCGTCGGCATGGAGCTCGAGCAGCAGGCGCCTTCGATCGACACGCTCCTCGTCGCGGTGGGCGGCGGCGGCCTCATCGGCGGGATCGCCGCCTGGTACGAGGGCAAAGTGAAGATCGTCGGCGTCGAGCCGGTGCTCGCCCCCACGCTCACCCAGGCACTGGCCGCCGGCAAGCCGGTGGACGCGCCGGCGGGCGGCATCGCCGCCGACTCGCTCGCCCCGAAGAGGGTTGGCGAGCTGATGTTCCCCTTAGCCAAGCGTTACGTCGAGCGGGTCGTGCTGGTAGAAGACGACGCGATCCGCACTTCTCAAAAAATTCTTTGGGACAAGCTGCGGCTCGTCGCGGAACCGGGCGGGGCCGCCGCTTACGCGGCTCTCATTTCCGATTCATATAAAAAAGAAAAAAACGAGAGAATCGGCGTGCTGGTCTGCGGCGGCAATACCACCGCGGTGGACTTCGAACGCTGAAATCAGCGAAATCAGGGACAGACCACGATTTTATCTGCGCGAAGCTTCGAAAATCGTGGTCTGTCCCTGATTTCGCCTAGCGGCCGAGCTTGCGGTGCAGCCACTCGTGGAAGTGCACCTCGGCGTCTTCCATCGGCGACTGGTAGGGGCCGGCGTCGTCGAGGCCCTGCTCGTAGAGCGCGCGGCGGCCCTTGTCGAGGCGCGCGCAGATCTCGTTGTCCTCGATCGCCGTCTCCACGTAGGCGGCCTGCTGCGCCTCGATGAACTCGCGCTCGAACTGCACGATCTCCTCGGGGTAGTAGAACTCGACGATGTTGGTGGTGCGCGTCGGCGAGCGCGGGATCAGGTTCGAGACGATGAGCACGTTCGGGTACCACTCGAAAGTGAGCCCGGGGAAGTAACTGGCCCACAGCGCGCCGTGCTTGGGCGTGCGGCCGTCGAGCTGCTTCAGGCAGGCCTCGTGCCATTTCCGGTAGACCGGCGTTCCGGGGCGGTTGAGGCCGGCCTTCGCCGCCACGATCTGCACCGAGTGCTCGGCGCCGTAGTCGACGCTGAAGTTGTTGCAGTCGGTGAAGTTGCCCAGGCCCGGATGGTAGAAGTCGACGTGGTAGACCTCGAGATAGGTCTCGACGAAGGTCTTCCAGTTGATGTCGTACTCGTCGATGCGCACCGAGTCGAGCACGTAGCCGTCGAAATTCCAGTCCTCGTTCGTCGTGATGCGCGCGAGATCCTTGCGCGGATCGCGCGGCCCGGCGAAGAGCAGGCCGTTCCAGTTGAAAAGCGGCGCGGAGTGCAGCTTCACGCACGGCTGCTCGTCGAAGAACGGCGCCCCCAGCAGCTCGCCCTTCAGGTCGTAGGTCCAGCGGTGCAGCGGGCAGACGATGTTCTCGGTGTTGCCCCGGCCTTCGAGCAGGATCGCCTGGCGGTGGCGGCAGATGTTCGACAGCAGCTCGACGCCTGAAGAATTTCTGACCAGGAACTTCGAATCGCCCATCCACGAGAGCGTGTGGTAGTCGCCGACCTTCGGCACCATCAGCTCATGGCCGACGTAGTTCGAGCCGGCGTCGAACAGGAGCTTTTTTTCCAGCTCGAAGATCTTGGGGTCGAAGTACCAGGAGGCCGGCAGGTGGCATTTGACCGGCTTGATCTGCCGCAGGGTCCCGAAGTCCGACATCTCGTTGTGAAGCTCCTAGAAAAACAGTATCTTACTAAAAGATGAGCAAGCCCGTAACGACCGGCGAGCCGAGCTTCGAGAAGGCGCTCGCGGAGCTGGAAAAAATCGTCGCCCGCATGGAAAGCGGCGAGCTTTCGCTCGAGCAGGCGCTCGCCACCCACAAGCGCGGCCTCGAGCTCGCGCGCTTCTGCCAGCAGAAGCTGGAGGCGGCGCAGCAGCAAGTCAAGGTGCTGGAAGGCGAGGTGTTTAAGCCCCTTGCCGGCGTGGCAACCGAGGTCGCGCCTGAGCCCAGTGAAGATTGAAAGCGATTTCCAGGCCTGGATGGGCGGCGTTCAGGCACAGATGGAAACGGCGCTCGCGCGCCTGCTGCCTGGCGCCCACCTAGCGCCGGCGCGCCTGCACGAGGCGATGCGCTACGCGACGCTCGAAGGCGGCAAGCGCGTGCGCCCGCTGCTCGCGTTCGCGGCGGGCGAGCTGGCGGCGGCGCCGGCCGGGCGGCTCGAGATCGCCGCCGCGGCGGTCGAAATGATCCACGCCTATTCGCTGGTGCACGACGACATGCCCTGCATGGACGACGACGTCCTGCGCCGCGGCAAGCCCACGGTGCACGTCGAGTACGATCAGGCGACGGCGCTGCTCGTCGGCGACGCGCTGCAGGCGCTCGCGTTCCAGCTGCTCGCGGAGCATCCGCTCGCGGCCGAGCCGCAGGCGCAGCTCGAGATGCTGAAGATCCTCGCGATCGCCGCCGGCTCGCGCGGCATGGCGGGCGGCCAGCAGATCGACCTCGACTCCACCGGCAAGACGCTCACGCTGCCCGAGCTGGAAGTGATGCACATCCACAAGACGGGGGCCTTGATCCGGGCCGCGGTGCTGCTCGGGGCGTCCTGCGGAAAAGAATTGTCCAGGGAAGAAAAAGAAAAATTGAACAAATATGCGAAGGCGATCGGCCTCGCGTTCCAGGTCGTCGACGACGTGCTCGACCACGACGCGAGCACCGCCACGCTCGGCAAGACCGCGGGCAAGGACTCGAAGCAGGGCAAGCCGACCTACGTCTCGGTGCTCGGCATCTTGCGCGCCAAGGAGCTCGCGCAAGAGCTGCGCGCCGAGGCGCTCGCCGCGCTCGAGGGCTTCGGCGCTGCGGCGCGCCGTCTGGGCGAGCTCGCGGACTTCATCGTTCTGCGGAAATTCTAGGCAATGAGCGCGATCACCGGGCGCGCACCGGAGGACCTGCCGTCTTCCAGCGGGGCGCCCGGCTACAATCCGTCGATGTACGAGCTGCTGAAGACCGTCGACGACCCCGCCGCGCTCCGCAAGCTGGACCGCAAGCAGCTGCCCCAGCTCGTCGAGGAGCTGCGCGGCTACGTGCTCGAGTCGGTCGCCAAGACCGGCGGCCACCTTTCCTCCAACCTCGGCACGGTCGAGCTGACGATCGCGCTGCACTACGTGTTCGAGACGCCCGAGGACCGCATCGTCTGGGACGTCGGCCACCAGACCTACCCGCACAAGATCCTCACCGGCCGGCGCGAGGCGATGGCGCGCCTGCGCATGGCCGACGGCATCTCCGGCTTCCCGAAGAGGAGCGAGTCGAAGTACGACACCTTCGGCACCGCGCACTCCTCGACGTCGATCTCGGCGGCCCTGGGGATGGCGGTCTCGGCGAAGCTGAAGAGCGAGAAGCGCCGCTGCATCGCGGTGATCGGCGACGGCGCGATGTCGGCCGGCATGGCCTACGAGGCGATGAACAACGCCGGCGCGATGGACACCGACCTCCTCGTGATCCTCAACGACAACGAGATGTCGATCTCGCGCCCGGTCGGCGCGCTCACCAACTATCTCGCGCGTCTCCTCTCCGGCCGGATCTATTCCTCCGCCCGGCGCGCGAGCGAGCACCTGCTCAAGCGCGTGCCCGGGGTGTGGGAGCTCGCGCGGCGCGCCGAGGAGCACGTGAAGGGCATGGTGACGCCCTCGACCCTCTTCGAGGAGTTCGGCTTCAACTACATCGGCCCGATCGACGGCCACGACCTCGACGCGCTGATCCCGACGCTCGCCAACATCAGGAAGCTGAAGGGGCCGCAGTTCCTGCACGTCGTCACGCGCAAGGGCCAGGGCTACAAGCTCGCGGAGGAAGACCCGATCGCCTATCACGGCCCGGGCAAGTTCAATCCCGAGGAAGGCCTGAAGAAAGCCGCCGGCGGCAAGCCGAGCTACTCGCAGATCTTCGGCGACTGGCTGTGCGACATGGCGGCGCTCGACGCGCGCCTGGTCGCCATCACCCCGGCGATGCGCGAGGGCTCGGGGATGGTGAAGTACTCGGAGCAGTTCCCCGAGCGCTACTTCGACGTCGGCATCGCCGAGCAGCACGCGGTCACCTTCGCCGCGGGCCTCGCCTGCGAGGGCATGAAGCCGGTAGTGGCGATCTACTCGACGTTCCTGCAGCGCGGCTACGACCAGCTCATCCACGACGTCGCGATCCAGAACCTGCCGGTGGTGTTCGCGCTCGATCGCGGCGGCCTCGTCGGCGGCGACGGCGCGACGCACAACGGCGCCTTCGACTACGCCTACCTGCGCGCGGTGCCGAACCTCACGGTGATGGCGCCGTCCGACGAGAACGAATGCCGCCAGATGCTCTACACGGCGTTCACGCTGAACGGCCCGGCGGCGGTGCGCTACCCGCGCGGCGCGGGGCCGGGAAAGGCGATCTCCGCGAGAATGACCGCGCTTCCCGTCGGCAAAGCCGAGGTGAAGCGGCAGGGCAAGCGCGTGGCGATCCTCGCGTTCGGCGCGATGGTGACGCCTGCGCTCGAGGCGGGCGAGGCGCTCGACGCCACGGTGGTCGACATGCGCTTCATAAAGCCTTTAGACAAAGAATTAATTCGGGAAATGGCGGACAGCCATGACCTGCTTGTAACCGTCGAAGAGCACCAGGTGATGGGCGGGGCGGGTAGCGCAGTGTGTGAAGTTCTTTCAAATCTAAATATTCAAAATAGAGTGCTATTGCTCGGCCTGCCCGACCGCTTCGTCGACCACGGCGATTCGGCGAAGCTGCTCGCCTCCGTCGGTCTGGATCGTGATGGGATCGTCAAATCGATTCAAAAAGCATAGCGCTCGCAGCGTTGCTGGCGCTATGGGCGGCGGCCTGTCCGGCCGCGACCTCGGTGATGGTCCTGTCGATCTCGGGCGAGCGCGTCGATCTGCTCGTCAACGGCACGATCTCGCGCTCGCTGTTCCGCGGCGAGACTTCCCCCGAAGGCGTCTACGTGGTCGAAGTGCGCGGCGACTCGACGCTGATCGAGGTCGAGGGCAAGAGCTTCCGCCTCGTGCCGGGCTCGAGCACCATGCCGAGCGTGGTGCTGCAGGCGGACGCGCGCGGCCACTTCGTGGTCGATATCGCGATCAACGGCGCGCCGATCCAGGCCATCGTGGACACGGGCGCGAGCAGCATCGCGATCAACGTCGACGACGCGCGCCGCATGGGCGTCGATCTCATCGGCGCGCCCTCGGTTACCGTGCAGACCGCCGCGGGGCCGCGCCGGGCGCTGCGGGCGAAGCTCGGCAGCGTGCAGCTCGGCGACATCCTGCTGCAGGACGTCGAGGCCATCGTCAGCGAGAGCAACGACCTGCCGGTCGTCCTGCTGGGGATGAGCTTTCTCAACCGGCTGGACATGCAACGCTCGGGCCGGACCCTCATCCTGACCCGCCGGCAGTGACCCGCCGCGGGCCCGCGGCCGCCGAAACTTCATGCGAAACGTAATGTCCGAGTAATTTACTCGGGATGTTAAAATGGAGCTCATGAAAGCACGCGACCTGCACGACGACCTGCATGAAATCCCGGACGTCCAGGGCAGCCCGGACTCCCGCAAGCTCGCCATCGACAAGGTGGGCGTCAAGGCGATCCGCCATCCGGTGAAAATCCAGGAACGCAGCGGCGGCGTGCAGCACACGATCGCGATGTTCAACATGTACGTCTGCCTGCCGCACCAGTTCAAGGGCACGCACATGTCGCGCTTCGTCGAGATCCTCGAGGAGCACGAGCGCGAGATCACGGTCGAGACCTTCCAGGTGATGCTGAAGGAGATGGTCGAGCGCCTCGAGGCCGCCGAGGGCCACATCGAGATGAGCTTTCCGTACTTCATCGAGAAGAAGGCGCCGGTGTCGGGCGTGAGAAGCCTGATGGATTACGAGGTCACGTTCATCGGCGAGATCCGCAAGGGCAGGCAGACCTTCTCGATGAAGGTGCTGGTGCCGGTGACGAGCCTGTGTCCCTGCTCGAAGAAGATCTCCGAGCGTGGCGCGCACAACCAGCGCTCGCACGTTACCGTGACCGCCTCCACCAACGACTTCGTCTGGATCGAGGAGATCGTCGATCTGGTCGAGAAGCAGGCCTCGAGCGAGCTCTACGGCCTGCTCAAGCGCCCGGACGAGAAGTACGTGACCGAGCGCGCCTACGACAACCCGAAGTTCGTCGAGGACATGGTGCGCGACGTCGCCGCGGTGCTCAACCTGGACGAGCGCATCGACGCCTACGTGGTGGAGTCGGAGAACTTCGAGTCGATCCACAACCACAGCGCCTACGCGCTCATCGAGAAGAGCAAACGGGCGCGGTAAGAGGCATTTTCGCTTTTCTCGCAGGAGCCCTTCTCACGGGAGAAAGCCAGGCTCAGGACATTGCCGAGCGGCGCGCGCGGATGCTCGCCGAGATCGACGCCATGTACGCCCAGACGCGCTCCGAGACCGGGCTTGCCTCGATGTCTCCCGCGGTGCGCGCTGCGCTCGGCAAGGTTGATCGCCATCGCCTCGTTCCGGCGGTGCGCGCCGCGGATGCGTACCGCAACTCTCCGCTCGCGATCGGCAATGGCCAGACCATCTCCCAGCCGTACATCGTCGCCCTGTCGAGCGATCTCCTCGGGCTGAAAGGCGGCGAGACGGTTCTGGACGTCGGCACCGGTTCCGGCTACCAGGCCGCCGTCCTCGCCGAAATCGCCTCGCAGGTCTTTTCGATCGAGCTCATCCCTTCCCTAGCCGAGGAAGCGAAGAAGCGTCTGGAGGCACTCGGTTACGGCAATATAGAAATAAAAATCGGCGACGGCTACAAAGGCTGGCCCGAGAAGGCGCCCTTCGACGCGATCGTCGTCACCGCGGCGGCGCCGCGCGTGCCGCAAGCGCTCGTCGATCAGCTCAAGCCCGGCGGCCGGATGGTGATCCCGGTGGGCGGCGACGGCGACATCCAGCACCTGAAGCTGATCACCAAGCGCGCCGACGGCGGCTACGACGAGAAGAAAGTGCTTCCGGTCAGATTCGTTCCGCTGGTGCCGGGGAAATGAATAAAGGGGTCAGAGCAATTTTCATCGAACTACGCGCTGCACAAACGACTACGATAGAAGAAAATTGCTCTGACCCCTTTATTCAGAACCGGCGGATCAGGGTCATGGTCTGGCCCTCACGCCGCATGTCGACGCGGTTGAGGAAGCTCATGCCCAGGAGCGCGACGTCCAGGCCCTGCTCGATCACCACGCCGTCGACCGAGGTGAGCTCGATGCCGCCGAGCTTCACGCGGTCGAATTTCACCTGGTAGACGGTGGTGGGGCCGTTGGCGGTGCTGACCGTGCCGCGCGCACCCTTGCGGTAATCGATGCCCATGCGCGTCGCGTCGCGTCCCGGTAATGCGATCACGGTGGCCCCGGTATCCACGACGAAGCGCACCGGCGTGCCGTTGATCATGCCTTCGGTGAAGAAGTGGCCGGCGGGATCGGCGCCGAGCACGACGGTCTGCCGCCCGGAACCGCCCGTGCTTTCGCTGGTGCGATAGTGCTCGCCCCGCTTCAGCACGCGCTGCTTGCCTTCGATCTCGACCGTCGCGCGCTCCTTCTCGACGGCGATCACCGTGATGCCCTGCCATTTCTGCCCGACCTTCACCGTCTTCGGTTCGCCGCCGTCGACCGCCACCACCGCCGCCTTGTCGCCGATGACGCCGATCAGGGCGACATCGGCCGCCGCGGGTAGCGCCGCGAGCGCGAGCGAAATCGAAATAAAATAACGCCGCATGAATCCCCTCGCCCCGTTCTAGATGAAACCCGTCGCGGTCTTCCGGACCTCCCCGACTGAAGGTCCAGGCTATTTTGCCACCTATCTGGAGCGGCGCTCGATTCCCTGGAAAACCATCGCGCTCGACGAAGGCGCGCCGGTGCCGCGCGATCCCCGGCGCTTCGCCGGGCTGGTCTTCATGGGCGGGCCGATGAGCGTCAACGACTCGCTGCCGTGGATCGCGCCGGCGCTCGAGCTGATCCGCGAGGCGGTGCGCAAGGACGTCCCGGTGCTCGGCCATTGCCTGGGCGGGCAGCTCATGTCCAAGGCGTTCGGCGGCGCGGTGACGCGCAACGCCGTCAAGGAGATCGGCTGGGGCGAGGTGCGCGTCGCCGACAACGCCGTGGCGCGCGGGTGGCTCGGCGACCTGCCGTCGTTCATGTCCTTCCATTGGCATGGCGAGACCTTCAGCATCCCGCCGGGCGCCACGCGGGTGCTGGAAAACGAGCATTGCGCCAACCAGGCGTTCGCGCTCGGCGTGCATCTGGGCATGCAATGCCATGTCGAGATGACCGGGGAGCTGATCAAGGCCTGGCTGCTCGGCGGCGAGCAGGAGATGCGGGAAAGCGAGAAGAGCCCCGGCGTGCAGAAGGCGCAGCAGATCGAGAGGGACCTCGAGCGCCGCGTCGAGGCGCTGCACGAGGTCGCCAACCGCCTCTACGAGCGCTGGACGGCGAACCTGCGCAAGTAGCCGGGTTAGTCCCTGAAGTTGATGAACTGCAGCGGCACGTCGGTCACGGACTTGCGCACCAGCTGGATCGCGCTCTGCAGGTCGTCCTTCTTCGTCCCCGAGACGCGCACCGCGTCGCCCTGGATCGAGCCGGCGACCTTCAGCTTCGCGTCCTTCAGCAGCTTGACGATGCTCTTCGCCTTGTCCTGCTCGATGCCCGCCTTCACCTTCACCGGCCGCTTCACCTTGTCGCCGGAGATCTTCTCGAGCGTGCCCTCCTCGAGCGAGCGCGCGTCGACGCCGCGCTTGGCGAGGCGGCCGCGCAGCACGTCCATCACCTGGCCGAGCTTGAACTCGTCGTCGGCGTAGACCGAGAGCTCGAGCGATTTCTGCTCAAGGCGTTGCTCGATCCTCGCGTCGGAGCCCTTGAAGTCGTAGCGGTTGGTGATTTCCTTGTTCGCCTGCTCGATCGCGTTCTTCACTTCCTGCTGATCGACCTGCGAAACGATGTCGAAGGAGGGCATTTTGAGCGCCTATTTCCGTTGGCCGCCGGCTTCGGGCTTGAAGCGGGCGCGCTCGAATTTCTCGAGGACGGCAGGGTAGCGGCTTTTCAGCGTGTCGTGCAGCTGCGAGTAGGCGGACCAGCCGCAGCAATCCTCCTCGCGGCTGACGCTGCGCAGCAGCCGCTCGTAGAGCGCGTCGCAGGTCGTCTGCCGCATGAGCCCGCTCGCCTGCAGATCGGGCACCAGGTGGCGCCAGCTCTGCGTTCCCGGACCCTTGTCCAGCACCGCGAGTCCCGTGTCGGTCGCGACGACGACGGCGCCATCGCGGATCAGGATGCCGCGGACCATGAAGCCGCACATGCCGCTCCCGGCCGGATGAACCTCGACCGAATCGCGCTGCCAGTCGTAGCGCAGCAATCCCTCGGTCGGCACCATGCCGATGCACTCGTGCAGGTTGCCGGTTCCGATCCAGAGGGACGTGCCATCGTGGGCGAGGTGCGTGACGCTCGTCTCGCGCAATTTCGCGGGTCGCCGGATCTCCATCTTGCCGGTGCGCGGGTCGTAACGGCCCACGCCGCCGACGCCGGTCGTGCCTTCGCCCCGGTAGAAGCCGATGCCGAAATACACGTACCCGCCCTGCGCGACGCAGGCGTTGACGCGTTGCTCGACGTCCTGCACGTCCCTGCCGAGGATGCGCGTCGCCTCCTCCTTGCTCAGCGGGATTTCCGGCAGCTTGATCTCGCAGCCCTGCGTTTCGCGCACGCAGCGCGAAAAATCGCCTCCCTCCCGGCAGGCCACGCGGCCGGCCGTGCGCCATCCGCCCGCGGGGGAGAGCTCCAGCACCGGTGCGCTGCCCTGCTTGTCGATGAAAATCCCCGAGAGCACGATGCGGTAGCCCGCGGGCGTCGGCTGCAGATCGGCGACGGCCGGATAGTCCCGGTCGTCGTAGCAGGTCGAGCTCGCGCGCGCACCGCCCGACACGAGAACAGCGGCGAGCAGCGCGAGCCAGGGCAGCCGCGGGAGGTTCAAGAGCAAACGGGGTTTCACTGCTTTGAGTCCACGGTTTTCGCCTCTGCCATATGATGCCATGGTCCCAATGCCAGTCATCCAGGTCGATACAGCGAAAGTAGAGGTCGAGTCCCTCGGCACCGGGCGCGACCTCGTGCTGCTGCATTCGCTGCTCGCCGAGCGCAGCGCGTTCGACCGCGTGGTGCCGCTGCTCGCCCGCAAGCGCCGCGTCTGGCTGGTCAGCCTGCCCGGCTACGGCGCCTCGTCGCCCGCCGGCACCGAGGTCGAGCACTACGCCGACCGCATCGCCGCGCTGCTGGACGCGCTCGCGCTGCCGCGCGCGACCGATGTGCTCGGCAACGGCTTCGGCGGCTTCATCGCGGTGGCGCTCGCCGCGCGCCACGGCGAGCGCCTCGGCCGGCTCATCGCCGCGCCCGCGCTGGCGGCGTTCCCGGAGCCGGCGAAGCTGCCGCTGCGCGGCCTGGCGGCGCGCGTGGAGAAGGAGGGCATGGCCGGCGCGCTCGACATCGCGATCCGGCGCATGTTTCCCGAGCCCTTCATCGCCGCCCACCCCGACATCGTGCAGGAGCGCAAGCGCGCGCTCGAGAAGGCCGACCCGGTCTGCTTCCGCAACGCCTGCCTGGCGCTCGCCAAGGTCGACCTTTCGGGCGCGCTCGTGGGCATCGGCAACCGCACGCTGGTGATGGCCGGCAGCGAGGACGCCACCACGCCGCCCGCGCTCGCGCGCGAGCTCGCGGCCGGAATTCCGGGGGCGCGCTTCCAGGAGATCGCCGGCTGCGGCCACTGCCCGCAGATCGAGGGCCCGGCCGCTTTCGTGGAAGCGGTCGAGAAGTTCCTCTCCTGAGCTTCAGCCCTGCATGTAGCCGCCGAGATCCGCGGTGCTGATGGCCCGGTCGAGGTAGCCGAAGCTTCCTTTGTCGTTCACCTCGCGCGCCGCGTCGATCAGGCCGGTCATCGCCGCGCGGTAGAGCGAGGTGGCGAGGCTGATGCGCTTCACGCCGGCGGCCTCGAGCTCGGCGACGCTGAACGATTTGCCCTTGATGCCGGCCATGAAGTTCACCGGCTTCGACACGGCGGCGCATACGGCGCGCACCGCGGCGAGGTCCGGGAGCCCGGGCGCCATGAGGACGTCGGCGCCCGCTTTCTCGAACGCCTGCAGGCGGCGGATGGTGTCGTCGAGATCGGGGCGCCCGCGCAGGAAGTTCTCGCTCCTTGCGGTCAGCACGAATCCGAAGCCGAGCTTGCGCGCCGCTTCCGCCGCCGCCGCGACGCGCTCGGTGGCGTGGCCCAGATCGTAGAGCGGCGGTTCCTTGTCGCCCGTTTTGTATCCTGTGGCGTCCTCGATCGAGCCGCCGACCAGCCCGGTCGCGGCCGCGAGCCGGATCGTTTCCGCGGCGGCGGCCGGCGAGTCGCCGAAGCCCTTCTCGAGGTCGGCGGACACCGGCAGGTCGGTCGCCACCACGATGGCGCGCGCCTGCGCGAGCGCTTCGTCGCGCGTGATTTTTCCGTCGCGGCGCCCGAGCACGCCGGCCACTGCGCCGCTCGAGGTGGCGAGCGCCTGGAAGCCCAGGCCGGCGAGAATCCGCGCCGACCCGGCGTCCCACGGATTGCCGATCACGAACGCGCGCGGGCCCCGGTGCAGCGCCCGGAAGCGGTCGGCTTTTTCGATCTGGCTTGCGGTCATGGAAGGTCCGGAAAGGAGCCGACCCGCTTCAGCCAGCCGTTCAGGAATTTCCCGAGGGCAGGCCGCCTGGCAACGAGGTCCTGGTAGTAAGCGATGCGGCCCTGCTTGTAGGCGCGGTAGACCGCTTTCGGGTCGGCGGCCTCCAGCGCGCTCATCGTGCCCGCGCCCACCTCGCCGTCGACGGAAAGCGGCGGCTTCGCGCCGAGGTCGTTGAGCACTCTTTGCAGCAGTTTCGCCGCGCTGCCGCCGGCGTTGACCTGGAAATCGAAGACGATGTTCGCGAGCTCCTGCAGCGCGATCTCGTCGCCGCGCACCTCGTCCCAATAGAGCGGCTTGTAGATCTTCGCGGCTTGCGCGTCGCTGAGCGCCTTGAGGTTGTCGAGCGTGGGCTCGAGGCCGAGGTACTTCTTCGCGCAATTCTGGAACGTCCCCAGGGTAATGCCCTTGTTGGTCGCGCCGCCGGGATCGACCGGGTCATTCACGAAGCCGCCCTCGTGCCTCAGCAATGTCGGAAAAAAAGCGTCGAAACTGGCCATGATTTCCCCCTTTGTCGATTACTTCAGATCCGCGGCGGCTTTCTCGAGCTCCCTGCGCCGCGCCTCGGCAAGATCGGCCTGCGCGCTCGCCGCGAGCAGCGGCGCGAGCGTTCCGTTGCGCGCGGCATCGGCCTGGTAGTCCGCCTCGGCATCGCGAAACTTGAGCCACGCCTGCTGCGCCGCGCGCAGCTTTTCGCGCCCGCGCGCGTCGAGCCTGGCGCTGAGCCTCTGGTAAGCGGCGTTCATCCCTTCGTTCGCGTGCTTCAGCCGGCCGATCTCGCATTCGCGCATCGCCGCCGTGCTTCCCGCGTTCCCGCATGCGGCGCTCTCCGCGGCAGGCTGGCCCAGGGCCGGCGCGCACAGCAATGGGCAAAGCGGCGCGCACAGCGCCGCGACGAGCGTCCAGCGCAGCACCGGAAGGCCCACGCGAATCATGCGCTCGCTACTTGGGAACCTCGTCGGCGCGGATCGAGGCGTTGTGCTTGTCGACGCTTTCCTTGCATCGGGCGACCGCTGCCGCGAGGTCCTTGTGGCTTTGCGCGCACTGCTTCAGGGTCAGCCGGTCGCGGCTCGACACGTTGATCATCTCGCCGAACGTGACGCCGTCCTTGATGGGCGCGGCGTCGCTGCAGGCCTGCAGGAGCTCGGCGGCCACGTCGCAGCTGAGCGATTGCTTCACCACCGGGACCGCCATCGGAGCGCAGCCGCAGACGACGACGGACAAGCAGGCGGCGGACAAGCAGGCGGCGGACATCAGGCACGTCGGGATTCGCTTCATCGGTTTCCCCTTACTTGACCAGCGGCCCGATGACGGCATCGGGCACGGCGAGCACGAGGCATTCATTGGCGTCGGTTTTCTTGACCAGGACCGCGTTCTCCGCGCGCAGGGCGCTGATCTGCTCCTGCAGCTTCGTGCGCTCGGCGGGCGAGGCCTTCACGAGGTCGCCCGTGAGCTTCGCCTCGCGGGCCTTGTTCACGCTCATCTGCGCCTGCAGATCGGCGATCCGGCTGTCCCGGCCGACGAGCGCGGCGTCGAGCTCCTTCGCCTTGCGCTCGCCCTCGGCCTTCAGCTGCTCCATCTGCCGGGCGTGCTCGGTTTTCACTTCCGCGAGCGCCTTGTCGATCTCCGCCTGCGCTTTCTTGCGCCGGGTCTCCTCGCTGTCGCCCTCGCTCTTGATGGTCTTGATCTCCGCCTCGAGCGCGTCGACCTGGCGCGAGCCGACCTTGTAGCCCACGCCGAGCATCGCCACCGCCACAATGGTTCCTATGATCAGCTTGATGTCACCGAGAATGTTGAGCATCGTTCCCCCCTGGAACTTGTCCTACCCAGCGATCATTCTGCCTTGCCCGTCAGCCGGTGCGCTCGTGAATTTTCACGCCGGTAGCCGGGCTCTCTAGGGGCTACCGGTTCAGGGCTACCGGTTCAGGGCTAGCGGTTCAGCCGCTGCAGCTCTTCGATCCAGCGAACGGTGATGACGCGGATCCAGTCGAGGTCCTCGGGGCTCTCGTAGGCGCCGAACACGCCCAGGCTGACCGCCTTGCCGCGGACCAGGAGCAGCGTGGTGGTCGTGAGCATGTACTTCGGGGCATCGAACCGGCCCTCCGACGGGAGGCGCGCGCCCTGGAGCACCGAGACGATCTCCGGATCGCGGCGCAGCTCGGTGAGCAGGGCGGGGCGGCCCGGCGGGATCTCGTCGAGGAATTTGCGGTAGTCGGCGGTGCCCGCGCGCGGCGGGGTGCCCAGGCCGCGCAGCGAGTCGTTCACGAACGCGGTAAAGGCGCTCGGGCTGATGCGGTCGCGCTCGAGGCCGCGCGGCGTCACGGCGACCATGTAGCGCCGGGCCTCGATCGCGTCGCCGACGGTGAAGCGGCGCAGGTCGGCGTCGCTGATCGCGAACATCAGGATGCGGTTCGACGCCGGGGTGAGCGCCTCGGCGAGCTCCTGCAGGCGCGGCGAGCCGGTGAAGCCGGTGTCGGCGAAGCCGGGCGGCGCGTCCAGGCCCAGGCGCACGTCGCCGATCTGCACCGCGAAGGGAGCGGCCGCGCAATTCAGCGCCGCAGGGAAAACGAGGGCCGCGAGGACTCGAGCGAGGAACGGGGCCAGGACGGCGTTGAGGGCGCGCACGGCGGCCATTCTATCCTCGTCGTATCATCCCCTCCTTTCGGAGACTTGGAACTTGGCGGCGATCCTCAATACGCTCCCCAAAGGGGAAAAGGTCGGCATCGCGTTCTCGGGCGGCCTCGACACGAGCGCCGCCGTGCACTGGATGCGCGCGAAGGGCGCAATTCCCTACGCGTACACCGCCAACCTCGGCCAGCCCGACGAATCCGACTACGCGGACATCCCGAGGAAGGCGCTCGCCTACGGCGCCGAGAAGGCGCGCCTCGTCGAATGCCGTCCGCAGCTCGCCGCCGAAGGCATCGCCGCGCTCCAGTGCGGCGCGTTCCACATCGCCACCGCCGGCGCGACTTACTTCAACACCACGCCGCTCGGCCGCGCCGTCACCGGCACCATGCTGGTCGTCGCCATGCGCGAGGACGGCGTGGGCATCTGGAGCGACGGCAGCACGTACAAGGGCAACGACATCGAGCGCTTCTACCGCTACGGCCTCCTCGCCAACCCGACCCTGAAGATCTACAAGCCCTGGCTCGACCAGCGCTTCATCGACGAGCTCGGCGGGCGGCGCGAGATGTCGGCGTACATGGCGAAGGCGGGCTTCGACTACAAGATGAGCGCCGAGAAGGCGTACTCGACCGACTCGAACCTCCTCGGCGCCACGCACGAGGCGAAGGACCTGGAGCTCCTCGACAAGGGCATCGCGATCGTCCAGCCGATCATGGGCGTCGCCTCCTGGCGCGAGGACGTCAAGGTGAAGGCGGAGCGGGTGAGCGTCGAGTTCGCGGAGGGCCAGCCGGTGGCGTTGAACGGCCAGCGCTTCGCGGACGCGGTCGCGCTCCTTTCCGAAGCGAACGCCATCGGCGGCCGGCACGGGCTGGGCATGTCCGACCAGATCGAAAACCGGATCATCGAGGCGAAGAGCCGCGGCATCTACGAGGCGCCGGGCATGGCGCTGCTGCACATCGCCTACGAGCGCCTGGTCACCGGCATCCACAACGAGGACACCATCGAGCAGTACCGCGCCAACGGCCGGCGTCTCGGGCGGCTCCTGTATCAGGGACGCTGGTTCGACCCGCAGGCCATGATGCTGCGCGACACCGCGCAGCGCTGGGTTGCGAAGGCGATCACGGGAGAAGTCGCGCTCGAGCTCCGCCGGGGCAACGACTACTCCATCCTCGACACGAAGAGCCCCAACCTCACCTACAAGCCCGAGCGCCTGACGATGGAGAAGGGCGAGGAAGTGTTCTTCACCCCCGCCGACCGCATCGGCCAGCTCACCATGCGCAACCTCGACATCGCCGACACGCGCGACAAGCTCCGCGTCTACGGCGAAGCCGGCCTGCTCGGCGACGGCAAGAAGGACGGCGTCCCGCTACTCGGCGGCGAGCCGGCTAAGAAGAAGAAAACCTAGCCGCGCCGAACGGATTGGCGCTCGAGCGACCAGTCAGTCCGGTAGAGAGCTGCATCCGCTGGGATCAAGGCCAAACAACGGCGACGATCCAAGCAAGCCATCCTGTTCCCTTTCCCAGCGCTCGATATCCTTCCGCGATAGGATTTAATTCTCCTCGGGCGCGATCGATGTCGACAGCGGACGCGATAGCAGGAAAGTTGCATTTCGCGCAGGCGACCGTACTGGGCTCGTTGATGTTCTCGCAACAGTGACAGGTCCAACGATACACGGGTGCGCGCATGTCTAACGTTCGCGTTTTGCCGCGCCGCATGCGCAGCGCGGCGAGCTCAAGGCGTCGGCTATCAACGCGCTGTCAGGCACCAGGGTCCCGAGTGCGCAGCCGGTAAATGTCTTTAGCAATGAAATCCTCGTACGCCTTGACCGTAATCCAGCCGTACTTTTCGGACCAGTAAGCCTCCCGCTCTCCCGCGTACGATGAAATCGTCTCCCACGTGAACAGACAATGATTGTGTTCCCCGTTGTCTGGGTAGTTCTTGCGGATCCACTTTGCGTCTATATCGCGTACAGCCTGCAATGCTTTCGGCATCCACCAAGGTCGATAGAAAAAAATCTGGCCAGGCGTGGGCAAGGGAGCTGTCGGTTCGCCATATGTTTCGAATCTAAAGAGCTCGCCTTCATGCGACACCTTGTGTAGCTGAAACTGCTTCTGTCCGGACATGGGCTTGCTATAGAGACCCGCGGGAGCGAGAGGATGCGACGGAACGTTGTATAGGCTGTCGAACCGTCCCGCGATACTTGCCACATCGCCACGCTGGATCGCCTCAATTACCTCAAACTTTGATTCGACGTACGGCATCGGATGGGCGCAAACGAACGGTTAGCGCTCGCAGCCCCTCCGCAGCAACAAAGGGTTGGGCGTCATTCTGGCTCGCGCCTGAGCGGTCCGAAAAAGCCGATGATGCGTTCAATCTTTGCGCCATCAGGCGAGACAAAGGCGAGGTCGAGTCCATCCGGCAGAGTGGTTCCATCTGCTTGAAGGACATGCCACGCGAACCTGGCAATACCGTGGTGTACATCTACGTGGCTAGCACGCAGGATCTTGGACCCGGGACGCCGTGCTTGCACCTTGGCGATATGCGAGAGAAGTGCCTCAGCGCTCGCCGCGTGGACGGACGGATCGGTATAGGTTGCGTTTGCCGACCATATCGAGGCAAGCAGCTCGGCGCGGCGAGCGGCATTTGGCTCCGTCCAAACTTGGCAGTAGCGATCGATGAGGTCTGATAAGTCCAGAAGGTTGTCCTTCTAGTTAAGGACCAGGGGCATTTTCTGTCTTGTTGTATTCATTCCAAATGGCGTCAAAGAAGCCCTGACACTTCTGACCAAGTTCCCTGGATCCGACATAAACACTCGTATCGTCATATGCGAGGAAAGATCCCCCGGTCCAGTTATGACTTCCGATAACCGTGTGTCTGCCGTCTACAACCGCGAACTTGGAGTGGGTCATTCGGTCTTCACGGTCATACACGACCGGCACATTGTTCTTCTTGAGGACTTGAAACGCCGGCTCATTGATGAGCCTGGACTCAGTCACGGCGTCCTGAGCGTCCTTGTCCAGGATTACTCTCACGCCGACCCCTTTGTTATGGGCATCGATCAAACTCTTCAGCAGCGAGTTCACGACATAGTTGGTACCGTCTTCATATTTCATGAAGAACATCATGACGCTGATCGATTCTTTGGCAACCCCGATAAGGTCGCGCACGAACGGCAAATATTGCCCGTCATGTAACAGGGCCCCGCAATCGATTGCGCGAATTTCGTTTTTACCGATCTCCTGTGCGCTTTGCCTTACCGTGCGCTCGCTCAGGACGCTGCTCGCCCGGGTGAAATGCAGATTCCTGGCTGCGCCGTATTTGTTGGCCGACACGTCATCCAGGGTTGCTTTCAGCTCGGCGAGCACGTGCTCTTTCGGATTCGCGCTCTTGCCAATGGACCAGATGTACGAGTCCTTCGTTTCAGCAATTGATCCCACGTAGTTTCGGAATGTGGGCTCGTTGACAAAGGTTGAAAGCTCCGCCGTCATGGACGTGGCCGGCTCTGCCGTTCCACAGAATGCCTGATTCTTCAAAGCCGCCAGGCCCTTGGCATCGATCCCCGCAACACTCGTCAATTGCTCGAGCCCGGAAAAGCGGCCCGCGGCAGCCCTGGACTCCACGATCTTGCGCGCAAGATCCGGACTGATCCCAGGCAGCTTGCACAAGGCATCGGCGTCATCGGCATTGACGTCGATGCAATCAGCCCATTCGTACGCGACCAACCCGGGAAGCGCAAGCTCGGCTTGCTGCTGGAGCGGCCTCGCGAATCTCGGACGCACCGCTTTTCCCCGAAGCAGTTCCGCGTAAGGATTCACTCTTCTTGCCAGCGCGTCTTCCGCCCGCCGCAACGTAAAGCCGTCGCCAGTTTCGGCGTCAAGCTGTGCATCAGGGGCGATTTCGCCCGCATTTGCCGCGCTGATCGCCGCCAGGGACTTCGTGGCTTTACTCAGCTCGTCCTTGCTCCACCGCAATTTGGCGGACCAGCCGGCCACCATGGGCTTGAACAGATTAGTTTTCATAAGCAACCTCATTCGAGGTTTGCCACGCCGCGCTGAACTCCCGCGACAGGCCGTCGGCAAGCCCGCGCGATTCGATCGCCAGGGAGCTGTTGAGGGCCTTGTTGAATGCCTCGTGCGACCAGTTGCTGCTGCCCACGACCACCAGATCATCGTCAAAGAGCACGTACTTGCTGTGAGTGCTTTTTCTTCCGCTCGAGGAACCGAAGCCTCTCACGTCGATTCCCTGCTTTTTCATGTAGTGCGAGGAAGCAAGGCACGCGACGTAGACGTCCTCGATGGTCGCCGTTCCGACGATGACTCGCACATCCACCTTTCGCCAACTCGCGTAGGCCAGCCTCTCTATCAAAGCGCGAACCGAGAGAAACTCATCCTTGTCCGCGCGCGCGTCGACGATGAAAATGGATGCCCATATCCTGATTTTTGCGGAATCAATTTTCTCCAGAACGTAGGGCAGGTAGTCGGAGCCCTGCAAAGGGACCGCCGAGGCTACGGAGTAGGCCGGGGTGCTCATTGCTTGCCTTCCTTCACGTCATTCAGTTTTTCATGCAATACGTCCTGATAGTGTCGATAGGTCAATTTCTTCAGCTCGCTGTCGAGGATGGCTTTTTTGAATCTCATGATGCGCAGGTAGCCAAAGATCTTCACGTTAGGCGGTCTGCGCAATTTCATTTTGGATTCGGCGAACTGAATCCTCAGGTTTTTCAGCGCGATTTGAGCGTCCAGGCTCGCGATGATCAGGTCGCAATCGTCCAGCAACTGTTCGATCGCCTCTGTCTTGTCGTATTTGTGCATGTCCATCATGAAGAGCCCTCCTCACCTTCGAATGGGTCGCCATCGCCGTCATCCTCGTCAAAGATCTCCTTGTCATACTTGCCATTCACAAGTTCCTCGAAAAGAAAAGTTCGGCCTTCACGATCAAATTGCTCGATGAGCGTTCCGGCCCAGGCGATGCGTTCGGCAGCATCCAGCACATCGTTGATGGCGTCTCTAGCCGCATCGCCCACATTCTCGACGCCGTCCCCAAAGCCGGGATCCCACCCGGGGTCGAATTCCGGCGCAGGATCATTCGTGGCGGGAATCGGCGGTGGGACCGGCGGGTTGGGTGTCCCGTCGACGGGTGTGGCTGGGATCGGTGGAGGAGACGGCGGGTTGGCGGTCGGGGGGACTGGCGGCACACTGGTGCCCAGGAGCTGGTAGTAGGAAAGCAGCAGGAGATTCTTCAGCTCCGCTCGGGTGTAAACCAGGGCGTAGTTCTTGTAGAGCCGTTTCAATGCCGAGCTCTTCATGAGAGGCCAGGCGTAGATCTTGTTCAGTTCCTGCTCCGCGATCTGATCCAGCGAATATTGCGCAAGATTCGCCGTCAGGAACGCAAGTTTCAGCGCCCGCTGCGCTGGCGTCAGAGGTATCGGCAGCAAGATCGCCTGGGTGATCGGCTTTGGTTTCGTGGCCACGATATTTCCTCTCGCGTCAGGGCATTTTTTCTGATTTCACGAATTCAGCCCCGTGTTATCCGCGCAGCGCTGGCGCGTAAGCGTCGCTCACGAACCGGTCTAACGTTGTGGTGAACAGCGGGCGCAGCCAAGCGCTGGACAAGCGTTGGCGCTCATAGCCTGTCCGTTCCACCTAGAGTTAGATGCCTCCCCTGGCGATTGTATAGTGAGCCCACGCCTACGCAGAATGTAGCGATTGCCCCGGCGCGTCGGCAAGTTGCGTTTGGCATCTAACGTTCGCGTTGAGCGGCGCGCGGATCTTCC
>Ga0209131_1000368_pt1 | contig 32727 bp, 29 predicted proteins | sample GraSoi_2013_40cm_FD_185826 | JGI IMG/M metagenome (GOLD analysis project Ga0209131, IMG submission 185826) | Grasslands soil microbial communities from the Angelo Coastal Reserve, California, USA - Sample 9_17_2013_40cm (SPAdes) (version 2) | ecosystem: Environmental > Terrestrial > Soil >...
GCTGTTGATGAGACCCCAGGATTCTCCGGCATCATCCGAACGGTAGACTCCGGCTCCCTTCTTTGCCTCCACCGTGGCATACACGCGACGCGGTTGACTCGGCGCAACCGCGACACCGATGCGCCCGAGACCGCCGTCGTCCGAAGAAGGCAGGCCCTTCGTTAGCTGGAGCCAGGTGTTCCCTCCGTCGGTGGATTTGTAAAGGCCGCTGCCGGGTGCGACGAACGACTCTCCGCTGCGGATCTCCCATGGCGCAACGCGCGCGGCCCAGAGCGCGGCATAAATCGTCTCAGGGTTGCTGGGATCAAAGGCGAGATCAGCGGCGCCGACGTTTTCATCCTTGTACAAAATCTTTTCAAATGACTGGCCGCCATTGGTTGAGCGGAAGACGCCCCGCTCCGAGTTCGGGCCATACGGATGGCCTTGCACCGCTACGAAGATGCGATTCGAGTCTTTCGGATCCACAAGAATCGCTGTGATTTGCTGCGCGTCGGGCAGGCCCAGGTGCGTCCAAGTCTTTCCGGCGTCAGTTGATTTGTAGAGGCCGTCGCCGGTCGAAAGATCCGGCCGTTGCAAGCCTTCGCCGCTGCCGACATAGATGACGTTTGGATCCGAGGGCGCGACAACGATGGCTCCGACGGAGCCGCTGGCCTGACCGTCAAATATCGGCTCCCATGTGTTGCCGGTGTCCGTCGTTTTCCACACGCCGCCGTTCACCGCGGCGATGTAGAACACAGTAGGCTGGTGCGGCACACCGGTGATGGCTACGGTGCGGCCGCCACGGAAGGGGCCGATGCAGCGCCAACGCATTTCGGAGAAGAGTTTCTGGTCATATTGCTGCGCGGGCGCGGGAGTAGCTGCCGCGAGACCAGCCAGGACTCCGGTCACCAAAATTGTGCGTGCGCGAAACTGCATTCGTCACCTCCTTGAAGTGAAGGAGGATAACGTTTGCACGCCCGCCCTGCAAACGCTTCTTCCAGAGCCACAATGGCATTCGACGGATTGCGCCCATTTCCGTTAAACTCGATGCATTCTGCCGAGCTACTGAGGGGCAAACCGTGACGACTCCTGCCAAGCCAATGCCAGCGACGACGCGCAGCGATGAGATAGTCGCCAAGCACAAAAAATATCTTTGGCCGTCGGTCACCAATTACTACCAGCGGCCGCTGGTGGCGGATCGCGGCGAAATGCAGTATCTGTGGGACCTCGAAGGCCGCAAGTATTTGGATTTCTTCGGCGGCATCTTGACCGTTTCGGTCGGCCACTGCAACCCCAAGGTGACCAGCAAGATCAACGCACAGGTCAATCGCTTGCAGCACACTTCCACGCTGTATCCCAACGAACATATCGTGGCACTGGCCGAAAAAATCGCACAGATTACACCAGGAAATCTGCAACAAAGCTTCTTCACCAGTTCCGGGACCGAAGCCGACGAGGCGGCGATCCTGATTGCGCGGATGGCCACGGGAAGCTATGACGTAGTGGCACTTCGCCATGCGTATGCCGGCAGCTCCGCGATCGCCAAAGCAGTGACTGCGCACGCGCCCTATCGCAAGAGCGGCGTAATCAGCGTCGGCATTTCGCACGCGGTGAACGCGTATTGTTACCGCTGCCCGCTGCATTTGACCTATCCATCCTGCGAAGTGGCTTGCGCCAATGATGTGGAGAATTTGATTCAGACCGGCACGAGCGGAAGCATCGCGGCTTTTATCGCGGAGCCGATCCAGGGAGTCGGCGGCTTCATTACGCCTCCCAAGGAATATTTCAAGATCGTTTTCAAGATCGTGAAGAAATATGGCGGCCTTTTTATCAGCGACGAAGTGCAAACCGGCTGGGGCCGTACCGGCAAGAAGTGGTTCGGGATCGAGCAATGGGAAGTGACGCCGGACATCCTGACGAGCGCGAAGGGCTTGGCCAACGGCGTGCCGATCGGCTTGACCGTCACGACGCCAGAGATTGCTTCCAGCTTTCAGGGATTGAACATTTCCACCTTTGGAGGCAATCCAGTCACGAGCGTCGCTGCCAAAGCCACGATCGATTTTATCGAAGAAGAGAATCTTCTCGAAAACGCGCACACCGTCGGTTCGTATTTCCGGGGAAGGCTCGAAGAGCTGCAAGCGAAGCACGCGCTCATCGGCGAAGTACGCGGCATGGGTTTGATGCAAGCCCTCGAGTTGGTTAATGACCGCAAGACGAAAGAACCTGCACCGGAAGCCACCGCGCAAGTCATGGAGCGCGCCCGCGACAACGGCCTGCTCATCGGCAAGGGCGGACTATTCGGCAATGTTATTCGCCTCTCGCCGATGCTCAATATTTCCAAAGCTGACGTCGATGAAGGCGTTCGCCTCCTCGATAAAGCCTTCAGCGAAGTGAGAAATTAACGATTGCGATCTTCTAGCTGGGCAAAACGGGACACCTGCGCTAAAAGCCACATGCGCTTTGCAAAATTCTGCATCTTGGTAGTCCTAACTTCGGCGCTTGCGGCGTCGTCGCTATACAGCGGCGAAAAGGCGGTCTGGAAGCCGGTGCAATTTGCCATCGTGCGTTTCAACGACGACGCACCGGCTTCCTGGAATATCTACCACGGTGAAAAACGCGGCGTGCTGCTCGTGCGCCTGTGGAAGCGATACATGCTTGTAGATGTGAAAGAGCAAGAGGTCTACGAAGTCGATCCCGAAAAGGTGAAGCCCCAGGGAGAGAACGTCGAGTGGTCGCCCTCCGATGTTCCCGATCAGCCCATTGAAACGTCCGAGTGGAAAATACGCGACGTCGGCCCAGTAGAGCGCGTGCGTTTCCGTTTCGGCAAGAACGGCAGCTTCCTCGACATCCAACTGCCGATGCTGCCCAACCGCAAGCCCGCGTATTGAAGCATCGAGGTTTGCGCCTGGTTCAGGATTATCCGTTTTCGAACCGAAACTGATAGCTGAGAACTGAGAACTCGTCTCAGCGGCGGTACACGCCGTAGTACCACGGGATCCCCAACGCACCCGGCCCGACTCCCACGACAATCGCATCGCCTTCGTGAAACCGATCGAAATCGTCCATATCTACCGCAAGCCGCTCGACGCGCTGCCCTTCGCGCCACGAACGCACCACCAATCGCCGGCTCCCTTTCACTATACCCTTCATGTTGAAGCGGCCCACGACGACAGTCGGGTAGTAGACGACATTCTTCTGCGAATCGAGCCGCCCATTAATGAACAGCGTCGCCGCCAAAATCCATGGCAGCGGAATGAATCCGTTGTAGACGCGCTTCATCAACTCGATTTCCTGATGATTGCGAGCCCGCCGCTCCAAAATGACGGCCAGCGTCAGCGCGCCGAAGAAAATCAGTCCGAAAAACACCAGGATCAGGTCGAGGTCCAGCGGAGGGTAAATCTGGCTGATGTACGGAAACGCCAGCGAACCCAGCAGGAAAATCCCGGTCTGCCGCATCAGCCGGCGGCGGAATGTCAATTCAGCTGCGGCCGTGGTCAGGCCGCACGAAGGGCATTGGTCAGTGGTGCGCTCTGAGCCGCAATCAAGGCATCGCGTCATGAAATGAGCCGCGGTGGATGACCAGAACGGCGGTCAGTTCCCCCAGGACAACCCCAACAACCACATCCTGTTTAGTATAGAACGAGGCGCACGCGTGTGCGCAGGCGCGCTTACGCACCGGGACGAGTGAGCGAGGCGATCAAGTCCTGATAACGCTGCTGGTGCTGCTCTCCTGACACGGTAACGGCGACAGCCATTCCCCGGCCGGGTTCGACGCGCTTGACCGAACAGTCCATCTGTACCGGCCGGTCGACTGCCAGGCGCGCGGTGAAGCCCGCCCCGACCCAAAGTGTGTCGGTGGACTCGATGAACATGCCGTTCGAACTGATGTCGCGGGTCTTCCCGCGCAGAACCGCGGAGCCCCACTCAATCTCAAGCTCGGCGCGAAAGGAATAGCGCGGCGCCCAGCGGCGCTCGAGGTGCCGCGGCGGATGCTCCCCACTGGTCATCGACCTGAACCAACCCCCCGCAAGGATCCCAAGCCGCGACGTCGGGGCGTTCACGCCGCTTCCATGGGCAAGAATACCGCGACTCCATTCTTGCGCGGACTTATCCGCAGCAAGCCGTTCCGCTTTCGTAACCCTGCCACATCGCTGTGACGCACCCCTTACGACGCTGTTTCGTTCAAATGACGAGCCGATGCGGACTTATGACGACTTAGACGTGCCGGGCTCGCCGGTAGTGTCAGCGATTTCTGCCGATTTTTCACCCTTGCGGATTCTTTGCTGGATCTCCGCCAATAGATATTTGCGGAGATTTTCGGAGACGATGCCAGGCGAGGCCAATTCCCGCAAATCGGAAACGGTGAGTTCAGGCAGGTAAGCGAGGATCGTCGAAAGCGTCGAACTAGGATGACGCACGAGTGCGAGGCGGACATTGTAAGTGTGCGACCATTTGCGATGCTGCGCTATAGCCTTCACCACTCCGACGGGAAGAGTCGCGCGCGACAGCGCCTTCAGGACCTGCGCCTCCGTAAGACCCGGATTGTCCAGGACGATCGAAAGCACTTGCGCATGGCCCTCCGCAAGGAGCGCGCCGGCAACGCGGGCCGTTCCCCGGCGCGCCAGCGTGATTTTTTGGCCGAGGGGCAGTTGCGGAAGCCGCGCAACGAGCTGCTCCTCCGCGTTGCGCTTTAGCTCCGCGGAGGTGCCGGGCAGAAGCGTGAGCTGCACGAGGTCCATCATGTACAGCTCGCGGATCAGGCGCAGGCCCGCAAGGCGTGGCGTGCGCGGGTGAAAAGCCAGAGCGCGTTTCACGCGGTAATTCTTCAGCAGCGGCTTGCGGCGGGCCACCTCCTCCAGAACTTCAGCGGGAAGGTCTTTGCGATCGAGCAGCATGCAGAGCTGCGCCTCGACGAGCGCCGGATTATCGAGCAGCGCCAGGAGTACGTCCGGCGCATGGTGGTGCAGCAGTGAGGCGAGCTCTTCTCCGGTCGCCGTGCGAGCGCGCTCGCGATTGGGCTCGTTAGCCGACATCCGATTCCTTCGTGGCTAAGGCCGCAGCCTCCGCGGGAGAAATCCGCAATTTGCAGATTTTCGCGCTGGGCACCGCTTGCTTCAACACGGCATCGATTTGCGCGTCGAAAAAGCGCGAGCGCCCGATAGTGCCGCCGATCTTGGCCAGCAAGAACTCCTTTTCGCGGAGATGCAAGCGGTCAGCAACATCGGCAACTAGCAACGACACCTCCTGCGCGGCATGAAGCAGAATTTCTTGCGCAGTGGCGTCGCCGGAGTCCGCCGCGGCAGCAATCACCGGAAAGATGGGCGGGAAAATCTCGTCAGGCATGGTTTGCGCGCGATGCTGCACCACTGACCATTCCGTGCAGTGAAGCTGCGTCAGGATCTGTCTGCCCAGCTCGGAGTCCGATCCGCCGGTGCGCTCCCGAATCGCGGCGGAGATAGCGCGCCTGCCGATGTCGTAAGCACTGCCATGATCGCTCGAGGCAGGGCCATACCCTCCTGCCCGCGCAATTTCGCCCTCCACATTGCGGCCGAACGCAGCGGATCCCGTTCCCACCACAAGGACGATTGCAGGCCCTTCACCCGCAGCCGCCAGCGCCGCCTCGAGATCGGTCAAGATGGTCACCGCGGCACCGGGGAAGCATTTTTGCAGCGCGCAGCTCATTCTCTCTCTCATGTCGGGCTTCGCGGTGCCCGCAAGCCCCGCGCCAACCGCCGTAATCGCGGCACGTTCGAGTCTCGCATCTCGCAGCGCCAGATCCGCGCTTTCCTCAATCGCACGCACAGCGCTCTCTACTCCGATTCGCGACGGATTCGACGGTCCCGCATACGTTCGCGCCAGGACCTGGTCAGCGGAGTTCATCAACACGCACTCCGTCTTCGTGCCACCGCCATCGAAACCCAGAATGTATCGCATGGAAACAGAATACCCGCCAAACGCGTACGCGCAGCACATCGTTAAATGCCACGGTGCTCATAAATATGTGATATTACTTTGAACATGAGCAAGGCAAGAAAGATCCGTTTTCGACTCGACGAAGACAAGATCGACGCATTGGAGACGATCGCTTACAACTCGAATCGCGAACGGAGCTCTCTACTAAACGAGGCAGTGGCCAATTACTTAGACCTGCAGGCTTATCACGCAGGCATGATTAAAAAGGGACTGATGGCGGTCAAGCAGGGACGCACCATTAGCACGGCTGAGGTGCGGGCCAAACTCGCAAGCCTTGGGCGCGTCCGGCGCCGCAATCCAAAAAATAGGGTGGGCCGGAGCACCAGGTACGTATAATCCCCTGCGCAATGCGGATTCATCCGATCGATCTGGGTATTGTCGTGGTGTATTTGCTGGGCGTGACGGCCCTCGGCATGCGTTTCCGCCGCAAGCAGCAGGACGCTCGGGATTATTTTCTCGGCGGGCGCACGGCGCCGTGGTGGGCGCTGGCGTTTTCCATTGTCGCGACGGAGACTTCGACGCTCACCATAATCGGAACGCCGGCCATCTCCTACGCGGGCAATCTGACGTTTCTTCAACTGGTCTTCGGCTATTTAGTCGGACGCGCGCTCATCGTCCTCCTCCTGCTGCCAGGCTATTTCCGTGGAGAATTCTTCACCGCCTATGCGCTCATCGAAAAGCGCTTCGGCGAAAAAATGCGCGCCGTAGCAGCCAGCACTTTTCTGATTACTCGCGCGATAGCCGAGGGCGTCCGCGTTTCGGCCATCGCCCTGGTCATCAGCGTGGTGCTGGGCACCTCGGAAAAATTTGCGGTCATGCTCGTAATTGCCTTGACCATTCTGTATACGCTGGAAGGCGGTATGAAGGCCGTCATCTGGACCGACGTCGCGCAACTAGCGATCTATCTGACCGGCAGCGCCGTAACTCTAATTGTCCTCTTGCATCGAATTCCCGGCGGCTGGACCGAAGTCACCCAAGTAGCCGCCGCTGCCGGACACAAGTTGCAAGTTCTGGATTTCTCATTCAGTTGGTCGACCAAATACACTTTTTGGTCCGGCCTGATCGGCGGCGCATTCCTGACCATGGCCACCCATGGAACCGATCAAATCATCGTGCAGCGTTTGCTCGCCGCCCGCAGCGAACGCGATAGCCGCCGCGCACTCCTGACCAGCGGCGTCATCGTGCTGATCCAATTCACTGTATTTCTGCTGATCGGCGTCCTGCTTTTCGTCTTTGCCCAGCACGCTCCCCTGCTCGCGCCAGGCGAGCGCACCGATCGCATCCTTCCGCTGTTCCTCGTGCGCGAGATGCCACCGGGCCTCGCCGGCCTGCTGCTCGCCTCCATCATCGCCGTTGCTATGTCTAACGCCAGCGGCTCGCTGAATTCGCTCGCCGCCTCCAGCGTTCTCGATTTTTCGCGGCTGTGGGGGAAATCACTCGACTCCAAGAGTTTCTTGAAGCTATCTCGGCGCATGACCCTGGCCTGGGGCTTGGTCTTAATGGCTTTCGGCCTGAAGAAATGGGGGCCGCTGCTCGAAACCGGTTTGACGGTGGTTTCGCTCCCATTTGGCAGTTTGCTAGGACTGTTTCTACTGGGCACCCTCGACCGAAGCGCGAACGCGTTCGGCGCCCTCCTCGGCATGTTCGCTGGATTAGCCACCATTCTTTGTATCTTTCGATTTACCAGCGTGGCTTACACGTGGTACTTCATGATCGGAGCCATCGTGACTTTCGCGATTGGGTCTATGATTAGCCGCATCAAACCAGACGCTCAGCACGGCAACGCAGCCCAAAAAGGAAAATCGTGGCAGCCGGAGAAGTCCTGACCGCAAGCCCAGCAGAGAAACGGCTCGATCTTGTCCGCGGCCTCGGTGCCTGGGCCTCCGGCGCGATCGTCGTCGGCACCATGATCGGCACCGGTATTTTTCTCAAACCAGCCGAAATGGCGCGCGCGGGCCGTTTCGTCTCCGTCGTTTTCGCGGCATGGATCGTGGGCGCGATTCTTTCGCTGTTCGGTGCGCTCTCCTATGCGGAGCTGGGCGCGATGATTCCCGAAGCGGGCGGTGAGTATGCCTACCTCCGCCGCGCTTTCGGTCCCGTTTGGGGATTTCTTTTCGGCTGGATGCACTCCATCGTCGGGCGGCCGTCCTCGGCGTCTTCCATTGCCGCGGGATTGGTGCGTTTCCTCGGATTTCTTTTGCCTGCCGTGGCCACGCCGATTTTCACGATGCACATCGCGATTCCTGGGGTCACTGGATGGGTGAAGCCGTACGACTTCGTTTTTACCTGGGCGCAACCTCTAGCGGTCCTCTGGCTTGCCATCATGACTGGCGTGAATTACCTCGGCGTGCGTCTCGGTGGAGCGGTCCAGGTGTTTCTTACCGCGATCAAAATCATTTCCGTCGTCATCGTGATTGGAGTCGCGTTTTTTGCGCCGTCCTCCTCGCCGCACGCGCCGGATCCAATCTGGCCCGCCTCGCTGGACGCCGGTGTGTTCAGCGCCTTTCTCGCGGCGCTGGCCGCCGCTCTGTGGGCTTACGACGGATGGGAAGATCTAAACTTGGTCGGCTCGGAAGTGCAGGACCCTCAGCGCAATTTTCCGCGCGCACTGGTGGGCGGCGTTTCCCTTGTGGCAATCATCTATCTGCTGTTCAGCGCCGCCTGTTTGAAAGTGTTGCCATTCGATGCGGTAGCCTCGTCGCAACACATCGCATCCGACGTAGTCGCGCACGTCGCCGGCCACGGCGCGGCAACCTGGATCACCCTGGCCATGGTGATATCCGCCATCGGCTCCATGAATTCTTCCGTCCTCAGCGGTGCGCGCGTGCCTTACGCCATGGCGCGCGACGGCATCTTCTTCACAATTGCCGACGGCATCCACCCAAAATTCCGCACGCCCGGCCGCGCTCTGGTCTTTCAAGGTGTCCTCGCCAGCCTAATGGCCCTAACCGGCACCTTCGAGGAGCTCACGAATCTTTTCATCTTTGCCGGCTGGATCTTCTACGGCCTCGCCGTAGTCGCGCTCTTCCGCATGCGCCGCACCGAGCCAGATCTCCCGCGTCCCTACCGCTGCTGGGGCTATCCGTGGGTGCCCGGAATTTTCGTAGCTGGCGCGCTCGCCCTAACCGTCAACATCTGGATCGACCGCCCAGTCCGCTGCTCCATCGGCCTGCTACTAATCCTCGCCGGCCTCCCCTTCTACCGTCACTGGCGAGCGCAAAGCCTCCGTCAGCACCTGCAGCCTGAGGCCAAAAAAACGTAGACCATTTTGCTCGGCAAAGGGAAAGAGCTAAATCGAGGCTGCGCGCGCGCTTAGCGGCAAGGCAGCCAAGCGGAGGGCGGCGTGTTGGGCTTCTTCCCCAACTTTCATTCCGGGATGAAAAACGCCGGCCAGCGCTTCAATCCCGGTGACCAGGCGTGGGCCCGGTCGCGAGAAATAACTGTTGGCCTCCAGCGCGTACACGCGGCCGCTCCGCACCGCCGGTATGGCGTTCCATTCGTCCGTGTGCGACATCGCTAGATACTCGTTTTGAGCTTGCTGCGCCCCATAGCCGCATGGCGACACCAGAATAATGTCTGGCTCGGCGGCGACAATGTCTTCGAGCGTCACGCGAAACGACGGTGTGTGCACGCGGCCCAAAACATCGTGGCCACCGGCCAGCTCGATCATCTCCGGCACCCAATGCCCGCCGACGTAAAACGGTTGCAGCCACTCCAGAAACGCGACGCGTGGCCGCTCAGAACTCTGCGCAACTTTCTGCTCGAGCGATCCCAATCGCTCGCCAATTTTTTCCAGTAGCGTCTCCGCGGCGCGTCCTCGCCGCGTCTCTTCGCCGACCCACAGAATGTCGCGCCATACGTCGCCAAGATCCTGTGGATTGAGGCAAAGCACCTCGGGCCGCTCCGCAAAGCGCGCCAGCGCCGCGCCCAAATCATCAGGCGAGGCAGCGCACACATGGCACAGATCCTGCGTGATGATCAGGTCGGGAGCGAGGTGTTCCAACGCCTGCGCGTCGACGGCGTAAAGGCTCTCGCCGCGAGATACATATTCGCGCACGAGGCGATCAATCTCCTCCGGCGCCGTTCCGTGCGGGATGCGCGACTGAATCACCACGCGCTTGCTGCGAGCCTGTTCCGGGAAATCACACTCATGGCTGACGCCGACCACTTCGCGGTCAAAGCCCAACGCAAACAGAATCTCCGTAGCCGATGGCAGCAACGAAACAATCCGCATGGGTTGACTGTAACATGAGGCGGCACAGCGAGAGGAGAGCGATGCTCGCGGACTTGGCCGCCAGTTTTTTGCTTTGAGGTCGTCACCCACCGTTTATCGGATGGGGGCAGGATAATGGCGCCTTCGTACGGCGATGCATTATTTATAAATAAAATATTTGCGGTGGAGAGCGTCGAACGTGGCGAGATCGGCGGACCAGCTGGCTATGATTTGGTCCGGAGAAACACCGGCTTGCAACTGCCGGATCGTTTCGGCGTTGCCGACGAGGAGCAGCAGCTTTTCGGGATCAAACTTGTCGGGATACAACCTCTTGAGAGTGGCCGCGATCTCGAGTCCCACCCGCATCGCGCGCACTGCTTGACGATCGGTGATGCGCATGCCAACTCCGCCGCAGCGCTGTCCGGAGTACAGTCCCGTCACCGGAATGAACGGCTGATTCTTGAACTGCACGCCGGCGAGACGCAGGTTGTTCAGCGCGGCGGCCACTTCCTCTCCATCGATCCACGGCGCTCCGAACTCCTCAAACGGAGTTTCCGTGCCGCGGCCGACCGAAACGCCAGCGCTTTGCAGGATTTCGATTCCGGGATAAAGCACCGAACCTTTGAGCGTGCGCAGATTGGGCGAAGGTGGAATCCAGCGCGCCCCGGTGCTCTCAAAAAAATAATTGCGATGCCAGTTTTTCATGGCGATGACGTGAAGGTCGCAATGGATGTGATTTTCAGCATTAAGAAACTGCGCGAGTTCGCCGATGGTGAGCCCGTAGCGCACCGGCAACGGGAAATACGCGACAAAAGCCGTTTTGTCGGCGTCTAGCATCGGCCCTTCGACGATGGTGCCGCCAATAGGGTTGGGGCGATCGAGAACGTAGAAGGCAATGTTACGCTTGGCGGCTTCCTCCATGCAATAACCCATCGTCGCGGTGTAGGTGTAGAAGCGCACGCCAGCGTCCTGAACATCGAACACTAACGCGTCGATTCCCTCCAGCATTTCATCTGTTGGCCGCCGCGTCTCGTCGTACAAACTGAAAATCGGCAAGCCAGTCGCCGCATCTTTAGTCGACGCAACTTTTTCGTCATTGCGTCCGGCGAGCCCGTGCTCCGGGCTGAACAGCGCCACCAGGTGCACTCCCGCCGCGTGGGAAAGCAGATCCGCTGTGCTGCGTCCCTGCGAGTCAAGGCCCGTGTGATTGGTGATCAGGCCAACGTGTTTATTGCGCAGCAGCGCAAACTTTTGCGCTTCGAGGACGTCGACACCGGTTTGCAAACGGCCGGGACGCCTACCTTTCCTTGCGGCGGCGAAGGTAGGTCCGGAAAGCGCCACGGCCAAGAGCCCAAAGGCCGCGCCGCGAAGCGCGCGTGCTGGCCATTCCGAACCGCGAAACAGGCAAAGATTCTTCATAGCACAGTACCAATCATATTGTGGAACCCCGCCTTTGCGCTTGCGTTGTTCGCGTGATGTGCGTGTGTTATATACAAACCTTGCATCCAGAGTGAGCGGGGAGATTCACATTTGAGGAAAGGACGCGTTGGCGTTCTGTTCGTAGTACCCGCCGCAATCATTTTTCTTATGGCCCACACCGCGCGAACGCAAAGCCGCTCTTCTGCCGCGAAAACAACCGCCGCCGAAACAAAATCCGCCGCCCCCAGCAAAGCGGACCGCCGCCTCTCGCCCGCCGCTTCGCAGTGGGTCGAAGCCACGCTCCGCAAAATGAGTGTCGACGAAAAAATCGGCCAACTCCTTTTCGCCACCTATCACGGCAGCTTTACCTCAACCGACGCCGTCGCCTACGCGCAGATGCTCCATTGCGTAAACGATCTCCACGTCGGTGGCTTCATCAACATCACGCAAGCCTCGCCGCTCGGCATCGTCAAAAGCCAGGCGTATCCGACCGCCGTGCTCACAAATCAACTGCAAGCCACATCGAAAGTGCCGCTGCTGGTTGGCGCCGATTTTGAGCGCGGCACGGCCATGCGCCTTGATGAAGGCACCTCGTTTCCCACCGCAATGGCCCTCGCTGCCGCGGGAAGTCCCCGTGATGCGTATACCATGGGCAAGGTCACCGCTCTCGAAGCCCGCGCCGTCGGCATTCACTGGATCTACGCGCCCGTTGCCGACGTAAATAACAATCCCGGCAATCCCATCATCAACACGCGTTCGTTTGGAGAAGATCCCGCCCGCGTCGCGGAGTTCGTCAAAGAATTCGTGCGCGGCGTGGAAGAAAACGGCGCGCTAGCCACCGCAAAACATTTTCCCGGCCACGGCGACACCGCCAGTGACTCGCACATCGATCTCCCCGTGATCCGAGCGGATCGCGACCGCCTCGAGCATCTCGAGTTAGTTCCCTTCCGCGCCGCAATTGCCGCCGGAGCCGGCAGCATCATGACCGGCCATCTGTCCGTTCCCGCGCTCGAGCCCGATCCGAACACGCCCGCCACTCTTTCCGCACGAATTCTGACCGATCTTCTCCGCCACGAATTGCACTTTGAAGGACTTGTCGTCACCGACGCCATGGACATGGGCGGCATCACCGTACGCTACGCGCCGGGAGAAGCAGCGGTGCGCGCGTTTGAAGCCGGCGCAGACGCGCTGCTAATGCCTCCGGTGCCCGACGCCGCGTTCGAGGGCTTGCAGGGCGCCGTGAAATCCGGGCGCATCTCACGCGAGCGGCTCGACATTTCCGTGCGCCGCATTCTGCAAGCAAAAGCCAAACTCGGCTTGGACAAAGATCGCCTCGTTGACATCAACGCCATCAACCAAAAATTTGGGCATGTTGCGTGGCAGAGTGAAGCTCAGGACATTTCCGATCGCGGCGTCACGCTGCTGCGAGACACACCGCATCGCTTGCCGCTCGACGGCACGAAGCCGACACGCGCGCTGCTGCTGGCGTTTTACGCTGATCCGGAACCGTACCCGGCAGAAGATCTGGAGCGCGAGCTGCGCCCGCGATTTGATGCGCTTACTACGCTGCGGGCCGACACGAGGTTCGTCAAAGCCGACATGCTCAAGCTGCCGCCGCCCGACTCTTACGACGTGGCGATTCTCGCGTTTTTCGTGCGCGTCAGCGATCGCAAGGGAAACGTGGATGTTCCGCCCGAGCAAGCCGCGCTGGCCGAACAACTGTTCAAGACCGGCAAGCCAGTGATCACCGTCGGCCTTGGCAGCCCCTATCTGATCGAGCGATTTCCGCAAGCGGAGACGTGGCTGGCGGCGTTCGGCATCAGCGATGTCGCGCAAATCTCGGCGGCCCGCGCGCTCTTCGGCCAGATTCCTGTGCGTGGGCATCTCCCTGTAACTATTCCCGGCGTCGAGATGAAATTGGGTTTCGGTCTCGAGCTGCCGGAAAATCCCATGACGCTCCAGCCCATGGAAGGCGGCGACGCCCAGCTCCAACCGGCGTTCCAAGTGATCGAGCGTGCCATCGCGGACAAAGCCTTCCCCGGCGCCACGGTGGCCATCGGCTATCGCGGAAAAGTCTCACTGCATGCCTTCGGAAATCTCAGCTATGTGGCCAACTCAGCAGCCATTGAGACACACACAATGTACGACATCGCTTCGCTCACAAAAGTAGTGGCCACGACAACGCTCGTAGCCAAACTCGCAGAAGGCGACTTCCCGGTTCCTCTCGATCTCGACGCGCGCGTCGAGCGCTACTTGCCCGAGTGGGCCACCGGCCCGCAACCCGAATGGCGCCATCAGGTCACCGTGCGCCACTTACTCACGCACACGTCCGGTCTGCCCGCCTTCAAGGAATATTGGCGCACCTCCAAAAATAAGCAGGACACGCTCACAAAAATCTTTGCCGAGCCGCTGGAATACGAGCCCGGCACGAAAGAAATTTATTCCGACCTCGGCATCATCCTTATGGCCGAAATCATCGAGCGCCTCACCGGCCGCACGCTCGACGACCTCGCGAGAACCTATATCTTCGCCCCGCTAGCAATGAAGGACACCATGTTCCGGCCGCCCAAAACACTGTGGCCCAGCATTGCGCCGACGGAGATCGATAACAACCTGCGGCACCGTCTGGTGCAAGGCGAAGTACACGACGAAAACGCATTCGCCATCGGTGGCGTCTCCGGCCACGCCGGACTTTTCAGCACCGCGCCCGATCTCGCTGCGTTTTGCCAGATGCTATTGAACGGCGGCGTCTACGCGCACCATCGCATACTGCGCCGCTCGACCATCGCGCAATTCACCACTCCGCAGCAGCTTTCAAGCGGCACGCGCACTCTCGGTTGGGCCGTGCCCACCGAAGGCGGTTCCAGCGGCCATTACTTTTCCGTCCACAGCTTCGGCCACACCGGCTTCACTGGCACCAGCATCTGGATCGATCCCGACCGCCAGCTCTTCGTGGTCCTGCTCACAAATCGCGTCCACCCCACCCGCGAAAACCAGAAAATCGCGCAACTCCGCCCAGCCTTCCACGACGCCGTCATGCAAGCTCTGGGATTCGCAACAGTGGCAGCGCCAGCAAAGTGATAGTTCTAAATTAACCTTTAGCGGGGAGGGGCTTACTGCAGGAGGACCTTTTGTTCTAGGTCCCGAGCCGCTTGCCTCAGATCGTCTGGCTTGCCCAAATCGCGCCAATAATATTCGTCGGCACGAAACGCTGCGATCTTTTCTCCGCTGGCGGCCAGACGCAGATAGGAATCGATAATGGAGAAAATGCCTTCTTCCTTCGTTAGCGGAAACAGGCGCGGAGAGATGACGTGGATGCCGGAAAAAGCCAGGGCTTGCGTTTGCGCCGAGGGTCGAACGATTTCCGGTTTGTGATCGCGCCCGAAGCGACGGCCGCAGAGCTGCTGATGCTCATCGAAGAGGAGTTGGCGACTGCTCTCGCGCTCCTGCACCGCCAGCGTCGCGAGTGCTTTATTCTCCTGGTGAGAGTGCGCCATGCGCTGTAGGTCGATGGAACTGATGACGTCGACGTTGTGCAGCAGGAAGGGCTCATCGGACTTAGGATCTTCCAGGAAAAACCAGCCTGCTCTTTTGAGCCCGCCGCCGGTATCGAGCAACACATCCTCGCGTGAGACTTCGATCCGCATGCCGAAATTATCGTGAGCCTTCAGATACGCGACGACCAAGTCGGCGAAGTGGTGGACGTTGAGGATTACTTCGCGAATCCCAAATGCGCGCAAGCGCGAGAGCGTAATCTCCAGAAGCGTGCGGCCAGCGACTTCCACTAGCGCCTTCGGACGATCATTCGTCAGCGGCCGCAAGCGCGTGCCCAGTCCCGCGGCCAGGATCATAGCTCTCATCGAGGGGCTTTCATTGCGGGGCTTTCATCGGGGCGCCTTCATTTGCCCATCTTCTCCAGCTCCAGGTGCCGCACGGCCACCTCGACACCGTTCGTGGCGCGGAAATGTTTCGCTAACTGCTCCGCCAGAAAGACCGAGCGATGCTGCCCCCCGGTGCATCCGAAGGACACCATCAAATTCTTGAAGCCGCGCTGTCGGTAACTGCTTACGCTCGCATCCACCAGCGACATCACGCTGGCGAGAAACTGGTGCACGCTTTCCTGCTGATTGAGGTAATCAATAACCGGCGCGTCTTTGCCGGTCAGCGCCTTGAAGCGTTCTTCCCGGCCGGGATTCGGAAGGCTGCGCCCATCGAAGACGAATCCGCCGCCGTTGCCGGTTTCGTCCTTCGGCAAGCCGCGGTGAAACGAAAAACTGACAATCCGTACCACCAGGTTTTCCGCTTCGTTCGCCAAGCCCAGCAATTTCTCGGACGCCAGCATGCTCTGGAACGCGCCCAGCAGCGTCGGCAGCGCAATGGGCAGCTCGGCGTGATGGAGCAGCCAGCGCAAGTTTTTCATCGCGTACGGCACGCTCTGCAGAAAATGCGCTTTGCGCTCGTAAAAGCCGCGAAAGCCGTACGCGCCCAAGGCTTGCATGATGCGCACATAAACGTAAGCGTAGTAGTGCCGCATGAAGGCTTCGCGCTCGAGGTTTATGTAATGACCTAGCGCTTCGAGATAATGATTGAGCAAATCCTGGCGCACTTCCGGAGGCAGATCGGCTTTGGCGTCGAACAAAAGAGAAGCGATGTCATACTGCAGCGCGCCCTTGCGCCCACCTTGATAATCCACAAAAAATGGCTGACCGTTGTGCAACAAGATGTTTCGCGACTGAAAATCGCGGTATAGAAAATAATCGCGGTCCGCGGTCATCAAGAATTCGGTCAAGCGGCCGAAATCGTTTTCCAGGGCCTGCTCATTGAAGGGTATGCCCGCGAGCCGCAGAAAATAATATTTAAAGTAATTCAGGTCCCACGCGACCGACTGGCGATCGAAGCTGGCGATGGGATAACAAACACTGTAATCCAAATCGCGCCCGGCCTCGACCTGAAAACGCGGCAGCACGGCGACCACTTTGCGATACGCATCCACCACCACTGGAGCGATGTTCTCACCGCTGCGATTTTTCGAGAGGAACTCAAACAGCGTCGCGTCGCCCAGGTCTTCTTCGAGGTAGGCGCCTTGGTTCAGGTCTTCGCCGTAAATTTCCGGTACCGGCAGTCCTTGCTTGCGAAAATGCCTGGAGAATTCCAGAAACGCAGCGTTCTCTTCGCGCATGCCATACAGAATGCCAATCGCGCTGGCGCGCTCGTTGGAAAGCCGGATGATCTTGCGCCCCGACCCGCCGAGTTCTCCCTGCAGCGGCTGCACCCGCTTCACCGGCGAGTGGAAGTGCTCCTCAAACAGTTTATTGAGAATGTCCATGAAAGAGTTTTCCGGTAATCCTGTTTTGTACCACAAGTGATTCGCTAGAAGGGATTTGCCTGCCGGTGAGTTGCTATCTTTCCAAGCGCGCTTTCAACCCCTTCCAGCTCAGCCGCGAAAGAGCATTCGGCCTAGTTTGTCGCCTAGCCGCTTAGCTTCTTGTGCGTCGCTGGCATTGCGGAAACGCTCGACAAGCTTCTCAAATTCTCGTTGCTTCGCTTCCTCGGCCCGGATTCCAGACCGGCGTTGATCGGTCTTCTTCTCTGATCTCATCACATCAGTATGCACTAAGTAGGTCAGCTCCAAAGCTTTGCGTGGTTCTGTTGCGAACGTATTGACGAACTGGCGGCAAAACGCACTTTCTCGCCGGGTTGCTCCTCGTGAGGTTTCACGCTCGCGGCTATAATTCCAAGATGCCATCTCAGCCCAAGGAACGCAGGCGCACCGAGCAACGGAACGGCGCGTCGACAAATCTCGACCGCATGACCGCGATGCAGATTGTGCGCTTGATGAACCGCCAGGACCGCAAAGTGGCCGCTGCGCTCGGCCGGGAGCTTCCCGCCATCGCGCGCGCGGTCGACGCCATCGTCGAGGGCATACGCCACGGTGGACGGCTGATTTATATAGGTGCGGGCTCGAGCGGGCGCATGGCCGTGCTGGACGCCGCGGAGTGCCCGCCAACCTTTGGAACTTCGCCGAAACTCGTGCAAGCATTGATTGCCGGCGGCAGGCCTGCGGTGACCGGCGCAGTGGAAGGCGCGGAGGATTCTGTTGCAAACGCGGAGCGCGATTTGCGCGCAAAAAAATTGACGCGCCACGACGTGGTGATCGGGATCACCGCGAGCGGCACGACTCCGTACGTCCTGGCAGCGCTGAAGCATGCGCGGAGGCGCAGCGCGACGACAGTCGCGATTACGGTGAACCCACATACCCCAGTGGCGCGCCTGGCGAAAATTCTCATCGCAACCGAAGTGGGCCCCGAAGTCTTGACGGGGTCAACGCGCCTGAAGGCCGGGACGACGCAGAAAATGGTGCTGAACATGCTTTCTACCGCGGCGATGGCGCGGCTGGGGCATGTTTATGAAAACCTGATGATTGATGTAAAGCCTTCAAATCAGAAGGTTTCTGATCGAATCCGGCGCATCCTCGCCGAAGCCAGCGGCAAGAGCCTGTCTGCGGCGGAACACGCTCTGCGGCAGGCTGGACACAACATGCGGGCCGCATTAGTTATGCTGAAGCTGGGGCTCGACGTCCGCGGCGCGAAGAAAAAGTTGGCGGAGGCAAAAGGAGATCTGCGTGAAGCACTGGGCGAGTAGGCACCATAAGCAACGCGTCTCCGCGCAACTCCGCGTCTCTGCGTTATCTCTTTCTGCGGGTCAGGTCCAATGGACAAATTTCTAATCAAAGGCGGCAAGGCCCTGGACGGAACCGTGAGCGTCAGCGGCGCGAAAAATTCCGCGCTGCCGGTAATGGCCGCCGCTCTGCTCACCTCCGACAAAGTGACCGTGCACAACATCCCCAAAGTTCGCGACCTGATCACCATGAGCAAACTTCTCGCGTTCATGGGCGCCACCGTTTCCATCGCCGAAATTCCTGCCAGCGATTACACCATTTCCGCTCCCACGCTGAATCATGCGGAAGCTCCCTACGAGCTGGTGAAAACCATGCGCGCCTCCATTCTCACCCTCGGCCCGCTCATGGCCCGCCTCGGCGTTGCCCGCGTTTCCCTTCCCGGAGGCTGCGCCATCGGCGCGCGTCCGATCGATCTGCATCTCTCGGCACTCGAAAAGATGGGCGCGGAAATCACCATGTCGCACGGCTACATCGAAGCCAAGGTGCCCAATCACGGCCGCCTGAGAGGCGCGCACATCATTTTCGAGAAAATCACTGTCACCGGCACGGAAAATATTCTGATGGCCGCCACGCTCGCCGACGGAGAAACTATTCTGGAAAACGCAGCCTGCGAGCCGGAAGTCACCGACCTGGTCCTCATGCTGCGCAAAATGGGCGCCTGCATCGCGGGCGACGGCACCTCCACCTTGCACATTCGCGGCGTGAAGGAACTTCACGGCTCCGAGCACACGGTAATCCCAGATCGCATCGAAGCCGGCACCTTTATGATCGCCGGCGCCATCACCGGCGGCGATTTGACGATTGCCAACTGCGCCCCGGAACATCTCGGCGCGGTCATCGCTAAGCTGCAGCAAGCAGGTGTCGGCATCGACATCCTCGACAACTCCACCCTGCGTGTTCGTCCTTCCGCCAAGCTCGTTGCGGCGGACGTCACCACCGAGGAGTACCCGGGCTTCGCGACCGACATGCAGGCGCAGTACATGGCCCTGGCCACGCAAGCCGAAAGCACCTCGGTCATCACCGAAACAATTTTCGAGAATCGCTATCTCCACGCCAGCGAGATGGTGCGCATGGGTGCGAACATTTCGGTCGACGGCCGCCGCGCCGTCGTCCGCGGCCCCGCTCAACTCTCCGGAACCACAGTACAAGCCTCCGACTTGCGCGCCAGCGCCGGCCTGGTCCTTGCCGCGCTTGTCGCCAGCGGCGAAACCATCATCGACCGCGTCTATCACATCGATCGCGGCTACGAAGGCATAGTGGAAAAGCTCCGCGGCGTAGGCGCTGACATCACCCGCCTCCACGCGCCGGCCTCCTAACCACGCACTCGCGCCGAATAGCCCTCGCGCATCGCTGGCATCTTGCCGGCGCGGCCAGAATCTTGCCAGGGCCGTGTTGGCCAGCAAAGTTACCTGGAATTTGCTACAATTCGCCGCTCAACCGTGCCCGCGCCGTCTGCGTGGCTGGAGGCAGTTATGGCTAACCCCGAATTACTTTCTCGGCTGGATGCTGCAATCGCCGAGAAAAATCTCCTGAAGCATCCGTTCTATCAAGATTGGCAGGCAGGCAAACTCACCCGCGAAGCCCTGCAGCTCTATGCCGCCCAGTATTACCGCCACGTGGAAGCCTTCCCCAAGCATCTCCGTGTGCTGGCTGCCCGCACCGAAGGTCCCCTGCGCGACACCGTGATGGAAAATCTCGCTGAAGAAGAAAATCCCAGCGCCCCGCATCCAAAGCTCTGGCGCGATTTTGCCGCCGCCGTCGGAGTCGGCGAAGACGACATTACCTGCTGCCCCGCCCTTCCCGGCACACAAAATGTGGTCGCCACCTTCCGCGAAATTTGCGGCGACCGCCCGGTAGCCGAAGCCGTTGCCGCCCTCTACGCCTATGAAGCGCAAGTCCCCGAAATCGCCAGCACGAAAGTGGACGGCCTCCGCAAATTCTACGGCGTCGACAAACCCGCCGCGCTCGCCTACTTCGTTATCCACGAAGAGGCCGACAAGGCTCACCGCGAAGCGTGGCGCGCATGGCTTAATGAACACGCCGACACGAACAGCAACGATGAGGTCGTCGCCACCGCCACCGAGGCCCTGACTGCCCTCTGGGGCGCGCTCGACGCAGTCCACCGCGACCGCAACTAGGCCCCAAAACAAGATCGCGAACGAGCGCCCGCATTCACGCGGACGAACAGCATTAAAAAAATGAGGCCCGGCAAACTCTGCCGGGCCTCTTCTTCTCCGCGAGTCTCAGCGAACTCTGCGTCTCTGCGGTATATTTTCTCTTGATCTTTTCCGCTGCTCTTCTCTTGTTCCTTACTCTGAAGCTGCGCTAGCGCCGCCGGTGCTTCCACCGCCGCCAGTCCCAGCCGCCTCTTTCTTCTGCTGCTTCTCGCGCGCTTCGCGAATCAGCGCCTTGCGCGAGAGCCGCACTTTGTTGCCTTCAATCGAGAGCACTTTGACCAGCACTTGATCGCCCAGCTTCAACTCATCGCGGACGTCGCGTATGCGATGCTCCGAAATCTCGCTGATGTGCAGCAAGCCGTCGGTGCCTGGGAATAGCTCGACAAACGCGCCGAACTCCGCGAGTCGCACCACTTTGCCGAGGTAGGTTTTGCCGATCTCCGCCGAAGCGGTCACTTCGCGCACCATTTGCAGAGCGGAATCGCCGCCCGCGCCGCTGGTCGAGAAAATGTGCACCGTGCCGTCTTCCAGCACGTCGATCTTCACGCCCGTAGCTTCGATGATGGACCGGATCTTCTTCCCGCCCGGGCCAATTAAATCGCGAATCTTGTCCGTAGGAATGTGCAGCTTGTAAAGCCGCGGTGCGTACGTCGAAATAGCAGACCGCGCCTCGGTCAGCGTCTTCTCCATGGTGTCGAGAATCTCCAGCCGCGCCTTCTTCGCCTGCGCCAGAGCCTCGCGCATCATGCCGATGCTGATGCCCAACACCTTGATGTCCATCTGCAGCGCCGTAATTCCCGCGCGCGTGCCGGCCACTTTGAAGTCCATATCGCCGTAGTGATCTTCCGCTCCGGCAATATCCGTCAAGATCGAATATTTCTTGTCGTCGCCGACCACCAGGCCCATGGCGATGCCTGCGCAAGCCGCCTTCATCGGCACGCCCGCGTCCATCAACGCCAGCGAGCCGCCGCAAACGGTAGCCATCGACGACGAACCGTTCGATTCCAAGATGTCGGAAACCAACCGCATCGCGTACGGGAAGTCCGCCTCCGGCGGCAGCAAATTCACAAGAGCGCGTTCCGCAAGCGCGCCGTGGCCAATCTCGCGGCGCCCAGGCCCGCGCAAAAACTTCACTTCGCCCACGCTGAATGGCGGAAAATTGTAGTGCAGCATGAAGCGCTTGAACTGGTCCTGCTCGAACAGCAAATCCAGCCGCTGCATATCTTCTTTCGTGCCCAAGGTCAGCGTCGCCAGCGCTTGTGTCTCCCCGCGCGTAAACAGCGCCGAGCCATGCACGCGCGGCAGCAAACCCACTTCGCAGGTAATCTGGCGAATCTGATCAAACGCGCGCCCATCCGGACGCCGCCGCTTGTTCAAAATATCGTCGCGGAAAAACTCTTCGCGCAGCCGCTCGAAAGCGCGCTTCGCCAGCGTACGCTTCTCTTCGTCGTCTTCAGGAATGGCCTCGACAATCTCGCCCTTCAGCGCATCCACCAGGTGATAGCTGTCTTTCTTCGGATGCTTCTGCGTATCGAGCGCATCGTGCAACCGGTCGCCGTATTTCTTCGCGATCTCCTTGTACAACGCCTGATCAAAGGGCAGCGGCTCGACGGTCACCTTCTTCGGATTGATCCGCTTATACAACTCCTTAATCGCGCCGACAATTTTCTTGATCTGCGCATGTCCAAACTCGAGGGCATCCACAACCGATTCTTCGGAAACCTCCAGCGCGCCGGACTCCACCATCACGATCGCGTCTTCCGTTCCCGCAATCACGATGTTCAGCAAACTCTTCTTCTGGTCCGCGACGGTCGGATTCGCCACCAATTGCCCATCCAGCAATCCCACGCGCACCGCCGCGATCGGCTTCTCGAACGGCAGATCCGAGCAGTAGCAAGCCGCCGAAGCGCCCGTTACGGCGATCACATCGGGATCGTTGTCGCTGTCCGCAGACAGCACCATGCTCACGATCTGCGTCTCATTGCGCCACGATTCCGGGAACAGCGGCCGCATCGGACGGTCAATCAGCCGCGAAGTCAAAATCTCTTTTTCCGAAGGGCGTCCTTCGCGCTTGAAAAATCCGCCGGGAATTTTTCCCGCGGAGTAAGTATTCTCGCGATAGTCCACCGTCAGCGGCAGAAAATCCCGGTCGTTCACCGTCGGCGCCATGCAAGCTGTGGTCAGCACCACCGTATCCCCATAACGCGCCACAATCGCGCCGTTGGCCTGCTTGGCGATCTTGCCCGTCTCCAGAATCAGCGGGCGTCCGCCGACCTCGACCGTCACTTGGTGTGGAGCAGGCGTAACATTGTTTTCAGACATAACTCATTTTCCTTTGGCTCCGCCGCAGCGGAGCATTTCCGCGAAGACTCTGCCTTCGCTCATTTGTAGATAGAAAGAGGTGAGAGGTATTGAGAGGCTGACGCTAACGCCGGACTACACCACGAAAAACGCCGGCCGGCTACGGCCGAGTTCCAGCCAATTCACTGGCCGCAAAACAATTCGCCGACACACTTCCACTTTGATTTTCCAGCAGTGGATGCCGCACACCCAGGCGGTTACTTGCGCAGGCTAAGGCGTTCAACAATCTCGCGGTACCGATCCGGGTCCCGGCGGTTGAGATAATCCAGCAAACGTCGCCGTTTGTTTACCATCATGATTAACCCGCGGCGGGATGCGTGGTCTTTTACGTGGGACTTGAGGTGCGTTGTCAGGTAGTTGATCCGCTCGCTCAGAAGCGCGATCTGCACTTCCGGTGAGCCCGTGTCCTTTACATGTGCGCGGAACTGTTCGATCAACACTGCCTTGGCTTCGCTCAAGTGCCCCTCTCCGTCGTCCCCTGAATTTTTCCTCTTCTCTTCGACCAAATCAGGCTAACACAATACTTACAAAGCTGTAAAGCGAACTCAAACAAAATGTGGGGCTTGGCAGCCGCGCCGGAGCATGTCAGTATCTTTTCGCAGCTCCGCAAATTAACATTTTATGCTGAACAAAAAGGAGAGAATCTGCATGCGCAAAGTAACTTCCTTCGGTACCGCTCTGTCTCTGTGCCTGATGATCTGGTCGGCCTCGATCGTCAGCGCGCAAGAGAAAAAGTCCCGCCCCAGCCCGCCCGCCAAAGCCGAGTGCAAGCTGCCCGACGGCAAGGCCATTACCATCGACTACTCCAGCCCGCGGGCCAAAGGCCGCAAAATTTTTGGCGACTTGGTTCCTTACGGCCAGGTTTGGCGCGCCGGAGCCAATGAAGCCACTACGTTCGTCACCACCTCCGACATCACTGTCGGCGGAAAGGCCGTCCCCGCCGGAAAATACACCATGTTCGCTATTCCCAGCGAAGACAAATGGAGTCTCATCATCAGTAAAAAAACCGGTGAATGGGGCACCGCCTACCCCGGCCCCGAGAACGATCTCGTTCGCGTGGACATGAAAGTCTCGAAGACTTCTTCGCCCGTCGAGAATTTCACCCTCGCCTTCGATCAAAGTGGAAACGGTTGCACCCTGCGCATGGAGTGGGAAAACACGCGCGCCTCAATCGACATCAAGTAGCCTGTGGGACAGCCATTTCTGGCTGTCCTAGCAAAGACCTTTCGTGGGATGCGGCGGTCTTGTCTACCCTAAGTTGCGAAGGGCCGCCGCTTTCACGGCGTGAATGCGCCGGAGACGTGCCGTCGCTACTCCCGTTGTAGCCGCGCCGTGCCGCGATCCACCAGCACGACTGCGCCAATCACCATCGCTCCGGCCAGCGCCACATTTAATGTCACGACCTCGCCAGCCAGTAGCCATCCCAGCAACACCGCCACAATCGGATTCACATACGTGTGCGTCGCCACCAGCGTCGGCGAATAATGCTCCAGCAACCAGTTGTACGCCGTGAACGTAATCAGCGACCCGAACACAATTAGATACGCCAGCGCCATCCACGAGCGATGCGAAACCGCTGCGAAATGAAAGCCCCTGCCTTCCCCGGCGATCGTCCCCGCAAGCAGCAACAACAGCGAACCCGAAACCAGCGAAAGCGCGGAGAGCAGCAGCGGATGGCCGGACAGATGCGACTTCCGTGAATACACAATCCCCACCGCCCAGGACAGCGCGCCCAGCAACGTAACCACCGCGGCCGTCACCATTCCCGGCCCGGTCATCAGCGTGTTCTTCCCAAACAGCAGCGCCACGCCGCCGAGTCCCAGCGCAATCCCCGCCAACAAGCGAGCATTCATCCGCCAACGCTTTTCGGCCGCAGCCGCCAGCACGAAAACGAAGATTGGCTCAGTGGCAACCAAGAGCGAAGCCAGCCCTGAATTAATCCGCTGTTCCGCCCAATGCAGCGCGCCATGTCCGCCGAGAAAAAACAGCGCGCCGATGATGACGCTCGCACGCAGTTGCGCGGCCGTCGGCCGCAGCTTCTTCCAGGCGCACCACGCCAGCAGAATCGCGCCGGCCACCAGGTGCCGGAAACCCGCGGTGTACAGCGCAGGAATCGTCTCCACCGCGTAGCGAATGGCCAAATACGTCGATCCCCAAATGATGTAAATCGCGAAGAACGCCAGTGCTACTTGCACACGCATAGAGCGCGTCCTGCTCGCCGGCAGCACTCCGGCCGCGGAAACCCTGGTGATTGCAGGAGTGCTCATGATGGGCGCCTTGCCGGACCAATACTCCCAGCCGTGGGCCCTTTCGTGTAACGAGCTATTCCTGTTATACTCATTACATGAGAATAGCGCGGCTCGCGTAACGAGTCAAGCGCATTTACCTCATTACCATGATTCGCACTCTGCAGGACTATCGCAAGGCCGGATTCGGCGGCCAGTTTGCCTGGCTCGACTTCGTCAACAGCCAGGAGCGTGACGGCTTCGGCCGTCTGACCGACCATCTCGACAATCCGAACTGGCTCGCCAATTTTTTGCGTCATTTTCATCTGGCAGACCCGCTTCCCGCGGCGCCTCCGCTCCGTGAGCTTGCCGACTTCCGCGAATTCCTGCGCGGCATCGCCGAACATCTAGCCGCCGGCCGCATCCCTACTGCGAGCGATGTCCGCACACTCAATGCGACCCTCATGGTGCCCGCGCGCCAAAAACTCTTCCAGCACCAAAATGGATTTCACGCGGAGCTTTTTCCGGTGCGTTCCGGCTGGCCTTGGATTTTATCGAGGATTGCCGCGTCGCTCGCCGACACGTTGACACGCCACGACCGCGAACGCGTCAAGATCTGCGCCAACGACGGCTGCCGCTGGGCCTACTACGATGTCACGAAAGGAAACACCCGCCGCTGGTGTAATGATCGGACCTGCGGCAACCGCGACCGCGTCCGCCGCGCCCGCGCAGCCGCAAGGCGCAGCCGCTAAAGTGGGACAGCCATTTCTGGCTGTCCGCCACATTTTGTGGAGCGCGGCGGTCTTGTTTATCCTGAGCTACGAAGGGCCGCCATTTTCACGGTGTGTCAAACGGCTGCAGAACTTCCCGCCACCTCGGGCTTACCCCGACTTCTTCCCCACCAACGCCAAAAACTCATCCCGCGTCTGCTTGTTTTCTCGAAACGCTCCCAGCATCGCGCTGGTCATCGCCTGCCCATGCTGCTTCTCGACGCCCCGCATCTGCATGCACAAATGCCGCGCCTCGATAATGACGCCCACTCCCTGCGGCGCGATTTTCTCCTCGAGCGCGTGCGCAATCTGGCTAGTCATGCGCTCCTGAATCTGCAAACGCCGGGCATACATATTCACCAGCCGCGCCACTTTGCTCAACCCAATCACTTTCTTGCTCGGCAAATAGGCTACGTGCGCCTTCCCGAAAAATGGCAGCAAGTGATGCTCGCACAAACTGAAAAACTCAATGTCCTTCACCACCACCATCTCGTCATAGCAAACGCTGAACGTCGCGCCGTTCAGCAGGTGATCCACGTTCTGGTGATACCCGCTAGTGAGGAACTTCAGCGCCTTCTCATAACGCTCGGGCGTCTTCTTCAACCCCTCGCGCTCCGGATCCTCCCCGATCAGCGCAATCATCTTGCGCACAAGTGAAGCCACGCTCTCCGTTTTCGCGCCCTCTTTATTGTCGTTCAGCAGAATCTCTTCTGTTGGTTTGGTCACGGCTGCACCCTTCCGTTCTCCCCAGCATACTCAAAGCTATTATTCGTCGTCTCTTGCACTCGCACCCGCTCCAGCTTCGCCTTCGGGAAACCCCTCAACCGCTGGAAAATCTCAATGCACAAATTCTCCGTGGTCGGCACCACGTTTCGAAACGCCTCGACATCCTCGTTCAGCGAATGATGATCGAATACATCAAGCACTTCGCGCTCCACAAACGTATCCAGCTCCGCCAAATTCGCAATCATCCCCGTTGCCGGATCCACATCGCCGGAGACGCTGATCTCCAGCATATAGTTGTGCCCGTGCCCGTGAGGATTCGCGCATTTCCCAAACATCCGCGCGTTCTCTTCTTCGCTCAACTTCTCGGTGTGCAAACGATGCGAAGCCGCAAACCGATACCGACGCCCCAGCTCAATTTTTACGCCGCGTAGGGGCGCAGCACTGCTGCGCCCCAACTCGGCAAGATCGCTCCGGTTATCGATCGCCATTTTCACTAAACCGCCGCTCCATTCCGGTAACAATCCGCAAACAAATCCGCCGACTCATACAACCGCACGCGATGCAATCGCCCCTGCTTGATCTTCGGATCGAGCAATTCCCAGATCACCCGCGCGATATTCTCGCAAGTCGGAATCTGCCCCTTCAACTCCGCCACCTCATAATTCAAGAAACGGTGATCCATCCGCTGCATCACTTCGCGCTCTAAAATCTCCTTCAGCTCCTTCAAATCCAACACCATCCCGGTGACCGGGTCCGGCTCCCCCGCCACGGTAACTTCCAAGGTGTAGTTGTGCCCATGCCCGTGCGGGTTATTGCATTTCCCAAAGACGCGCCGATTCTCTTCCGGCGAAAGCGCCGGGTTGTTGTAAAGATGCGAAGCCGAAAACTCAATCTTCCGAGTAATCAAAACCATATCGTTTTCGCTACCCCGCGGCCCGGACCGAAACCCGCCGTCCCTTCCACTCTACAACTCCTTGCGCATGTGCCCGGTAAGACGCCCAAAGCACACCCGCATACAACACTACAGCGGCTATGTAATACAGGATGAAGATGCCCCTGAATTGGTTACGCAGCAGAGTGCTCGCGTACACCGCATGCCGCGCCACCAGAAGGCCCAGTCCGGCCACAAACGCAATCGGCGCCTTAAATCCCAGAACCAGCAGCGCAAACGGAATCCACGGCACTACCGAAAGCAATTCCCGATACACCGCGCCGGGCGTCCCTCCCACCAATAAATACAAATTCTTCTTCCACCCTTCCCACATCGCGCCAAACGAGCGGTACATTCGCACCCGCACTACGCCCGCGCCGGGACCAAACCAAATCCTGTATCCTTCCGCCTTCGCACCCTTGGCCAGCGCAACATCCTCCAACACTTCTCCCGCAACGCTCTCATGTCCGCCAATCGCGTCATAAGCATCGCGGCGCATCATCAAGAATTGACCGTTTGCGGCCGCCGCTGCTGACTTTGCGTCATTCACCGCGTCGTACGAAAAGTATCTGGCCAGCCGACAGTACACAAATGGAATCAGAGCCTTTTCGTACCAATTCTCCGTGATCTGCTCCGGCGAAAACGAAACCAGCGCCGCATCTGTTTCCTTCGCAATCCGCAATGCTCGCGCTGTCGCGCCATCCCGCAGCTCCGCGTCCGCATCCGTGAATAACAGCCATCGGCCCGTCGCGTGCTTCGTCCCCTCCGACAACGCATGATTCTTGCCGAGCCACCCGGCGGGGATGTCTCCCGCGTCAAATAACTGCAAATTCCGGATCTGCCCAGTCAGCCCGCGGACAATTTCCGCCGTGCGATCTGTCGATTGATCGTTCACCACAAGGATTTCAGCAATCTCCGCTTGCCGTGCCAGCGACCTCACACACGTCTCGATCGTAGTCTCTTCGTCGCGCGCAGGCACAATCGCGGTAATACGCTCATCCAGCGCAGGTTCCGGGATGGCAGTTGCGGATTCGCTCTTCGCGGAATGAGTCGGCATGGTGTGGTTGGAGCGACCGTTCGCGATTCGTGGCAGTTAGGCTAGTATAGCATCCATGGGAACGGGTCGAAGACTCCTGGCTTGGGGCGCGCTAGCCTTCGGGATCGGCATGATCGTGCTCTTCGCCATGCCCAGCTACCGCCAGGGCGAAGCCTCCATCGCCGGAACAACTGCCAAGGATTTCTCCCTGGACGTGTCCGGTAAACCCGTTCGTTTGTCGGATTTCCGGGGCAAAGTCGTGGTCCTGGACTTCTGGGCCAGTTGGTGTCCGCCGTGCGTTGCGGAAGCTCCCTCGCTCAACCGCCTCCAGAAGTACATCGAGTCTCGCAACGCCTTGGTCCTCGGAGTCGCCGCCGACGAAGATCCCTACGCCTTCTCCAAATTTCTTATCGACCAGGGCGTGACCTTCCCCACTTACCGCGACCCCGCCACTAAGGACCGCAGTTCTCCCATCGCCCTTTCGTACGGCACCTCCATGATCCCCGAAGCCTACATCATCGACCGCCGTGGCAAAATCGCTCGCAAAGTCATCGGCCCCCAGGAATGGGACTCCCCCGAGATGCGCGCCTACTTCGACGCCCTCCTCGGCCAACCCTGACCCAAATGAAGCCGAACCCGGGGGTGCGCGACTTTAAAGTGAGATTGACGCCCGTCTCGCGTCCCAGTAATCCTCGAATTTGCGCTAAAGCTGACAGCAACGGAGAGCGATGATGCAGTGCGCTGCGGCCTGAAGGACGTTCAGCAAACCAAGATGAGAGGTCGCCAGCGAGTGCAGCGAAGCCAGCAATTTTTCGATCTCGCCGTTATCGAGTTTATCTTGCTTCCCCATCCGTACCCTAACTGGAACTGAGCCGACGTTTTCAAAATAAGACCCTGGAAGCTCCGTACGCATGGTTCATGAATCGGAGGATCAAGCGCGCCAAGCAGATGCTTCTTGACCCCAACCAGTCCTCAGTTGATATCGCGTTACAGACAAGATTCTACAGCCAGAGCCATTTTACGGAGGCGCTTCGCCGGCGAGTCGGGTTGTCCCCGCCCGATGGCGAAGAAGGCCAAGTCCTTTTATTATCCCAACCCATTAGTCTTGATTTTGAACGACTGAGACCCTCAGCTCAATCGAAGTTTCTGCACGATTTTAAAGAGTTCCCTCCCCAAATCCGTCGTGAAATCCCCGCCCGGCGCCAGCTTGGTTGCAATTGATACGACTGAGGTGGTATCGGCTCCGGCCGCTTCGATCTGGCGTAGGACAGCCCGTTCCGTTCGCTCGGACATCCCGCCACAAGCGTCCACTGGGACCAATACTTCATAACCTTCCGCGCGAGCGTCGAGCACCGCATGCAACACAACTGCTTCTGTTGCGAATCCACCAATGATCAGAACTTTACGCTTGGACTGCGCGAGCAGAGTCTTTGTCGCCTCATCCCAAAATGGGCTTACCGAGACACGCAGCTTCTCTTGAGCAAAGCCGCTACCACGTAACTCGGAAATCAGCTCAGGCGCTTGATCGCCTTCCGGCACCACGCTCAAGGTTGTGGGAAGCGAAAACAATCGAGCGATCCCCAGCAATACTCCGGCCGACTTGCCTAGCGCGCCCGGCTCGATTGTTTTGCTACGCGCCACAATCTGCGGTTGTAAATCGCACAAGAGTAGCTGAGCGGAATGCGTCGATAGCTGGTCCCATGCCGACGCTCCGTTACCCATGTGAAGCCCCCATCTTTGCCGAGGAGGTCTGCGGGATGAGCCATTTGTCGCAGTACTCCGCCAGTTTTGCGACCGATGTGTCAGATCCGGTAAAGGCCACGTATCCATCCGGTCGCACCAGAACGATTGAAGGCGAGGCGCCGAAGTATTTTTCGAATCCGTGTTGTCCCGGAATGGCCGCTATCTGGTGCCCGCGCATCAGATAATGCCAAGGCCCAACAGCAGTCTGTATCTCGGAATGTGTTTTGGCAGGGTCTGGAATGTTGCTGTATAGGAGCGTAAAGCACGAAGGGTTCAAGAGGCTGAAGATTGTGGCCGGCCGCGGCTGTTTTTCGGCTGAGCCTTCTCGATTGAGCACAGTAACGGGAAAGTCGGGTAATCGATCCCCGGCTCGCAGTTCGCCCGAATGGCCGCCTGAAACCGACAATGGACTTTCACGATAGTTGAGCGCAAGTTGGCTCATATGTTCGGTGCTGTTTTGCTGAATGTTGTCCATGCTCACAAGCCAAGGGGCCACATAGTTGAACACAGAACGGAACAGTGTGCTTTCGGAACCAATTGTGTGCGTCAGGGCTTCGGTTTTTTTCAGAACGCTTTGGATTACGGGTAGGCGGTCTTTACTGTACGTTTCCAGCAGTTCCGGCTTGGCCTGCCCTTTCATCACCATTGCCAACTTCCAGCAGAGACTTATCATGTCCTGCATGCCCGTATTCATTCCCTGCGCTCCCGCCGGACTATGAATATGGGCCGAGTCTCCACCCAGAAACACTCTGCCAACCTGAAGCCGATTAACCATCCGGCTATTGATGCGAAACCACGAACTCCAGCTCATGTCATGAAACTTCGCAGGAATGTGTGAGCGTTGGTCGTAGAGCTGCTGCAACTCCTCTAGCGATGGTTGGGTTTCCTTCGATGACTTGCTGATTGGGTTGCTGGCCATCAGTCGAAAACGCCGGCCACCCATAGGAAAAAGCCCCAAGAACCCGTGCTCGGATGAGAAAATGTGGAAATCAGTTTCGACAAGCTCACCGCCGATATGGAGGTCGCCCAGGGCGTAGTCCTCAACGAGCGACTTGCCTTCGAAGTGAAGTCCAACCGTACCACGGGCAGTACTGTGGGCACCCTCCGCGTCGATTAAGTACGAACATTCGAACTGCTCTAGCGAGCCATCCCTATGCTGGAGAACGGCGGTCAGTTTTGTGTCGCGATCGGCTTGGCCCAAGGCGAAGAATGTGAGATTTCGCTCGATCGTGACACCCGCCTTGTCTAACGCCTCTCGCAACACTTTCTCGGTCTCGGCTTGAGAGACAAACAGCAAATAGTTGTATTTGCTGCTGATCCGTTCGAACTCGAGGCGCAAAATTCGCTTGCCGTCGCCGTAAATGCTCAACGCGAGCCCAGGGTTTCCGAGCTTTACGAGCGACGATGCCAGGCCGCGTTGTTCGAGGAGTTCAAGTGTTCTTGCTTGCACTCCGATTGCTCGTGAAGTGGTTTCAGGTTTATCGTTTTTGTCGATCAGCCGCACGGGGATATTGAATCTCGAGAGCTCAATGGCTGCCATCATTCCGGTCGGCCCCGCACCTGCGATCAAAACTGGTTTCAAGTCTTCATTCATGTTTTGTCCTCCAGTCTTGCGATCTTTATCTGGTCAATCGCCTCATTGCTCTGCCTGCCTCAGACCTTCCCTCCTCTTTCCGTCGAACTAAGCCTTCATGATCCCTGGTCGAGAGCTGGATTGTAGACATCTACCCTTCGGTTTGGAATTGAACATCGTCAAAGCCGCCAACTGGCACCTCAAACGGGATTTCCATTTTAGGCTTCCCAGCACGGTTTCGGTATACCATCCATTCCGGGTGCGCGACTTTAAAGTGAGATTGACGCCCGTCTCGCGTCCCGGGGGGAGCGGGGACAGGGGATCGGGGACAGACGGGACCTCTTAGAAAGCGGTCACCTGTCCCTCAACCGCACCTCCGACCAGTTGTCCCCGCGTACCCCTCCTGCTACTTTCTACCCCGAGTGGAATCGAGAGGTGGGAAATCGGGGACAGACGGGACGTTTCAGCGGGTGGCGCAGCCCTGCGGTTTTCAGGGTGCGGATTGTGACTTTTCCGAGCTCTTTCCCGCTCGTCGCTGTTAGCTGCTGCTAATAGCCGTTCACCCCCAAATCTCGCCCATTTAATGCTTTTATATTTACTTTCCCAGTTATACCCAGCTACCCTTCCCCATGGTCGCCCCAGTCCCCGCTCAAAATTCACCGCTGTACCTCTATGCCGTCAGGCCTCACCCGTCAACGAACCCGCCCGGCGTATTTTCTTCTTCGATTCGCACGAAATACGCCGTCACGGATCACGAATCGGATATTTCGCACGCTTTGTTTCCATGTAACTCCTGCGTTTGCTATCACATCCCTGTAACCCCAGCAGTTTCATGCGATTACGCACTCTTTCGCTCAAGCGCGCCGCTATCCCTTCTATTCTCAACAGCTTCCGCACTCTTTCTATTGTGACGGGGGTGGGT
>Ga0209131_1000369_pt1 | contig 32722 bp, 21 predicted proteins | sample GraSoi_2013_40cm_FD_185826 | JGI IMG/M metagenome (GOLD analysis project Ga0209131, IMG submission 185826) | Grasslands soil microbial communities from the Angelo Coastal Reserve, California, USA - Sample 9_17_2013_40cm (SPAdes) (version 2) | ecosystem: Environmental > Terrestrial > Soil >...
CAGCGACGTGGCCGCCATCCTCGTCGAGCCGATCCAGGGCGAAGGCGGGTATCTGGTGCCGCCCGACGGGTTCCTGCAGGGCCTGCGCGAGCTGTGTGACCGCCACGGAATCCTGCTGATCTTCGACGAGGTGCAGTCCGGCATCGGGCGTACGGGAAAGATGTTTGCCAGCCAGCACTGGGGTGTCTCGCCCGACATCATGACGCTGGCGAAGGGCCTGGGATCGGGCATGCCCATCGGCTTGATGGTCGCGCGGCGGCGCCATATGGAAAAGTGGAAGCGCGGCGCCCACGGCAATACTTTTGGCGGCAATCCGCTGTGCTGTGCGGCGGCCCTGGCTACCCTCGACCTGGTGGAGCACGAGTACGCCGCCAACGCCGACAGCGTCGGTCAATACTTCATCCACGCGCTGCGCCAGCTGCAACAGCGCTTCGAGTGCGTCGGCGACGTGCGCGGCAAGGGACTCATGATCGGCATGGAGCTGGTCAGTGACCGGAGCGAGCGCAAGCCTGCGAAGCAGTTGTGCCAGCGGGTGCTGACGCGCGCCTATCACAACGGACTGCTGTTGCTGTCCTGCGGGCAAAGCACAGTGCGATTCATTCCGCCGCTGATGGTGACGCGGACGCACGTCGATGAAGCGATGGGGATGATCGAAACCGCGCTGCGTGAAGCGCTCGCGGAGAGTTGAAGTGTTCCGCCGCCGAATGCGCTAAGCAAGGCCGATGATCGCCACGGCACTGACGCTCTGCGTCGGCATGCCGCCGAGGTTGTGACTGAGCGCCAGTGAGGACGCCTGCCGGCGCTGGCGTGCGCCGGCCCGGCCCAGCAGCTGCAGATAGTTTTCATACAGCATCCGCAGACCCGACGCGCCGATCGGGTGTCCAAAGCACTTCAGTCCGCCATCGAGCTGGCAGGGCAGCGCCCCGTCGGCATCGAAAGTGCCGTCCAGCACGTCGGTCCAGCCGCGCCCCACCGCGCTGATGTGCAGGTCTTCCATCGTCACGAGCTCGGTGATCGAGAAGCAGTCATGCACTTCCAGCATGCTGAGCTCCTCGCGCGGACGGGTGATGCCGGCTTCCGCATAGGCACGCCTGGCAGCGACGCGTGTCGTGTGCAGGTAGCTGCCATTCCACTCCGATGCCTGGCTTTCCCAGCCGTTGGAGCTGACGACCTGCAGGGCCTTGACCGCCACCAGTTCGCGCTTGCCGAGGCTGCGCGCGATCTCCGGTGTGGTGACGATCGCGCAGGCCGCGCCGTCCGAGACGCCACAGCAGTCATACAGTCCCAGCGGCTCGGCGATGATCGGCGCATTGAGGACCGTATCCAGGTCGATTTCCCGGCGCAGATGCGCCTTCGGATTCTTCGCGCCATTGGCGTGGCTCTTCACAGAAACATGGGCCATCGCGCGCTTCAGGTCAGTCCGCTTGACGCCGTGCACCGCGCCGTAGGCGTCGGCCAGCTGGGCAAAGTTCCCGGGCGCGGAGCCGTTCACGCCGATCATGTCGAGTGTCGTCCCGCGCGAGCGGACCGGGAGACCCGCGTAACCGGTGTCCTTCAGTTTTTCCACGCCGAGCGCCAGCGCGATGTCCGCTGCACCGGCGGCGACGGCGTACACCGCGCCGCGAAAGGCCTCGGTGCCGCTCGCGCAGTAATTCTCGACCTTGGTCGCTCCGATGTCTTTCAGGCGCAGGGCCGTGGCGAGTGGAATGCCCGAAGGACCGATATTGAGCGCATCGAAGGCCACGCTCAGCCACGCGGCCTCGATCTGCGGCGTGCCGATTCCGGCATCGGCGAGCGCCTCGGTGTAGGCCTCCACCATCAGCTGCTCGGCGCTCGCGTCCCAGCGCTCGCCAAAGCGCGCGCAGCCCATGCCGAGGATTGCGACCCGGTCCTTGATGCCTGTTGCCATGGTTGCGCCGGCTACCGGACCGGTGCGGCCTTCCAGTAGTACTTGGTGAAATGGCGCAGCTCATCGATCCCCTTGATGCGAAACATCATCCGCACCGTCCGGCCCACCGCGATCGATCCGCTGCTGGCGTCGGTGAATTCAGTCACCAGGCGTCCGCCGCCTTCAAAGTCGATCACCCCGTAGTACAGCGGTGGCGAGGGTGAGTACGCCAGCCGGTCCGCCGTGTAGCTCACGATGCGTCCTGCGCGGTCGGCCAGGGGATAGTCCTCATGGCTTCCGGCCGTGGGCTCGCCCGTATGCACGGACAACTCGGCGGGCGGATACTGCACGGCGCCCGTGCGCGTATCGCGACTGCCGAGGAGGCCCAGCACGGCCCGACGGTTGCGGTACAGCGTCGTGCCGGGCTGTTTCTGCTCCGCTTCCGCGCGCATGCCGCGCTCGAGCTCGAGCAGCCCGCGATGGAACAGGAAGCGCAGGTAATTCTCGTCCGGTTGCCGGCGCGCCAGCGAGGCGGCGACCGGCGCGCGCCGCGCTGCGCGCCCAATCGCCGCGGTCGTTTCAAAAAGCAGCAGATCGCAGCCCTGGCCGAAGCCGATCATGAGCAGCTTCTCATGCGGGCGCGCGGATTCGAGTGCGCTCGCCAGCATGAGCAGCGGGTGGGCGACGCCGCTGTCCCCGACCGTCTCGACCAGGTTGTCCGCGACGGATTCCGCACGGCACCCCGCGGCCCTGGCAATGGTTTCGGCCACGCCGCGGTTCGGGAGTGGAATCACCAGCCGATCGATTGCGCCCGCCGCGACGCCGAAGCGCTTCAGGCCCTCGGCGAGTGTCCGGCCCACGAGGGCAATATGGCCCTCGTCGCGGATCCAGCGGCTTTCCCACGCATAGTCCAGCGGCTCACCGGCGGCCCTGAAGTGATCGACGAAATCGATGCTGACGCTGTGCGTACCCAGCAGGCGCGCGATGGGATCGCCCGCGCCGACGAGCACGGCCGCCGCGGCGTCGCCCTGGATCAGTTCGGCCTCGGAGGCCGCTCGCGCGTTGCGCCGGTCGGAGGCCAGGCACAGCTGCGGCCGTCCTGCCCCAGCCGCGGCGTGCAGCGCCTGAATCAGCGCGGAGGTCGCGGCGCGCTGGCTGCCCGTCACGTCGAGCACGCTCACAGCGTCGGCAAGGTTCAGCGCCTCCTTGACGATGCCCGCGTTCTGGCGGTCAGCGAAGGGCAGGGTCGTGGAGGCGAGGGAGAGCGAGCCGATCGTGGTGCGATCGATGCCGGTGAGACAATCGCGCGCCGCCTCCACGGCCATCGTAATGCTGTCTTCGTCCCAGTCCGCCACGGCGCGCTCACCGCGTGCCAGCCCCTTCAGGCCCGGTGCAAACCAGGCGTGCGCCGCACAGATCGCGGCGCGCTGCAGGCGCCGCTGCGGCACGTAGGCACCGTACGCGAGGATTCCGGTTTCCGCAGCCACGCTCGATGCCGATGTAGACAATCAGTTCCCGGACAACACCGGCAGGGGAGGCGCCGCGAGCGGCACCGCCGCGCGATAGTCCTGGCCCAGCAGGGCCGCGATCGTGGCCGCGATCTGCGCCTGCTCGACGGCCGGCGCGCCGTGCCGCTCGCCCAGCGGCGGCGTGTCCGGGCCGATCGTCGCGATCCAGATATTCTCCGATCCCTTCTGCCCGACGCCGTGCTCTTTCCAGTCCACCAGGCCGCTGCCGCGCCCGTGATCGGCCGTGATGATGAAGGTGGTCTGGCCGCGGTATTGAGGCATGGACTGCATCGTATCCCACAGTTCGTGCACAAATAGATCCAGATGGTGCACGGCCTCCAGGAGCAGATCGTACCGTCCGGCGTGTCCCCAGTCGTCGGTCTCGCCATAGCCCACGAACAGCGCCCGGGGATGGTTCGTCTCCAGGTAATCCAGCAAGCGGGCCTGCACGAAGGCATCCGGAACTTCGCCCTCTTCCTGCGCCGTGGTTGTGCGATAGAGCCGTTCAAGGAGCGCCTGGCGCGGCGTCGGATTGGGCGTGGGTGGCAGCCTGGATCCCACGCGCATGTCCAGATGGCTCCGCGCTTCGTTGAAGACGTCGGTAAACCAGGTCCAGCTTCCGAACACGGCGCTCTTGCCCTCAAGGCCCGGTTGCTGGTTGAGCCACTCGAAAACCGTCACGTTCGGGTTCGGCCCATAGTTGTTGCCGTCGATGTCGGTGCGGTCGATGCGCGGGTCGGGGTGCCCGGTCAGCATCTCGTTGTAGCCGGGATAGGAATACGCCACGCCGTTGGTCACGCGGGCGATGCTGCCCACCTCCTGGTTGCCGAACAGCTGACCCTGCTTCGCGATCACGTCCCACATGAAGGGCATGAGCAGCCGGCGGCGCGCGGCCGGAGAATCATCCCAGAAGCGTTTCTTGAGACTGGCTGCGCTCTCCCACATGCCGCTCTTGGGATCGTCGAGCAGACTCCGGTCCGCGCCCGTGAAGACTTCCTGCCAGCGCAGGCCGTCGGACACAATCAGCACCACATTGCGTGTTTTCAGTTGCGCCACCGCCGGCGCGCTGGTGACGGCCGCGCACAGTGCGACGCAAAGCGGCAACCACGAATGGATGGTCGGTCTGCGCATCGAAATCTCCCGGTCCACAGCCATTTCTGTCTCCCTTGGATCTTAACAGAGCATAAACTCGCCCAGATGAAGCGCCGCCCTGTCGATCGCCTTTCCTGGGCCCTGCTGTTGGCCTGCCTCTGGCGCGGTGCGGGCGCCGCCGCGCCGGTTCCGCTGCCCGATTGGCTGGTGCAGCAGGAACAGCACTCCTGGCAGCACATGCTGGAGAACATTTCCCCGCGGGAACCGAAGCGCCCCGGAGAGCCGCCGCCCCTTCCCGGCATCGTCGTGGGCGCCCTGCAGAAAAAGGATCCCGACTACTACTTTCACTGGATACGCGATTCCTCGCTGGTGATGCACGCGGCGGCGGACGCCTTTGCGCTCCGCCGTCCCTATGCCAGCCGCAGCCTGTTCGAAAGACAATTCACGGATTTCCTCACACTCACGCAGCGCCTGCAGGCCCTGCCTTCGAAGTATGGGCTGGGTGAGCCGCGTTACACGGTGACCGGTGAGCTCGATTCGCTCCCGTGGTCACGTCCGCAGTTCGACGGTCCGGCCCTGCGCGTTCTGGCGGTCGTGGATTTCCTGCGTGCGGCCGAGGCGGCCCAACTTGCCCGTCCCGATCTCGAAGCACTCGCGACGACAGTCCTCGGGGCCGATCTTGATTTCGTGGCGAGCGTCTGGAACCAGCGCGGCTTCGATGCCTGGGAAGAATTGGTGGCCGACAGTTACCACACGCGCCTGGTCCAGCTCGCCGCGCTCGAGCAGGGGGCGGACTGGCTGGAGCGGCACGGCGCGCCGGCCGAGCGCGTGGCGAAGTACCGGAACGTGGCGCAGCGCCTCGAGCCGCTGCTGGACGATCACTGGGATCCCACCCGCGGCTTCCTCCGCTCGCAACTGGCCATAGTGGCGACCGACGGCTACACGGCCAAGAAGACCGACCTGGATGCCGAAGTGATCGTGGCGGTCGTCGACGCGGACCGGAACTCGGCGGCGCACTCGGTGCTCGACGATCGCGTGCAGGCGAGCGTGGCCGTGTTGGAGGAGCTGTTCCGCTCGAGCTACCCGATCAATCATCGCAGCGATGTCGGGCTCGGCTACGGGCGCTACGCCGGAGACGTGTACTACGGCGGCAATCCCTGGGTGTTCATCACGGCGGATTTTGCCCGTTTCTACTACCGGTTGGCGGCGCGCCTGGAGGCGGGCGCCAGTCTGGCCGTGACGGCGCGCAATGCCGCCTTCCTGCGGTCTGCCATGCCCGGGACGAACCTGTCGCCTGGCTCGGCATTGAATCGGGAGGCGATGGCGGCCTTCACGCGCAAGGCCGATCGCATCATGATGAGATTGCAGCTCAGCACGCCGGCAGACGGGCAGATGTACGAGCAGATCGACAAGCGCACCGGCCGGCCGGCGTCCTCGCGCGGTATCGGCTGGAGTCACGCCGCCTTTCTCGAGGCCGTGTACGAACGGGCGCGCCTGGCGCCCGAGACGGCGGCCCGATCCGCTGTTCCCCGCTGAATGCACATTGCATCCCATACCCCGCCGGCGCATGATTTTTGCGAAAGTTACCCTTCAACCGTCGGGAGTCACCGATGACCGAACCACCGGGCCAGGACCTGAAAGTACCGATAGGTCCCACCGATCACGTGCGCGGCTCACCCGAGGCGCGAATCACCGTGGTGGAGTACGGCGATTTTGAGTGTCCGATCTGCCGTGCGGCGGAGCCGGGCGTACGCATGCTGCTCGACCAGCATCCCACGACGTTGAGACTGATCTATCGGCACTTTCCGGTCGAGAGTGCTCATCCCCATGCGCTGATGGCCGCCGAAGCCGCCGAAGCGGCGGGCGCGGAAGGTAAATTCTGGGAGATGCACGATTTGCTGTTGCGCCAGGCGGCACGACTGGAACGCCGGGCGTTGCACGACTACGCCGCCGAGCTGGGGCTGGATCTCGCACAGTTCACCGCCGCCCTGGACGATGAGATCTACCGCCAGCGCGTGCGCGAGCAGGTCGATGGGGCGATCCGCAGCCACGTGCGCACGTCCCCGGGCCTGTTTGTAAACGGGCGGCTGGTCGACGTCTCCGGCGGATTGCACCGGCTGGGCGACGCGATTGCGCTTCATTTGCGCTGACCGCCGCCGCCTGGGGATTCCTGCACTTGGGGCGGCCCTGTGGCTGACAACCTGTCCGCTGCGCGCCGCTGGTCCGACCCCCGAACTGCAGCACTCCATCCGGGCCAGCACCTTTGAAGTGGTGATGAAGAAGCCGGAGAAGGATCCGCTCACTTACGAAAAACCGTTGCCACTCGAGTTGCTGCCTTATATCGAGCGTACGGATGCGTACCAGGCCGTCGGCACCGCCTTTGCCCTGGGGTCCAACACCTACGTAACGGCGGCGCATGTCCTGCTCGCCGGAATGGACAGCCAATACGGGAGCCCCGCGCTACGGCGCACGGACGGCTCGGTCTACGCCATCGACCGGATTCTGAAGTTTTCCTCGTATCAGGATTTTGTGGTTTTTTCCGTGCAGATCGATCCGGCTCCGCCCGGGCTCGACACCAATCAGCAGCCGCAGATCGATGATCCTGTGATGGCGGTGGGCAATGCCCTGGGCGAAGGCATCGTGATTCGTGACGGGCTCTACACCTCGGCCACCGCGGAAGAGCAGGATGGCCGCTGGAAGTGGATCCGCTTTTCCGCGGCAGCTTCACCCGGCAATAGCGGCGGGCCGCTCCTCGACGCACAGGGGCGCGTCATCGGCATCGTGATTGGCAAGTCACCCAATGAAAACCTGAACTACTCGCTACCCATCTCCCAGGTCCTGGAGGCGCCGGACCACAAGGCGCGCTTCGATGATCGGCGGCTGATCAGCCTGCCGTATCTGCACGGGACACAGACCTACATTTTCCAGGACGGATTCGATCTGCCGCTGTCCTGGACCGAATTTGCGCGCAACTATCGGACGGTCATCGCGCGCCATGAAGATGCCTCACGCGAGCGCTTGCTGAAGACCTATGCCGATACGCTGTTCCCGAAGGGCAGCGGCTCCGAAGCCGTGCTTTACGCGCCTGAAGCCAACGATTTCCGGCCACGACTGATCGAGCAGCAGGACGATGGCAGCTGGAGCGCGACGGCACCGTACTACACGGCGACAGACCTTCCCGGCGATGGTTCGGTCAGCGTAGCGAATGTCTCCGGCGCTGTATTGCTTCGCCTGGTGCGTTCGGACAACGCGGCGGACGACGCCTTGTTTGCGAATTCCAGAGCATTCATGGATCTCGCCCTGAAGGGGTTGAATCTGCGACGCCCCGTCGGTACGGATCAGGTGCGCGTCACTTCTCTGGGCGCAGCACTCAGCGACACGATGTACGTGGACCGCTACGGTCGAAAATGGCAGCAACGGGTCTGGGCTATCCCCTTCATGGATTTCTACCTGGAGAGCCTGTTGCTGCCCACGCCAGATGGCTACTGCGCACTCATCCTGTATGTGCCTTCCTCGATCCGTGCGATTTCGGAGGAGCGTCTCCACCTCCTGGCCAACCAGATTGACGTCTCGTACACCGGTACACTGGCGCAATGGCGCGCTTACTTCGCGCGCAGCGCGTGGCTGCCCAAAGCCTTGACGGACGTCACCCTGAGCAGCTCCCCGGAATGGTCACTGCGTGGCAGGAGATTTTCGTTCACCGTACCGTCGAGCGTATTGGCACTGGATAACAGGAGTGTGCTGACCCTGACCATGGGATTTGTCCCGGACGGGGACCAGGTACTCTGGGACCTTGAGGAAGCCTGGTGGAATAAGGACGCACAACGGAAAGTCAAGCTCGGGCTCTGGCGCCGGCTTCGCCCGCCGCCGACCGCCAGGCTTGATTTGCGCAGTGCTTTTGATGATATGCGTAACCGCCGCGATCCCTACAGCGGACGGTGGAACCGCCGGACCGCCACGATCTCCGAAGTGTCGGTCATCGTGGATGCCCCGGGTAAAAAGGCGGGATTGGTTTCGACCGAGCTGCTTTACGGCGTGTCGTTGCATTTCGAAGATGAAGCACTGCTCGGCAATTGGGTGCAGCTGGTGCAAAAGCTTTCATCCGTCGCCCAGATCCTGGAGAAGGGTCCTGGGGAGAGCGTCGTGCCGGCGCAGCCGCTCGCTTCGACGCTGGGGGAAGCCTTCGACAGCCTGGCCCGACCGCTGCTTGAGAAGTCCAAACAGGCCGATAGTTCTTTTGGCCGGGATCTGCGTGGCCGCTTGCCGAGCGAAGATCTGCAGGAAATGATGACCCGCATCGAGGTCCAATTTCTCGCCCCCGGGGCGGATGCCGAGGCGCTGGAGCAGGATTATCTGCGGCGCACGAAAACGATCTTCACCTACTGGACCGCAGTGCCGGCCCTGAGGCACAACCGGGACTTGTGGGGATCATTCCTGGCGCGCAATCGTATGCCCGAAAATACGCCGCACAGTCAGGAAGTGCTGACCGCTGAGAAGGCCCTGATGGATGTGCTGGGCAGCGGTGAGCCTTCCGAGACCTCGATTACATTCGCTCACCAGTTGCTGGATGCCTATCAACGGGAGCGCAAAGAGGCGGCGCACAGCATGACAGTGAGCGACGCTGACTATCATGCACGACTGACGCCCTGTCCGGCGCCAGCCACCCACACCTCCAATTCCGTCGGAGCCAAGTTTGGCGCGATGCCGCGATCGCCCGGGGAGTTCTATCCCGAGCTCAGTCGGCAACTGTATGAGGAGGGTCGCGTCCTCGTATCCGCCCAGGTGTCGGCGACCGGATGCGCGCTCAAGTTCGCGATTGCCTTCTCTTCGGGCTCCGCGCTGCTTGACGACGCCGCACAGCGCTATGCGGAGACGATTGAATTCCTGCCGGCGGAAAGGGCGGGCAAGGCCGCGGATTCCGTCAAAGTATTTGCCGTCAATTTTCAACTGAAAGACTAAGAGCCCCGACGGATCACCAGCTCGGCCGGGGTGGCCTGATCGGCGATTGTCAGCGTCAGGACCTGATTCCTGGCGTCCGCGTGCGTGGCGACCGTGCTCCCGGCGATGGTCGCGCTCGCAGCGCCGCGCCACCCGTGGACGTGGATCTGCAGCTGTGCCCACCAGGGATGGAAGTCGCCGCTCCGCGCTTCGAACCGGATCTTCAGCTCATCGGCGCTCGCCGAGCAACGCAGCTCCTGGCGCAGGTAGCCACCGCGCTGGTAGCCGAGGGTGTGCCCGTCGTCGGCATACAGCACGCCGTGACAGTCATCGCCCGGATAGATTTCCAGTGACAGCGGGCCCTGCGGCTTGTCCGCCGTGCTCTGCACCAGTGGCTGGCGCGGCAGGATCGTGCCGGCGCGCACGTACACCGGCAGGCTGGCCAGTGACGGCACCGCGCTGACGGTCTGCGCCGTGGCGCCGGACGCCCCCGTGGCGTTCACGATTTGCAGCGGATCGGCCCGCGCGCCGCTCCAGTAGTCGTACCAGCCGCCCGCGGGCAGGCAGATCTTGTAGGCCGCGGGCGACTCGAAATTCGGCGGCGGCGCGACCAGCAGCCGGTCTCCGAGCATGAAGGTGCTCGACTGGTCGCAGGGCCCCTGCAAGGCCTCGGGATAGTCGTAGAACACGGGCCGCATCAGGGGCGCGCCGGTGCGCGCATTCGCGTCGGCCAGTGCATAGAGGTAGGGCATCAGCCGGTAGCGCTCCTCGATGAAATGGCGGCGGATCGCCGTGTGCCGCGGGCCGTCGATCCACGGTTCCCTGCGGGTCGAGTCATTGGACGAGTGCGCGCGGAACACCGGCGTGAAGGCGGCAATTTCCATCCAGCGGGTCAGCAGGTCCGCGCTCGGCGCGCCCTGGAAGCCGCCGACGTCGGCGCCGCTGTAGCTGAAGCCGCTTAAGGACAGGTTAAGCAGCATCGAGATGGACAGCTTCAGGTGATTCCAGGTCGAGCTGTTGTCTCCGGTCCAGGTCACGGCATAGCGCTGGCCGCCGGCAAAGCTGGCGCGCGTCATGACGAACGGTCGCTCATCGGGCGCCAGGCGGCGCATGCCCTCGAAGGTGGCGCGGGAATTTTCCATGCCATAGATGTTGTGAATCTCGGCATGCGTGGCGATGCGCGCAGCGAACCCGGGCTCCTGGATGCGATGCCGGACATCGGGTGGCATGGTCTTGCTGGCCGTGCGGAAAATGGCCGGCTCGTTCATGTCGTTCCAGAAGCCGGCGATGCCGTCCGCCATGAAGTTCCGGTACAGAGTACCCCACCAGTCGCGCGAGCGCTCCGCGGTGAATTCAGGAAACACCGTGAGGCCGGGCCACACGGTCCCCACGTAGGTCGAACCGTCGGCAAGCTTGAGGAAATGATCGCCGGCGGCACCGCTGTCGTAGGGCGCGTACCCCTCGCCGGGTGCGTCCGCAACGTGCAGGTCAGTGATGGCGATCAGGTGTATGCCCTGTCGCCCGACGTCCCGCGCGAGTCCCGGCAGGTCGGGAAAAGTGGCCTTGTTGGTGGTGAAGGGCCGGTTGCGGTCCTGGTAGTCGATGTCCATCCAGATCACATCGGCCGGGATGCGTTCGGCGCGCATGCGGTTGGCGATGCCGCGCACTTCCGCGGCACTCATGTAACTGTAGCGCGACTGCTGGAAGCCGAGCGCCCACTGCGGCGCGAGCGGCGCCTTGCCGCTCAGGTCGGTGTAGCGCTCGACCACGCGGCTCAGCGCAGGTCCGTAAATCAGGTAGTAGTCAATCGGCCCGTCCGCGGCACCGAAGGAGAGCATCCCGGGATCCTGCCTGCCAAAGTCAAACCAGCTCCGCCAGGTGTTGTCCAGCAGGAGGCCGTAGCTGCCGGCGCTCCCCCCGCTCGCGACGAAGAAGGGAATGCTCTTGTAGATCGGATCGGTCGATTCCTGGAATCCGAAGGCATCCGTGTTCCAGTTGACGAAGGACTCGCCGCGGCGGTCCAGCGGACCGGTCTTGTCGCCCAGCCCGAAATAGTGCTCCGTCGCCGGCAGCTGCTTGTGCAGCGTAAAGGCGGGGCCGTGCAGCTCCACGGCTTCCTGCAACGCGTCCGCAGACACAACCTGGCCCTGCAGATTCTTGACGATCAGGCGCAAGGGCGCGCGCTCGATCCGGACTGACAGCGCGGCGGTGCGGAAACCCGCGGCATCAGTCTCGTTCCACGGTTGCACGCTGACCCGCTGCGCGCGCAGCGCGGGCGGAACGACCCAGGAAGCATCCTCGGGGAAAGTGCCGGCCGGCGCGATCCGCACGCGCAGCAGATCGTCGGCCAGGGCATCGACTCTCATGCGCAGGGCGCCGGACTGGGCATCGGCGCCATCGCCGCGCACGGTGACTGTGGCGCCCGAATCGGCACCGGCCATTCCGGAGGCGAGGCAGGAGCACAGCAGCACCAGCAGGATGCTGCGAGTTCCAAGATCAGGTCGATGCATCGCTGTCCCCCGAATCCAGTGGGTCAATGAAAACGCGCAATGAAAATCCGAGCTGCCATAATTGCCGAGGGCGAAGAATAGTGGATTTCATGCGCTGGAAGTTTCTTCTGTTGATGGGTCTGAGTCACGCGGCTGCCCATGCCGCCGGTGCGCCGCACCGCACGCCTCTGGCGTTGCGGCCCGATGATGTCATCGCCACGGACGGCGGGCATTACGTCGAGACCGAGATTCCACCCGGCTCGCTGATGAAACTGCCCTCCCTGCAGTTCAATGCCGAGACCGATCCCCTGTTCGCCCGCACCTATGATTGGCTGCACCCGCCGGCCTATCCCTATTCCTATGCCGGCAGTCCCTACGGTCTGCGCGGGAGCTATCGCCTCCCGTTCACGACTTCATGGATGCTGGCCGACGAATTGCTGCTCAAGCGCTCACATGAGCGCGCGCTCGGCATCCTGCTGGCCAGTCCCCGGGACGGCGGCATCATCTCGGAAGGCATAGATCCCCAAACGGCGCGGATGGACCAGGCGGGCCGGGCTTTTGTCACGGCTGCCGGCTACGTCGCCCACGCCATCTGCGCCACCGCCTGCATCAAACCGTGAACCCTCTCTGGAGGCACCCCATCATGAAACCCGCCGCCCTGCACCTGCTCGCCGTCATGGCCCTGTCCATTTTCGCCCTGCCGGCGGGCGCCGCGCCCCCGGCCGATCCAATCGTCCTTAGCGTGGATGCCCAGGCGGCGGGAACCCCATTCCCGCATTTCTGGGAGCAGATGTTCGGTTCCGGGCGCGCCGTGCTCGCGCTGCGGGACAACTACCGCAAGGATGTGCGCCTGGTCAAAGCCGTGACCGACTTCCGCTACGTGCGCTTCCATGCCATTTTCCATGACGAGGTCGGCCTGTATGACGAGGACGCCAGCGGCAAGGCGGTCTATAACTTTTCCTATGTCGACCAGATTTACGATGGCCTGCTGGCCGAGGGCGTCCGTCCCTTCGTCGAGCTCAGTTTCATGCCCCAGAAGCTCGCCAGCGATCCGCTGGGAATCTTCGGATTCTGGTACAAGCCCAACAACTCCCCGCCGAAGGATTACGCGAAGTGGGACGCGATGATCGACGCTCTGGCGCGGCATTTCATTGAGCGTTACGGGATCGATGAAGTCGCGCAGTGGTACTTCGAGGTCTGGAACGAGCCCAACATCGGCTTCTGGGGCGGCAAGCCCTACCAGTCCACGTACTACGAGCTGTACGACCACAGCGCCCGGGCGCTCAAGCAGGTGAACGCGCGCCTGCGAGTCGGTGGTCCGTCAACGGCCCAGGCGGCCTGGGCGGGAAATTTCATCGAGCACTGCAAGCACAACAACGTGCCGGTCGACTTTGTGTCCTCGCACGTCTACGCCAACGACCTGTCGCAGGATGTCTTCCAGAACGACGTGCCGGTGCCGCGCGACCAGATGGTCTGCCGCGCCGTGCGCAAGGTGCACGAGGAAATCACGGCTTCGCCGATGCCGTCGCTGCCGCTCATCTTCTCCGAGTACAACGCCAGCTTCATGAACGAGCCGGACGTCACGGACAGCGTCTACATGGGCCCGTGGCTGGCGACGACGATCGCGCAGTGCGACGGCCTGACCGAGGCGATGAGCTACTGGTCGTTCTCCGACGTGTTCGAAGAGCAGGGCGTCGTGAAGACCCCGTTCTACGGTGGTTTCGGCCTCGTCGCCGCGGACGACATTCCCAAGCCGGCCTACAGCGCCTTCGCCCTGCTGCATCACCTGGGTGAGGTGCGATTGCCCTCGGCCAGCGATTCGGCGCTGGTCACGCGTCGCAAGGACGGCACCCTCGTGCTGGCCCTGTGGAATTACGCACCACCGGATGGCACGGGCGACAAGTACACGCCGCCCGGCGCGCCCGGCCCCGCCAGGAGCTTTGCGATCAGCTTCAAAGGCTTGCCCAAGGCCGCTCGGGCGACCAGCTGGCGTGTCGACCGGGACCACGGCAATGTCGTCAAGGCTTTCGATGCCATGGGGCGGCCGGCCTTTCCAAGCCGTGAGCAGATCAAGGATCTCCGTGCGGCTGCAAAGCTCCCGGCGCCGCAGTCTTTGTCCCTCCACGGCGGGACACTGAAGCTGGAGGTGCCCTCGCAGGGCCTGGTGTTGGTTGAAATTCACTGAGTCGAGGCGCCGCCCGCGCAGGCGGACTGTTGGTGATGAGCAACAAGCCCGGGTGCCGGCGGCGGGATCCCTCCCACGCGGAGATTCGGGTCCCGCTGGCGACACCGGGTCACCACCGTGGGCGCAGTGACTGCTCAAGGGCTCCGCTCACCGCCACGCCGGCCCGCATTGACAGCTTTGCGTGCTTGTATCTAGAATCCAGAAAACGTTTACCAGCACACCGGAAAACGTTTTCTAATAATTTTCTAATAATTGGAGTAGGGGTACCGTGGGAGGGGGGATGGCGGTGACCATCAAGGACGTGGCATTGCGTGCCAGGGTCTCCATCGCCTCCGTGTCCCGGGCCCTGCATGGCACGGGCGTTGTCACCGAAAAGACACGCCTGCGCGTGGAACGCGCCGCACGGCAACTGCGTTATACGCCACATGGTGTGGCGCGCAGTTTGATCACAAGACGCACCAATACCATCGGCGTGCTCCTGCCCGACATCTACGGCGAGTACTTTTCAGAGCTGATCCGGGGCATCGATCGGGCCGCCCGCCTCAGGGGACTGCACCTGCTGGTATCGAGCTCCCATGGCGATGCCGAAGAGGCCTCTTTGGCGTTGCGCGCCATGAACGGCCGGGTCGACGGCGTGCTGATCATGTCGCCTTACGTCGACGCACAGCTGCTGGGCAATGCTCTGCCCGCGACTCTCCCGACGGTGCTGCTCAACACCCCGGACAATGCAGCCCGTGCACCCGCCTTCATGATCGACGATTTCGGCGGCGCCAAGGCGATGGTCGAGCACCTGCGTGGTCTGGGTCACATGAACATCGCACACATCACCGGACCGGAAGGCAACTATGAATCGGCGGAGCGGCTGCGCGGCTTTCGCGCGGCGCTGGGGCCGGTCCGGGCCGCCAAGGCCCTGGTGCTGCCGGGTGCGTTTACCGAGGAATCCGGCTATCTCGCAGGGCGGCAGCTGGCGCAGGCTGCGCCGCGCCCGGACGCCGTCTTCGCCGCCAACGACGTGATGGCCATCGGCTGCCTGTTCGCGCTCACGGAGGCCGGTATTCGTGTTCCGGAGGACATCGCGCTCGGCGGATTCGACGACATACCGATCGCGCGATTCGTCACGCCGCCACTGACGACCGTGCGGGCCCAGACCACGGAACTCGGTCGCCAGTCGCTGGATGAACTGGCGCGCGCGATCGACGCGCCCGGCAGCGTCAGCCGCGCGACGCACACGCTCGGAACCCAACTTGTCGTACGCGCTTCCTGCGGCGCCGCGACGAAGACTGCACTCACACGCGCCTAGAATTATTCATTTCAAGAAGCCGGCCACCAGGGGAAGGAATTTATGAAGAAGCGGTATCGCAACAGCAAGAAGAAAGTGTACGGATCGGTGTTTGCGACGGCGCTGGCGTCGACCGCCTTCGTCCCGTCGATCGTCTGGTCACAGACGGCCGATGCCACCCTGCGCGGAACGGCCGCCGCCAACAGCCAGATCACGGCGAAGAATATCGCCACGGGCGCCACGCGCCGCACCACGGCGGGTGCCGATGGCACCTACGCCCTGGCCGGCCTGCCCTCGGGCACCTACCGCGTCGATGCCGGTCCAGGCACTGAACAGACCGTGACGCTGAGCGTCGCATCCACGGCGACCCTCGATCTGGGCGCGGGCGGGGTGGAAGCGACCGGTACGCTGGAGGAGATCATCGTCCGGGCGACACGCCTGGTTGAGGTCAAGACCTCTGAAATTGGCTCGACCGTGTCGCTGCATCAAATCGAGACCACCCCGCAGATCACGCGCAACTTCCTGGAGTTCGCCGATACCGTGCCGGGCATGGTGTTCAGCGTCGACACGCGGGGCAACACCTCGATCCAGAGCGGTGCGCAGGCCAACAGCGCCATCAACGTGTTCATCGACGGCGTGGGCCAGAAGAACTACGTCAAGACGGGTGGCATCTCCGGCCAGGCCGGTCCGAACGGGAATGGCGATCCTGGCAACCCCTTCCCCCAGCTCGCCATCGGTGAGTACAAGGTCATCACCTCGAACTACAAGGCGGAATACGACCAGATCTCCAGCGCCGCGATCACGGCGCAGACGAAGTCGGGCACGAATACCCTCCACGGCGAGCTGTTCGGCGACTACACCAACGAGTCGCTGCGTGCCGCCACGCCGTCCGAAGACGCCGCCGGGGGTGCCAAGGTCAAGTCCGCGAATACCGAGTACGGTCTGGCCGTCGGCGGCCCGATCATCATGGATGCGATGCATTATTTCGTCACCTGGGAGCACAAGGACTTCACGCTGCCGACCACCGTCAATCCCGATGGGAGCCTCGCCGGCATACCGCTGGCCACCCTGTTGCCCGCGGGTGTGTTTGAGCAGTTTGGTCCGAGCGCGACCCCGTTCAAGGAAAATCTCTATTTCGCCAAGGTCGACTGGGAACCGAGCGATAGCGACCGCATCGAGCTGAGCACCAAGCTGCGCCGTGAGACCGAAGTCCAGGGCGGGTCCGGCAACGTGGCGGTGTCGGCGGGCTTCAACTTCAAGAACGAAGACACCCGCGTGAATCTGCGCTGGCAGCACAGCAGCGATCGCTGGGTCAATGAAATGATGGCCCTCTACGAAAAAACCGTCGACCTCCCGACGCCGCTCAACGGCAATCCCGGGATCACCTACACCTACTTTGGCAACGCCGGTCAGTTCCGCCAGGACATCATCACCATCAACGGTGCGGATCCGCGCCAGTACACCGACAAGCACCAGGACGGCTGGGGCATCCAGGACGACCTGACGTTCAGCAACCTGCACTGGATGGGCGAGCACACGCTGAAGATGGGCGTCAAGTACAAGGGCGTGCAGCTCGTCGCGCGCGACGGGTCCGAAGCAGCCAAGTACTGGTACGCGGTCGATGCGAGCGGCACACAGGCGACCCCGTTCCAGGTGGTGTTTGGCAAGGCCAGCTTCGGCCTGCCGCTGACCTCGAAGTCGGACAACAAGCAGATTGGCATTTACTTCCAGGACGACTGGGCGGTCAACCAGCACCTGACGCTGAACCTCGGTATCCGCTATGACTACGAAGTCACGCCGTCGTTCGAGAACTACAAGACGCTCGATCGGATCCTCACGGCGCTCCAGCAGCCGTATCCGGATCCGGGCGTCAACGCGAATCCAGCCCTGCAGTTGCCCCGGCCGACGCCGGGCGAGACCTATGCTGACGCGCTGGCGCTTGGCGGCATCAACATCAACGATTACATCAGCACCGGGAGCAATCGCAAGACGCCCGCCGGCGAGGTCGCGCCGCGCCTGGGATTCTCGTACGACATCAACGCCGATGAGAAGCACGTGGTGTTCGGCGGTGTGGGCCGCGCCTATGACCGCAATCTGTTCGACAAGCTGCAGCTCGAGAATTCGAAGAACGCCCTGTCGGAGCCGACGATCAACTTCACGGGTGGCAAATACAGTTACAACAACTGCATCGTGCCTGGCGGGCCGGCCGCGCTGCCGCCTGGCGACGCGAACGGGACAACCTGCCTGGACTGGAATCCCATGTACCTGAACGCGGCCAATCTGCAGGGACTGGGCGCTCCCGGCGGCGAAGCGAACATGTTCCCGAACAATCTGAAGGTGCCCTATTCAGACCAGTTCAGCCTTGGCATACGCAACAAGGTCGGCGACTGGAACACCAGCGTCACGCTGACGCGCATCAACAGCTACGAAGGGTTGCTGGGCGTATTGGGCAACCGCTACGCCGACGGCAGCTTTGCCACGCGCGGCTGCGGCCTGGACTGGGGCGGCTCACCCGCGCAGTGGTGCTCCGCCGGCCTGCCGGGCCTGCAGAGCAACCTCGTGCTGTGGGAGAACGGTCAGGAGACGCGCACGACCGAACTCCTGGTCTCTGCGGAGAAGCCCTATACGCGTGAATCGCATTGGGGTGCAACGTTTGCTTATACCTTCACCGACGCGAAGCAGAACCGCCTGTTTACGGACGGCTATGGCTTCGACCTGCCGCACATCGCGGACTACCCCTTCACGCTCTCGAGTGCGGTGGCCAGGCACAGGATGGTCGCCACGGGCAGCGTCGATGGTCCATGGGGCCTGTTGTTTGCCGGCAAGCTGACGCTGGCGACGCCGATTCCCGTGACCACGATTGCCGGGTGTAGCCAGCTGGGCTTCGCCAATGGGACCTCCTGCAATGCCTTCGGGACCAACGCCTATCCGGTCGCGGACGCCGTCGGCAATGTCCTGTTTGGTTACCAGAGCGTGGACATGCAGGTGACGAAAAGCTTCGATCTGCCCCAGAACATGAGTGGTTACGTGCGCCTGGATGTGCTCAACCTCCTCAACGCGCAGAACTTTGACTCAACGGCGGCCTCGTACAATTATCCGAATCAACCGGCGTACAACACCAGCGGGCCGATCATTGGCGTGACGAGGACGCTGAAGATGACGGTGGGCTTCAAGTGGTGATCCGGGTTTAAGCACCGGGGAGTACACTTGGCGTCAGCAATGGCGATACGACAAAGCCCGCCCTGCGGGCTTTGTTTTTTTCGTGCAGGTCCAACAGGTTGATCAAGAACATCGTCATCGTAGGGGGCGGTACCGCCGGCTGGATGGCCGCCTGTGCGCTCGCCAAGACTTTCGGCAAGACCTACGCGCTGCGCCTGGTCGAATCCGAGGAGATCGGTATCGTCGGTGTCGGCGAAGCGACCGTGCCGCACCTGTCCCACTTCAACAAGATGCTGGAGATCGACGAGGCCGAATTCATCCGGCAGACCCAGGGCACCTTCAAGCTGGGTATCCAGTTCAGGGATTGGGGGCGCATCGGGGATACCTACATCCACGGCTTTGGCACCCTGGGACACGACCTGGGCTCGATACCGTTCCACCATTACTGGCTGCGCGCCCGCCTGGCGGGCCGGGCGGCCGAACTCGGCGACTACTCGCTCAACACGGTGGCAGCGCCGCGCGAGAAATTCATGGTCTCGGCCAGCGACGCACCGAAGAATTCGCCGTTGGCCGACGTCGCCTATGCCTACCACTTCGACGCCGGGCTGTACGCGCGCTACCTGCGCCGCTACGCCGAGGCGCGCGGCGTGGTGCGCACCGAGGGCAAGATCCGCGAGACCCGGTTGCGCGCCACCGATGGCTACGTCGAAGCCGTGGTGCTCGAGAGCGGCGAGGCCATCGGTGGCGATCTGTTCATCGATTGCTCCGGCTTTCGCGGCCTGCTGATCGAGGAGGCATTGCATACCGGTTACGAGGACTGGACCCACTGGCTGCCCTGCGACCGGGCGCTGGCGGTGCCCTGCGAGAAGGTCGGTCCGCCGACGCCCTATACGCGCTCGACCGCGCGCACGGCCGGGTGGCAATGGCGCATCCCGCTGCAGCATCGCACCGGCAACGGCCACGTGTACTGCAGCAAGTTCATGAGCGAGGACGAGGCCGCGGCCATCCTGCTCAGGAATCTCGACGGGCGCGCCCTCGCTGAGCCCCGGCCGCTGCGCTTCACGACCGGTAAGCGCAGGAAGATCTGGAACAAGAACGTCGTGGCGGTCGGCCTCGCCGGCGGCTTCATGGAGCCGCTGGAGTCGACCAGCATCTACCTGATCCAATCGGCGATCGGCAAGCTGGTGCTGCTGTTTCCGGGCGGTGAGATCAGCCAGGTCCTCGTTGACCGCTACAACGCGCAATGCACCTTCGAATTCGAGCGGATCCGGGATTTCCTGATCATGCACTACCACGCGACCGAGCGCGACGACTCGCCGTTCTGGAATTACTGCCGGACGATGCCCGTACCGGAGACGCTCACCGACACCGTGCGGCTGTTCAGGGACAGTGGCCGGTTCTTTCGCAATGCGGAGGAAATGTTTGGTCAGGTGAGCTGGGTGGAGGTGATGATCGGACAGCACATCATGCCGGCCGGATATCACCCGATGGTTGACCAGATGAGCGATGCCGATCTCTATACCTTCATGGACCACGCCAAGATGATCGTGGCCAACTGCGTCGACGCGATGCCGATGCATCAGCAGTTCATCGACCGGCACTGCAAGGCCGCGGCAGTCTGATATGGCGCGGCTGACGCGACGCCGCTTCCTGCAGGTGGCCGCGACCACGGCGGCCGGCGCCCTGGTCGGTTGCGGCGGGAGCTCGACGCCGGCGGTCCCCGCCGCCGGCTATCCCCCGCCGCCCCCGCTGACCCCCGACGCGCTGCTGGCGGACAGCCTGCATCGCAGCTTCAATTATTTCTGGCAGACCACGGAGGCGGCGCGCGGGCTGGCGCCCGATTATTGGCCGGACCCGGCGCCGGCCAGCATCGCGGCCATGGGCTTCGCCTTCAGCGCGGTGCCCATCGGCGTCGCGCACGGCTGGGTGCCGCGAGCCGCCGCCGCGCAACGGGTGCGGGGCTGGCTGGAGTTCCTGCGCGATGCGCCGCAGGGGACGGCCCCGACCGGTTGCACCGGCTATCGCGGCTTTTTCTATCACTTCCTCGACATGAGCAGCGGTACGCGTTACCGCGACTCGGAGCTCTCGACCGTCGACACGACGCTGCTGCTGATGGGTGCGCGCCTCTGCGGCCAGTATTTCGACGGCACGGATGTCGACGAGGTGGCGATCCGTACGATCGCGGACGCCTTGTGCGAGCGCGTCGAGTGGAACTGGGCCCAGGCCAACGGCCCGGGCGTCTGCATGGGCTGGCGGCCGGAAACCGGATTCCTGTCCGCGGACTGGATCGGCTACAACGAGGCGATCCCGGTCTACCTGCTGGCCCTGGGCTCACAGGCGCACGCCGTCGGGACGGATGCCTGGGCCGTCTGGACCTCCGGGTATGACGCGAGCTGGGGCAGGATCGAGGGCATCGAGCATCTCACCTTTGGACCGCTCTTTGGTCACCACTTTACGCAGTGCTGGGTGGACCTGCGCGGGGTGAGCGATGCGTACCTGCGCGCCCGCGGCATCGATTACTTCGAGAACACCCGGCGCGCGGCGCTCTCGCAGCGCGCCTACGCGACGGCCAATCCCCTGGGCTGGGCGGGCTACGGGCCCGACGTGTGGGGCCTGAGCGCCTGCGACGGTCCCTACACGGGCAGCCTTTCCTACCAGGGCGTGCAACGGCAGTTCCGCACCTATGCCGGCCGCGGCGTCGGCCTGAATCCGGACCAGAACCTGGACGACGGCACGATCACGCCGAGCGCGGCCCTGGGGTGCCTGCCCTTCACGCCCGATCAGGCCACGGCCGCCGCCGCCGAGATGTATCGCCGCTACGGCGCGGTGATCTATGGACAATACGGCTTCCTCGACAGTTTCAACCCGAGTTTCCAGTTCGACGTGCCGCTCCTGAGCGGGCGGCGGGTGGGCGAGCTGGGCTGGGTCGACTCGCGTTACTACGGCATCACGCACGGACCGCTCATGACGATGCTGGAGAACCAGCACAGTGGACTGCTCTGGCAGACGATGCAGCGCGACCCGGTGATCCGCCGGGGTCTGCAGCGCGCCGGATTCAGCGGCGGATGGCTGGGCTGAACAGCCCGCGCGCGGGCCGGCTCGCGCCGCTACTGGCGGCCCTGGTGGCAAGCGGCTGTGGCGGCGCCCCGCAGGGCGAAGTGCTGAAGTTCTGGGCTTTTGGCGCCGAGGCGGACCAGGTGAGTGCGCTGTTGCCGGCCTTCGAGCGCGAACACCCGGGCCTGCACGTCGAGGTGCAGCGCCTCGCCCTGACGGCGGCGCACGAGAAGTTCCTCACCGCCGTGGCCGGCGACGCCACTCCCGACATGTGCCAGCTCGGCAACACCTGGATACCCGAGCTCGTCGCCTTGCATGCGCTGGAGCCGCTGCAGTCGCGCCTCGCCGCATCGAAGATCGTGGAGGTCGCGGATTTTTTCCCCCAGGTCTGGCAGGCCAATTCGCTCGGCGGCGTGCCGTGGGGCGTGCCCTGGTACGTCGACACCCGCTTGCTGTTCTACCGCAGCGATCTGCTGCGCCAGGCTGGATTTGCCGGTCCGGCGGACAACTGGGCCGACTGGCTGCGCCAGCTCCAGGCCATCAAGCGGATGGTGGGGCCGCAGCGCTACGCGGTGCTGCTGCCGCTCAATGAATTCGAGCCGCTCCAGGTCCTGGCCCTGCAGCAGCCGGAAGCCATGCTGCGGGAGGGCAATCGCTACGGCAATTTTCGCAGCCCTTCCTTCCGGCGCGCGCTGGCCTTTTACCACCAGCTGTTCACGCAGTCGCTCGCGCCGATGGCGACCAACACCCAGATTTCCAACGTCTGGGATGAGTTGGGCAATGGATTCTTCTCGTTCTATGTCTCCGGACCCTGGAATATCGGTGAATTCAAGCGCCGCCTGCCGCCCGGGCAGCAGGGCAGCTGGATGACCGCGCCGATGCCCGGCCCGGACGGACCCGGCGCCTCCAGCGCCGGCGGTTCCAGCCTGGTGATCTTCCGGCGCTCTGAGCACAAGGCCAGCGCCTGGGCCCTGATCGAATACCTCTCGCGCCCCGAGGTGCAACGTCGCTTCTACGAGATTACGGGCGATCTGCCGCCGCGGCGCAGCAGCTGGGAATCCGGCGCCATCGCCACCGATCCCTACACGCGAGCCTTCCGCATCCAGCTCGATCGGCTCCGCACCTTCCAGCAGCTGCCCGAGTGGGAGCAGATCATGCAGGGCATGCGATTGATGGCCGAGCGTGTCGTGCGTGGCGGGCAGAGCGAAGATGCCGCCGTCACCCAGTTTGACGCCGAGGTGGATGCGATGCTCGCCAAGCGGCGCTGGCTGCTCGACCGGCAGGAAAAGCGATGAACCGCACACGCGCCGGCTGGTGGTTCTCGCTCCCGGCCCTGCTGCTGATCGGCGTCTTTTTTCTGCTGCCGGTCGTGGCGGCCCTGCTGCTGAGCTTCACCGATTTCGATCTGTATGCGCTGGCCGATCCTGCCAACCTGCGCTACATCGGGCTCGACAACTACCGCACGCTGCTGGTGACGCCGCTGTTCTGGCAGGCGCTCGGCAATACCGCCTTTTTCGTGGTGCTGGGTGTGCCCCTCTCGCTCCTGGCATCGCTCGGCGCCGCGCTGCTGGTCGATTCACGCCTGGCCCGCTTCCGGCCCCTGTTCCGCACGGCGTTGTTCGCTCCAGTCGTCACGACGCTGGTGGCCGTGGCGCTGATCTGGCGCTATCTGCTGCACACGCGCTACGGATTGATCAACTACCTGCTGACTCATCTGGGATTGCCGGCCATCGACTGGCTCGGCGATCCGCACTGGTCGATGCCCTCCATTGTGCTGCTCGCGGTGTGGAAGAATTTCGGCTACAACATGATCATCCTGATCGCCGCGCTGCAGGCCATTCCCGAGGATCTGTACGACGCCGCGCGCCTTGAAGGCGCCGGGGCGTGGGCGCGATTGCGCCACATCACGCTGCCGCTTCTCACCCCGACGCTGGCGCTGGTCGGCATCCTCACGGTCAGCGGCTATTTCCAGCTGTTCGCCGAGCCCTACGTGATGACCCAGGGAGGGCCGCTGCAAAGCACGCTCAGCGTGCTGTACTTCATGTTCGATCAGGGCTTCACCTGGTGGAAACTGGGTTCTGCCTCCAGCGTGGCCTTCGTCCTGTTTGCGCTGATCCTGCTGATCACGGCGCTGCAGCTGCGCCTCACCCGGCGGCTGGGCGAGACATGAACCCGCGTGCGCAGGCCTGGCTGGTCAACGCCGCCCTGTGGCTGGCCGCTGCGCTGACCGTGTTCCCGCTGGCGTGGATGGTCTCCGTTTCGCTCATGCCGACCGGCGCCTCGTCGACTTATCCGCCACCGCTACTGCCGAGTTCGCTCACGCTCGATCACTACCGCGATCTGTTCGCGGGCCAGCACATGGGCCGGTATTTCATCAACAGCGTGATCGTGGCCACCAGCGCCACGCTGCTCGCGCTGGTGTTCAATGGCATGGCCGGCTACGCCTTCGCGAAGCTGCGCTTCCGCGGCCGCGAGTCGGTCTACCGGCTGCTGCTCGCGGGCCTGCTGGTGCCGGGCCAGGTGACGATGATCCCGCTGTTCGGACTGCTCAAGTTTCTGGGCCTCGTCAACAGCTACGCCGGCGCGATCGTGCCCGGCATCGCCAGCATCTTCGGCATCTTCCTGGTGCGCCAGTACGCGCTGTCGATTCCCGATGAATTGCTGGACGCGGCGCGCATCGACGGTGCCGGCGAATGGCGCATCTTCCGCTCCGTGGTGCTGCCGGTGCTCACGCCGATCCTGGTCACGCTCGGTATCTTCGTATTCCTGGGCACCTGGAATGATTTCATGTGGCCGCTGATCGTGCTCAGCGACCGCGACATGCAGACCCTGCCGGTGGCGCTGGCCGGCCTGGCGCGCGAACACGTGCAGGACAACGAGATGATGATGGCCGGAGCCGTCATCACGGTGCTGCCGGTGCTGGCGCTGTTCCTGTCCCTGCAACGCTTCTACCTCCGGGGCATTACACTGGGGAGCGTCAAGGGATGATCGCACGCCTCGCATCGCTGGGCCCGCTGCTACTCTTCTCCGGCATCCAGGCCACCCAGGCGCAGGGCTGTCTCGATGCCGCGGGCTCGCTCGCCGGCCTTACGCGTCCGCACGACTATGTACAGCATCGCGCCTCGAGCTACGATCGTGCCGGTGCCAACGACGATGCCCGTCCGGTCCGTCCCGGCGAGACCCTGACGCTGCTGGACGTTGCCGGGCCCGGCGTCATTTCCCATCTATGGTTTACGATCTCGAGCCGCGAGGAGTTTCACCTCAAGAAGCTGGTGCTTCGAATCTACTGGGACGCCGAGGCGACGCCCAGCGTCGAAGCGCCAATCGGCGATTTTTTCGGCCTGGGGCTCGGTGAGTATTTCCTGTACCAGTCCGCGCCGCTGGCCGTGGCCCCCGAGAAGGCCCTGAACTCATTTTTCCCCATGCCGTTTCGAAAGCACGCCCGCATCACCGTCACCAACGAGGGCGCGGCAGGCGTGGATGCCCTGTACTTCAACATTGACTATCGCGTCTGCATGCGGCCGCTGCCCGCCGACACGCTGTATTTTCACGCGCAGTATCGCCAGGCGGCACCAAACCACGGCTGGACGTCCAGCTGGAGCGCCAATGGCGAGCCGCTCGTGAACACTCGCAGCAATCTTTCCGGCGAGGGCAACTACGTGTGGATGGAAGCCCGCGGCCGCGGCCACTTTGTCGGCGTCACCCTCTCCGTGCTGCAGAATCAGGATGGCTGGTGGGGCGAGGGCGACGACATGTTCTTCGTTGACGGCAGCACCCTGCCCGTCATCAATGGCACCGGTGCCGAGGACTATTTCCTCGGTGCCTGGGGCTTTGGCACGCACTCTTTCTCATATCTGCTGTACGGCGCCCCCGTCAAAGGCGGTGAGCAGACGGGCAGCCGTTCGACTGTCTATCGCTTTCATCTCGATTCCCCCATCCCGTTCACGAAATCGTTCCGGGCTACGATTGAACACGGCCACGCCAATCACCGCTCCGACAATTTCTACTCGGTCGCCTACTGGTACCAGACGGAGCCGCACGCGCCGTTTCCGGCGCTGCCGCCCGTCGCGGACCGCATCCCAAGGCTTGCGCCGGTTGGCGGCCCTGGCTCCGTGAGAAATTAGTGCATGGCAGCGGAGATTCCCCAGTGGCGAAACGTGGATCAGCGGGTCTTTGAATCCGAGATTGCCGTCGCCCGCAAGCCAGCGGTATTGAAAGGCCTGGTCGCCGATTGGCCGCTGGTGCGCAAGGGGATGGAATCCGCCGCGGCGGCCGTCGATTACCTGCAGGTGCTCAATGCGGGGACCCAGGTGGAGTATCTGGCGGGCGAACCGCAGATCCAGGGCCGCTTTTCCTACAACGGGAACATGACCGGTGAGAACTTCACCCGCGTGCGGGCGAAGTTTGCCGACGTGCTGCGTCTGATGCTGGCCAGCGCGGAGCAGGCCGAGCCGCCGGCCCTGTCCATCCAGGCCTTGTCCATACCGAAGCACTTGCCGGAGCTGGAGATTCACAACAGCCTGGGTCTCCCTCCCGCCGGTACGCGCCCGACTATCTGGATTGGCAATACCAGCACGGTCGCGGCCCACTATGACTGCAAGGACAATATTGCCTGCGTGGCGGCGGGCCGGCGCCGCTTCGTGCTGTTTCCGCCCGAGCAGCTGGAAAACCTGTACGTCGGCCCCCTGCACTCCACTCCGCAAGGCGTGCCCATCAGCCTGGTCGACATCGCCCACCCCGATCTGGCGCGCTTCCCGAAGTTTGAGCTGGCCTACGCGGCGGCGCAGACGGCGGAGCTCGAGCCGGGTGATGCCCTCTACATTCCCTACATGTGGTGGCACGGCGTGCAGTCGCTGGCGCCTTTCAATATCCTCGTCAATTACTGGTGGAACGGGTTGCCACGCTCCGACGGGCCGCCCTATACCAGCCTCATGCACGCCATACTGGCCATCGCCACGCTACCGGCCGAGCAGCGCAATATCTGGCGTGCCCACTTCGAGCATTTCGTATTTCATGCCCACGGCGATCCGGCGCTGCACATTGCACCGGAAGGGCGTGGCGTGCTCGGCGAGATGACGCCGGCGCAGATCGAGCAGATGATGGCGAAGCTCGTGCAGGTCATGCTCGCCGAGCGGCCGGCCGCGCCCGGAGCACCGGCCGGAAGGCCGTTCAACTCGCGGTGAGGAGCGTCGGCGCGGCTGCGCTCCGCGTTCCCGTCTCGGCCTTTTCGGCCGCCGCGCCATGCGTCGCGATGACACTGGAGTAGTAGCGGGCGCTCGCCTTGGGCGTGCGCTGCTGCGTCGAGTAATCGACATGCACGATGCCGAAGCGCTTTGAATAGCCGAGTGCCCACTCGAAGTTATCGAGCAGCGACCAGACGAAATAGCCGCGCACGTCCGCACCCTGTGCGATGGCGGCGCGCACCGCGGCAATATGCTCGCGAAGATATTCCACGCGCAGTGGATCATCGATCCGGCCCTGCTCCGGCGCCGCCGGGTCGAAGAAGGCCGCGCCGTTCTCCGTCACGAAGACGGGCGGATTGCCGTAGCGGTTCTTCACCCACAGCAGCGTATCGGTCAGGCCCTGCGGGAAGACTTCCCAGCCGGTCTCCGTGTAGGTCGCCTGCGTCTGGCGCACCATTTCCGCGCGCAGCGGCCAGCTCTGCGCGTTGGCGCGCGTGACATTGCGCGTGTAGTAGTTGACGCCCAGGAAATCGAGCGGCTGGCGAATCAGTTCCAGATCGGCCGCGGGCCACGTCGGCCAGGCTTCGCCGAAGATCTCGCGCAGCTCCTCGGGATATTTTCCCAGGAAGACCGGGTCGAGATACTGGCGGTTCATGTAGGCATCGGCGCGCGCCGTGGCGGCACGGTCCTCCTCTGCCGGCGTCGCGCCGTACTTCGGCTCGAGATTGACGACCAGTCCGATGCGATGCTTGCCCGTGGCGCGATAGGCCTGCACCGCGGCGCCATGGGCGCGCAGCAGGTTATGCGTCGCGATCGGCGCCTCGTAGACGTTGCGATGCCCCGGCGCGAGCACGCCGTGCAGGTACCCGCCGTCCGCGATCACCCAGGGTTCATTGTGTGTCACCCAGTGCTTCACGCGCCCGTCGAGCTTGCGGAAAACAACCGAGGCGTAGTCGGCGAACCACTGCGCGATGTCGGGATTGAGCCATCCGCCGCGATCATCGAGGGCGGCCGGCAGGTCCCAGTGATGCAGTGTCACCAGTGGCTCGATGCCGTGGCCCAAAAGTTCATCGACGAGGCGATCGTAGAAGCCGAGACCCGCAGCGTTGACGGCGCCGCGGCCCGCAGGCAGCACGCGGCTCCAGGAGATGCTGAAGCGGTAGGCCTTGAGGCCGAGCTCGCGCATCAGCGCAACGTCGCTCTGGTAGCGCCGGTAATGGTCGCAGGCCACATCGCCGCTCTGGCCGTCGCGCACCAGCCCGGGCGTGCGGCAGAATCGCTGCCAGATGGAGGGCCCGGCACCATCGGCCAGCGGCGATCCCTCGATCTGATAAGCGGAAGTGGCAGTGCCCCAGAGAAAGCCGGCCGGAAACCGCAAGAGCTTGTCGTTCACGTATCCTGATCCCGATCCAGTCGCGGCTGGCGCCAGTGGAAAACGTTTACATAGCCATGTTGTGCAGGATTGTATACGATCTGTCGACGGGGGACCCAAGGGAAAATCATGGCCGGGGTACGGCTCGAAGCACTGAAAAAGGTGTATGAAAACGGCCACGTGGCCGTGGCCGGCGCCAGCTTCGAGGTGGCCGACGGCGAGCTGCTGGCCTTGGTGGGGCCGTCGGGCTGTGGCAAATCGACCCTGCTGCGCATGGTCGCCGGACTGGAGAGCATCACCAGCGGCACGCTGAGCATCGGGGGGCGCGTCGTCAACGACCTGCCGGCCCGCGATCGTGACATCGCCATGGTGTTTCAGAGCTATGCGCTCTATCCGCACATGAGCGTCTACGACAACCTGGCTTTTGGGCTGCGCCTGCGCGGCATGGCGCGCGCGGACCTGGATGCCAAGGTGCGCGCCGCCGCCGCGACGCTCGAGCTCGATACCCTGCTGGATCGCAAGCCGCGGCAGCTGTCCGGGGGCCAGCGCCAGCGCGTGGCCTTAGGTCGCGCCCTGGTGCGCAGTCCGCAGGTGTTCCTGCTGGATGAACCGCTCTCGAATCTGGACGCCAAGTTGCGCCTCGGCATGCGCGCGGAGATCGCCCGGCTCCATCGCCGGCTGCGCGCCACCATGCTGTACGTGACGCACGATCAGATCGAGGCGATGACCCTGGGGCAGCGCATCGTGGTGTTCAATGCCGGCGAGGTGCAGCAGATCGATACGCCCATGCGCCTGTATGACGAGCCCGCCAACCTGTTCGTGGCCGGTTTCATGGGCAGCCCCGGGATGAATACCTTCCGTGGCCGCTTCATCGCCGATCCGCGGCCGCGGCTGCGCTGCCAGGAGGGCGAACTGCTGCTGCCGTTTCCGCCGGGGCAGGTGGCCGCGAAGCCCGGTCAGGAGATCGTCGTGGGCCTGCGTCCGGAGGATCTGCGCCTGGCGCCGCAGCCCTCGGGCGGCGGGTCCGAGGCGAGCATTGAGGCCACCATCGAAAACATCGAGCCCGTCGGCAATGAAATCATCCTGAGCCTGAATGCCCCGGTCGGCACTGTCGTGTGCCGCCTCCCGCCCCAGGCCTTGCCGGAGCTCGGCCGTTCTCTCCGGCTCCACTACTCAGGGGACAGGTTGCGCTACTTCAATGCGCAGAGCGGCGCGCGGCTGCTCTGAGCGGCAGTTCCAGAACCACCAGTCCATTGACCGGAACCACAATCCGGATTTCACCGTGCCGGAGTGAAGTCCGTTCAGGTGCGCCGAGCGCGGAAGCGCGGTTCAGCTGACGGACCTGCGCGGGTGTCGGATAGCGCGGCTTGCCCATCGAGGCATACGCAGGCAGTACGTTGCCGTGGGTCGCGTCCATGCGCCAGACGACGACGGGATTTGATTCGCGCAGGCGCCGGAACTGCAGCGTGACGGTCCGCGGCTCGCCGGTCCGGTCCGGATCCACGACATTCCAGGCTGCGGCAACCAGCGTGCCATCGCTGCGCCGCGTCACCAGCACATTGTCCGCGGAGTTCGCCAGCCGCGTCTCTCCCAGGCGGTGCAGCAGCGCGTAGGCGTAGTACGCGGGCTTCTTGATGCCGCCGGCCGCGATCGTACCGAACCCGCCATGAAAGGGTTCGCGCACCACGCCGCTTTCTTCAAACACATCATCGAAGGTCCAGTACGACATGACATCAACCAGACCGTCGCACTGCCGGATGTCCGAGGCCAGCGCCGCGCCGACGTAAGTCGTGTCACGCGCATGGTAGCGCTCGCCGAAGGAGGGCACGTTCCACTCCGTCCACATCAGCGGCAGCGCGGGCCGCGCGGAATTCAGTATCTCAGCGTGCACTTTGCCGATTGCACGGCACACGCGCTCATCGAGCGGAATGTCCTCCGCGCTGTGGAACAGGTTCTCGACCGTATCGTCCGCGTACCCATGCGTCGATACGAAATCCACCGGCACGTCGTCTTGCGCCACGTGCGCAAGAAAAGGCGCAACCCAGTCAGCCGCGGCCGTGGCGGGTCCGCCGACGCGGAGCCTCCGGCTCACCGCCTTGAGCGCGCGTGCCGTGTGGTCGTACAGCTCGAAATAACTGGCCTGCTTGGGCTCGCCGGTCCAGAAATCGATGTTGGGTTCGTTCCAGACCTCGAAATACCATTGCGCGACTTCATCGATCCCGTAGCGCTCGACCAGATGCGCGGCGAAGGCGTGGATCAGGCCGTCCCACTTCGCATAGTCCTTTGGAGGGGAAACAATCTGCCGGTACCAGAAGGGATGAACATCCTGCCGCGCGGCGAGCTTCTTCGGCATGAAACTGATCTCGACGAACGGGCGTACGCCGTTTTCCAGCAGGCCGTCATAGATCTGGTCGACGTAGGAGAAGTTGTAGACTGGGGCGCCCTGGCTGTCCTCGTCGTACACGCCCACTTCGTCGTGAAAGATGGCGTGGAAGCGCACGTAGCGAAAGTCCGCCACCTTCTTCAGTTCCCGCAGGTCCTCGCGATAACTGGCGCGCAGCGCCAGGATCGCGCGACCGGAACCGAAAGCCTGTTCCCAGAAATGAGGGAAGGGCGTGCCTGGGGCGCGGGCGTCGATTTCGATCGCAGCTGGCGCCGTTGGGGCCGCATCAGCCGCAGGACCGCTCCCAATGAGCAACCCGGTCAGCGCCGCGGCGCAAACCCTCATTTCGCGCTGGCCGCGTCCAGCTTCTTCAGCATCACGGCGACTTCCGGATTCGACATGAAGGTCTTCCACAGCAGGCCGGTGCGATAGTTCTCGACCATCGCCACGATGGGCGCCTGATTGAGACCCATGTAGATGGGGGAAATCCAGTTCACCGAGGGGTTGTAGGCATCGCGCGGCCCGTAGATGTCCCACAGTTCGGCACCAAGATCGCGGTAGTAGTGCTTGAGTGCGGCCATCGAAGCCTCGGGCGTATAGGGGAAAGAGGCCAGCGCGCCCGTCAGGGTAATGGTGCCGGTGTCATTGAGCGCATCCGGCGCCGGGGTCGCATAGCCCGTGGGGCCATCGCTGGCGGTCAGGCCCCAGGCATCGGCGCCATAACCGGAATAGTGCTTCGGATTGGCGACGCAGTAGGCCCGGTTGATCAGCGCGATGTTGCGGTTGTTGTCGAAGTACGACGGCGTGTACCTATCGTGCAGGGCGTGCGGGTCGAATCCCATGAAGGAGTAATGCGTGAAGAACAGCGGTCCGCCGCTCCCCACGCCCACGTCGAGCTTGATGCCAAAATAGGTGGTGCCGTTGCCGTAGTGGTTGCCCTCGGGGCTTCCCGACCAGCCCTGCCGGTATTCCAGGGCGCGCTTGTCCTGGCTGGCCCACCCGGAATAGTACATATCGGCCGGCACGCTGTGCGTCGGCGAGGCGATCGCGAGCAGATAGACCACCAGCGTCTCGTTGAAGCCGATGAGCGGGTGGTGAATCTGGAAACCCCACTGGGGCGACCAATGCCAGTAGATGAAATCGCTCCCCTTGTTGTCGCGATACCAGTCCCACTCCACGCCCTCCCAGAGCGCGGTAATGCGCCGATACAGGTTGTGCTCGAGCGCGCTTGCGCCCTTGAAGTACTGGCGCGCGGTGAGCAGGCCCTGCATCATGAAGGAGGTCTCGACCAGGTCCCCGCCGTTGTCGAGCATGCCGAACAGCGGCATGGTCTGGCCGGTCGCGTCATTCATATAGTGTGACCAGGCGCCGTGGTAGCGCGGCGCGCGCTCGAGGAAGCCTACAATCCGGTCGAGACGCTCCAGGCCCTGCTCGCGCGTGATGAAGTGGCGGTCGACCGCGACGACGAGCGCTTCAATCATGAAACCGCTGGCACCGGTCGCGACGATGCGGTCATCGCCCGGCATGTTCTCGTGCGCAAGGCCCGAATGAGTCCCGCCGCCTTCCCAGTAGTAATGGAAGGCCCCTTCCTGCAGCATCGTCAGCAGCTCATCGTCGCTCATCTCATGCGTCATCGCGCTGGCGACGGCACTCGCCGCTGATTCCTGGTTCTGCCAATCCACGGCGCTCACTTTGTAATCCGCCTTGGCGCCGGCGCGGCCCAGGAAATCCGAATACAGATGTATCCCGGGCAGCTGGATGCCGATCGGTGTCCAGGCGCCCCCGTCGAGCGAACGGTAGATCACGTAGTGAGCGAGCTCCGCCGTCTCCGCTCCCTCCCAGTGCAGCAGCACATGCCGGTCGTAGCCCCGGGCCGTGAGCTCCGTGGGTGCCGCGATCACTGCCGCTGATACGCCCGCCGGCGGCTCATCAGCGACGTGTACCTGGTCGACAATCAAAGTGTGGGCGACGCCATCGGCGCGGCCCTGGTGAAAAATGACGCTCTGCAGGCGCTCGGGATGAAAGTCATACACCGACGCCGACTTGAGAGCGGACATCGGTATCCGCAGCTGCAGCCATTTTCCCGCCGGGATGTCGCCCGCGTATTTGCCGAGCGGCTCCGGCACGGTGAAGCTGCCGGGGAACTCCGCCACCTGCAAGCCATTCCTGGCGTCAGAGAGCACCAGCTCGGG
>Ga0209131_1000370_pt1 | contig 32710 bp, 33 predicted proteins | sample GraSoi_2013_40cm_FD_185826 | JGI IMG/M metagenome (GOLD analysis project Ga0209131, IMG submission 185826) | Grasslands soil microbial communities from the Angelo Coastal Reserve, California, USA - Sample 9_17_2013_40cm (SPAdes) (version 2) | ecosystem: Environmental > Terrestrial > Soil >...
GCAATCCCCTCCAGCATTGTTTCCGTCCGTCTCAGATAGCCCAAGCCTTCAGGAGAAATCCATGCAATCGGGAAAGGTCGGATCGATTTTGACGTTGAGCATGTTCATGGCGCTGTCCGGCATCCTTGGCACGCCCTCGGCGAGAGCCGAAGACTCCAAGGATGCGCAGGCGCTGATCGACGCCCTGGGCAATAGCAAACTCAGCCTGCTGGACGGGGTTCGGCAGGCAGCGAGCGGCGGCGCCGTGCCGATCTCCGCGAAATTCGAGCTCGAGGACGGCAAGCTTTCTCTATCGGTATATACCGCGGAGAAAGGACTGTCCGTGTCGCCCGAGAAGAATGTGCTCGAGGAGCTGAGCGGAAGCCCGGAAGAGGCGAAGTGGACGCCGAAGATCGAAGTCTTCAAGGACGTGCCGCACGTCGCCAGGTCCTCCGAGCAGCTTACGTTGATGGCGCTCGGCAAAAGCTCGCTCGCGGACATGATCGCGCGGGTGCAGAAAACACAATCCGGCACGGTTTTCTCCGTCACGCCGGTCATAAGGAATCACAAACCCGCCGCGGAAGTTCTCGTGGCGGACAGGGGGAAGGTAAAAAAGCTCATCCAGCCGCTTTGACTCTCAACCAACTCATTTCCTGGAGCGCACCCCGTGAGACGCATCATTCTGCGATTGGCAAGCATTGCATTTACGATTGGTCTGTGCAGCTCCGCCGCCGGAGCCGATAGCGACTGGGCGCCGGTCGCGAAGGCGCTCGGCCGGTCCGGCACGGAGATGCCTGGCGGCGTGTACCGCGTCGGGCTCGGACGCAGCGACCTCAAAGTCACGCTCGACGGCGTGCAGATCAAGCCGCCTCTCGCCCTGGGCTCCTACCTTGCGTTCCAGAAAATGGGCAACGAAGGCATGGTGATGGGCGATCTGGTGCTGCTGCACGAAGAGGTGAACCCGGTGATGAGGAAGCTGATCGACGGCGGCATCGAGGTGACGGCGCTGCACAACCATCTGCTGCGCTCCTCCCCGGCCGTCATGTATATGCACTTCTCCGGGCATGGCGATCCCGTGAAGCTCGCGACGGCGCTCCGCGAAGCGCTGTCGCAAAGCAAGACGCCTTTGGCGGCTCCGGCAGCCGCGGGCGCGCCGCCGCCGGTCGATCTCGACACCGGCGCAATCGAGCGCACGCTCGGCGCGAAAGGAACGGCGAACGGCGGCGTGTATCAATTCAATATCCCGCGCGCCGAGACCATTACGGACGGCGGAATGGAGGTGCCTGTCGCCGCGGGCTCCGGGATCGTCATCAACTTCCAGCCGACCGGCGGCGGGAAGGCGGCGATCACCGGCGATTTCGTGCTCACGGCGAAGGAAGTGAACCCCGTGCTGAAGGCGTTGCGCGACAACGGGATCGAGGTGACGGCGTTGCACAGCCATATGCTCGAAGAGCAGCCGCGTCTCTTTTTCATGCACTACTGGGCGAACGATAATGCCGAGAAGCTTGCGAGCGGCCTGAAGGCGGCCCTGAGCAAGGTCAATCTGAAAAAATAGAGTAAGGCGGGGTACACTTCCGGCTCTCAAAATCCGGGAGAGCTTGAATGTCGGACCTGAAGGTGCTCGGCATCACGGGCAGCTTGCGCAAGGCTTCATACAACACGGCGGCCCTGCGGGCCTGCAGCGAGCTGCTGCCGCCGGGCATGTCTCTGAGGATCACCAGCATCGCGGACCTGCCGATGTTCAACCAGGACGTGTTCGATGCCGGCCTGCCGGACCCGGTGAAGCGTTTTTGCGCCGAGGTGACCGCGGCCGACGGGCTGCTGATCGCGAGCCCGGAATACAATTTCTCGGTCTCCGGCGTGCTGAAGAACGCCATCGACTGGGGCTCGAAGGCGCCGCCGCAGCAGATCTTCCTGGAGAAGCCGGTGGCGATTTTCTCCGCGACCGGCGGGCCGCTCGGCGGCGCGCGGGTTCAGTACGACCTGCGCAGGATCCTGGGCCAGCTGGTGGCGCACATTCTGCCCAAGCCCGAGGTATTCATCGGCGCGGCGCAGACGAAGTTCGACGCGCAGGGCAAATTGACGGACGAGGCGACGCGCAAATTCCTGACGCAGCTGCTCGCGGGCTTCAAGGTCTGGATCGAGCGCATGTCTCATCATCACCACTGAGACCACGGAGAGACGATGGACAAGAGATCGCACAGGGAACGCTTCGACTCGGGCCTCAAGACCCGCCGCGAGGTGCTCGGCGCGCCGTGGGTGGACAAGGCGATGGCCGGCGTCGATGAGTTCAGCCAGGAGTTCACCGAGCTGCTGAACACCTATTGCTGGAACGACATCTGGAACCGGCCTGGGCTCGCGCGCAAGTCGCGCTCGATCCTCAACCTCGGCATGCTCTGCGCCCTCGGCAAGGAGCACGAGCTGAAGCTGCACATCCGCGGCGCCATCAACAACGGCCTGACGAAGGACGAGATCAAGGAAGTGTTCCTGCAGGTCGCGATCTACTGCGGCGTGCCCGCAGCGGTCGCCGCCTTCCGCTGCGCGAAGGAAGTATTCAAGGAGTAGACGTGGCGACGGTCGGCTTCATCGGTCTGGGCAGCATGGGGCAGCCCATGACGGAGAACCTCGCCAAGGCGGGCTTCTCCGTCCAGTCGTACGACAAGAACGGCCGCGGCAACCGCAAGTCGGCGGCGGCGGCGGCCAAAGGCGCCGAGCTCCTGATCACGATGCTGCCCGACGGCGGCATCGTCCGCGAAGCGGTGCTGGAAGCCCTGCCCTCGCTCGCGCGCGGCGCGCTGGTGATCGACATGAGCTCGGCCGATCCCGCCGGCACACGCGCGCTCGGCACCGCCCTGCAGGCGAGCGGAATCGAGCTGGTGGATGCGCCGGTCTCCGGCGCCGTGGCCGGCGCGCGGACTGGAACGCTCGCGATCATGGTCGGCGGCACGACCGCGGGCCTGGCGCGCGCGCTGCCGGCGCTCAAGGCGATGGGCAACCAGATCTTCCACGTCGGCCCGCTCGGCGCCGGCCATGCGGTGAAGGCGTTGAACAATTATCTCGGCGCCGCCGGCACGCTCGCCGGCTTCGAGGCGCTGCTCGTCGCGCGCGCCTTCGGGCTCGATCCCAAGCCCATGCTGGACGCCATCAATGCCTCTACCGGCCGCAACAGCACCACCGAGCGCAAGATCCCGCGGGACGTGCTGACCGGGACGTTCGCCTCCGGCTTCAAGCTCGCGCTCATGGCGAAAGACGTGGGCACCGCGGCGGAGCTCGCGCGCGGCCTGGGCCTGAAGACCCCGTTCCTCGAGGAGACGCTGCGGCTCTGGCGCGAAGCGCAGAAGCAGCTTCCCGCCGCGGCGGATCACTCGGAGATCTACAAATACCAGGAAAAGCTGGCGAAGCCACGCGCCGCACCGGCTCGCCGAAAAGCCGCCCCGCGCCGCGGCGCAGCTTCACGGCCGTCCGGCTCGCGTCGAAAGCGGCATCGCTAGCCGATTTTCGGCCCGGCTCTGATCCCTCAGGCGAAGGTACGCACGCGCTTGCCGTCCATGCTGTAAGACGGCGACAAGCCGTAGCTGGACTGCCAGGTCCGCGAAAGGTGCGACGAGTCGGTGAACCCGGCTGCGTGCGCGATCTTCGTCAGCGTGCCGCCCTTCATCCGCAGGTCGGCGGCGGTGAAATATTTGAGCCACAGGCGATAGCTGCGCAGCGGCAGGCCGACGGCGCGCGAGAAGTGATGCGATGTCCCGGTGTACGACAGCCGCAGCTCGCGCGCCAGCTCGGCGAGCGAGCACGCGGGATTCTCGCGCAGCAGCTCGTGCAAGCGATCCACGCGGCCATTGCGCACCCCGGTCTGTGGCAGCTGCCTGACGCTGGCCTCGACGACGGCCTCGAAGAGCTGCCGCGCCTCGCGCAGCGTGAGACGGCCTTCGTAAGCGCGGGTGATCGCCGGATCGAACTCCGCCAGCCGCGCCCGATCGAGCGCGAGCACGCCCGGCGCCGGAACGCTTTGAAAGGCGCGGAAGCACGGGTGCGGGGGAAAGACATGGATGCTGACCAGGCCGACGTCCGTCGCGCGCAGCCCGCGCGGTGTCAGGGGCGCAATCGCGACCGCATCGCGCCTGACGACAGTGTCGCCCGCCGTGACTTCGACCGGCTCGCCGCTCGCCGTAAGCAGCACGACAGCGGCGTGCCGCACCGTTTTCGGCGTGACGACCCACGGGCTGGTGAAAATGAACCCGCTGGAGCCGAGCCAGTACAGGTTGTCCTTCATCACGCCCGACAGCGCCCCGTACGCGAGGCCGCCGTCGAAGGTTTCCGGTGTCCGGCGGTCCTGCGGCGTGGCGACCTGCATGGCGATGGATCGATTCCGTTCCTCGGTCAGGCTACTCCCGGCGCGTTCCGAGCGTCAATGACGCGCTGCAGCGAAAAACCGGACAGCAACTACGTACAAGGTCGCAACGGGTATCCTCATTAAAGTGCAGCGAGTCGAGACAACCAACTCCAACCCCGGGAGGCAACAAATGATCAATCGACGGCTCGGCGCAGGCTTTGCCATGGCTGGCGCGCTGTTGTTCCTTGGTACCGTTTTCATGGGTCCGGCGGCCGCGAAGCAGGGCGACGATTTAGAGCAGTTCGAAATCAGGACGCTTTCCAATCGCGCCGACCTGATCAGCGGCGGCGACGCGCTGGTCGAAGTCACCCTGCCGAGCAAGGTGCAACTGAAGCACGTGACCCTGCTGCTCAATGGCCAAGATGTGACGGCCACGTTCCGCGCCGATGCCGCCGGGCGCGTCCTGCGCGGCGTGCTGACCGGCCTGGTGCAAGGCGACAACGAATTCGTCGCCGACTCAAACGGCCAGGGCCGCGGCCGGCCGCGGACGTCCCTCACCATCACCAATCATGCGATCGGCGGCCCGGTGCTGCTCGGCTCGCAGACCCAGCCGTGGGTCTGCGCTACGCCCACGTCCGCCATCGATCCCGCGACGGGTGCGCAGACTCAAGCGAGCGGCCTGACGACGTTCGCGGTCGACGCGCAATGCAATATCGCGACCGAATTCCATTTGTTCTATCGGACTAAAACCCCGGTGTCGGTCAATAACGGCGCCGACGGTAACTGCGTGTTCGTGCTGCCGGACCCGAGCCCGACGACCATCGCGCCAACGCCTCCCTTCTCGTGCTTCCAGCGCTATGTGCCGGGCACGACGCCGGCGGACGTGGTCGCCTCGACCACCACCAGCACCGGCGTCACCGTGCCGTACATCGTGCGGGTCGAGCGCGGCACCCTCAACCGCGGCATCTACGACATCGCGGTGCTGTTCGACCCGACCCAGCCGGCATGGACGCCGACCGCGCCGCAGCCACAATGGAATGGCAAGGTCCTCTACACCTTCGGCGCGTCCACCGGCCAGCCGCGCCTGCAGTTCCGCAGCGAGCAGAACTGGGTCATCGCGGGGATCACCGGCACCAACGACGACAGCGCGCTCAGACTCGGTTTCCTGGTCGCCGACAACAGCCTCACCGATTCGCTCTTCAACTCGAACCGGGTGCTGAACGCCGAGACGCTGATGATGATGAAGGAGCACATCGTCGACACCTACGGCGAGATCCAGTATCTGATGGGCAACGGCTGCTCGGGCGGCTCGATCCAGCAGAACACCGCGGCCTCGATCTTCCCCGGCCTCCTCGACGGCATCCAGCCGGGCTGCGACTTCTCGGATTCGATCACCACCGGCCTCGAGGTCACCGATTGCGTGCTGCTGGTGAACTTCTACGCCGGCCCGGAATGGACGGCGCTGATGCTAAGCGCAGGTCTCAGCCAGGCGCAGATCAATGCGAAAAAGGCGGCGATCAACGGCCACCTCAGCCAGGTGGGCTGCCAGCAGTGGAACAATCAGTTCGGCTTCAACAACAAGCCGGGCAACTACGTTCCGGTCAACGTGATCAATCAGACGACGGGCGCGATCGCGCCGCAGGGAGCGCCGCGCAACAATTGCCGGCTCCCGGCCACGCTGGTCTACGACCCGGTGACCAATCCGAACGGGACGCGCTGCGGCGACCCCGACCTCGCCACCGCGGTGTGGGGCAGCACGGCGAACGAAAACGCGCCGGGCAGCTTGCGCGCGCGCCAGACCGGCGACAACGTCGGCATCCAGTACGGCCTGAGCGCGATGCTCGCGGGCGCGATCACGCCGGAGGAGTTCGTCACGCTGAACGAGAAGATCGGCGGCGTCGATGCCGATTCGAACCGCAGAGCGGCGCGCAGCACCGCCGACCTGGCGGCCCTCGACATCGCCTACCGCGCCGGGATCGTGTCGAGCGGCGCGAACCTCGGCAAGCTGCCGATCATCGATTCGCGCGGCTGGGACGAGCAAGGCATCCACTACATCTGGCGCAGCTTCGCCGAGCGTGCGCGGATCGAGGCGGCCAACGGCGGGAACCACGGCAACCAGGTGATGTGGCGCTATGGAACCGGGCACGCCGGCGCAGATCGCGGCGGTGACAGTGAAGTCGTTCCTGACTATGGACATCTGGCTGTCCAATCTGAGCGCGAGCGCGCCGAAGGAGACACTCAATTCCGTTCGCACGCAGGCCCAGGTGATCGCCGGCAAGCCCGCGGCTGCCGTCGACTTCTGCTTCCTGCTCGCGGATACGGCATTCACCACGCCGATCTTCAATATGGCGACGTGCGATGCCGATACGCTCCAGGCCGACGGCAAGGGCCGGCTCGCGAAGCGCGCTTCGCCGCGACAGGTTGCGGGCGGACCGCTGGCGGAGAACATCCTGAAGTGCCAGCTGAAGCCGCTCAACTCCGCCGACTATGCGCCCGTGGTCTTCTCGTCCGCGCAACTGGCGCGCCTGCAAGCCACTTTCCCGGACGGCGTGTGCGACTGGAGCTTGCCGGGCGTCGACCAGCAGGCGGCGATCTCGCCGCTGACGTTCACTGCCGGACCGGGCGGCGCGCCGCTGCCGACGGCACCGGCGGCGACGGCAGCACCGGAACACTGAGCCGCGCGATCAGGCACAACTGAGCTCGCACAGGCGACGGCCTCGGGAATCCGGGGCCGTTTCTTTTTGGGCGTGGAATCCCTAAGCTGCGTTGCGGGCGCGCTCGCCGAACATCTTTTCCATCTCGCGCCGGACGCGTACGGCAGTGGAGTTCGCGTCGATGGCGACGTCGCTCCATCTGACGGGCTGGCCGGCGGCGATGGGGCGCAGGACTTTCCAGCCGTGCGCGAGGCCGAGGGGCAAGCAGTCCTGCGCGAGCGAATCGGCGGCCGGCATCAATCGTCCGACCACGGTGTAGCCGCCCTCGCCGTCCAGCATTTCGCCGGGCGAGAGGTTTTTCTTGGCGACGGCGACGGCGTCGGCGCGCCAGCCCGTCGCGCAGCCGGTGGCTTCGCCGCGCAGGCCGACGGAAGCGACCGAGATGCCGACTTCGAGCCCGATCAGGTGCCAGCGCTTGTACATGCAGGCGTAGCGGCCGCCGGGATCGGTCTTCACGCCGTATTCGGCGAAGCAGCGCCGGATGTAGTCGGTCTCGCCTTCGAACACCACGAATACGCCGAAGCGGATGTCGTAGGGAATCGGTGTCCCGTCCTCTTGCAGGGATGAGATGACTTCGACCTGTCCCTTGTGATGCAGCATTCCGCCTTCGCCGCGCGGGCGCATCAGCGAGGGAATCTCGTCGACGGAGCCCGGCGGATACAACAACCCTTCGGGCGCGGGCGTGAGTCCGGTGGCATTGCAGACCGCGGTGGTCTCGATCGCCGGCTTCGAGCCGTCGAGGAAGGAGTTGAACATCTTCGGATTCAGGCCGCCGACGCGCGCCTGCTCCGGGGTCAGGCCGTAGTAGCCCCAGACCGTTTCGGGCGTCGATTGAGCGAAGTACGGCAGCCACTTGTGGCCGCGCCCGGCGGCGACCACGGGAAAGCCCGCGGCGCGCGCCCAGTCGACGAGATCGCAGATGAGCGCCGGCTGGTCGCCGTAGGCGAGGCTGTAGACCACGCCGGCCTCGGCGGCTTTCCTCGCGAGCAGCGGACCGCAGAAGGCATCGGCTTCGACCGTGACCATGACGACGTGCTTGCCGTTCGCGAACGCCGCGAGCGCGTGCTCGACGGCGGCCGGCGGATTTCCGGTCGACTCGATGATGATGTCGATGCCGGGATGCGCGACGAGCGCCTGCCAGTCTTCCGTGATGTGGGTTCTTTTTTCTTTCAAGGCCGCATCCAGCGAGCCGGCGGAATAGGCCGCCGCAGGCCATCCCACTCTCTTCAGATTTTCTTTGGCGTTATCCGGCGAAAGATCCGCGATGCCGACGAGATGAACGCCCGGCGTCTTCGGCACTTGTGCGATGTACATGGCGCCGAACTTGCCGGCGCCGATGACGCCGATGCGGAGGGGATTGTCTTTGCGCTGCTGGAGCTTGGCGTAGAGATTCATAGCTCATCCAAAATCAGGGACAGACCACGTTATTCCGCATGTCGAAAAAACGTGGTCTGTCCCTGATTATCTTCGTTTGATTTCAGGCGGCCTTCAACGCGCCCTGCAATTCCTCGGGCGGGGTGCCGTTTTTCCACGGCAGCGGCACGTCGTAGTGCTTGATCAGGCAATCGTCGGGCAGGCAGCGGATCGGCGTGAAGTCGCGGTGGGCGATGTAGCCCGGCCGCTTGAAGCGGCGGATGTGATTCGACACCGCACAGAGCGAGAGGTAGACGCTGACGCGATTCCAGGGCGAGAGATTGGAGCTCGACGCGTGCACCAGGCAGCCGTGGAACAGGATCATCGAGCCCGCCGGTCCCTTCGGCGAGACGATGCCGCCGCGCTCCACGAGCCTGGCGATGGATTCATGGGTGATGGTCCACAGCGGATAGCTGGTGGTGGAAGTGTCGTGCTTCGCATCCAGCACCCCGAGCTTGTGGCTCCCCGGGATGAACATCAGCGGGCCGTTGAACTCGTTCACCTCGTCGAGGAAGATCGCCACGTTCATGGCGCGCGCCTCGGGCATCTGGTCGTCGTTCACCCAGGTACCGTAGTCCTGATGCCATTGCCAGACGTCGCCGTCGAAGGCCTGCTTGCCGTTGATCTTGAACTGGTGCATGTACACGTCTTCGCCGTACATCTGCCGGATGGGCTCGACCATGCGCGGATGGCGCGCGAGCTTGGCGAAGGGATAGCTGTACATGTGCGCCGCGAAATTGGTGCGCACCACGTCGCCGGTCTTCTCGCGGACGTTCTCCGGCCGGCGCTGCGCGTAGAGCGCGGGGACCTCGTCGGTCAGGACTTTGATCTCCGCGGGCTTGAAGAGGCCCGGGAAAAAAAGGTATCCGTCGCGGTCGAAGCGCTCGAGCTGTTCCTGGGAGAGTTTCATCGGAATAGTATAAGCCCGTGAAAGCCGATTCGATCCGCACCATCCTCTACGCGCTCGGCGCGAATCTCGCCATCGCCGCGGCGAAGACGGCCGCCGCGATATTCACCGGATCCAGCGCGATGCTCGCCGAGGCGATCCACTCCTTCGCCGACGCCGGCAACCAGGGGCTCCTGCTCTGGGGGATGCGGCAGGCGAAGCGGCCGCCGAGCCCGGACTATCCGCTCGGCTGGGGCAAGGCGATCTTCTTCTGGTCGTTCGTGGTGGCCCTCGTGCTTTTCAGCCTCGGCGGGATGTTCTCGCTCTACGAGGGCTGGCATAAGCTGCAGAAGCCCGGGCCCCTGACTTACCCGTGGGTCGCGGTCGCCATCCTCGTCTTCGGCCTGTGCGCCGAGAGCGTTTCGCTCCGGGCCTGCCTGAAGGAGGTCAACAAGGTCAGGAGCGGAAGGACGCTGTGGCGCTGGTTCCGCGAGAGCCGCCAGAGCGAGCTCGTCGTCATTCTCGGCGAGGACCTCGCCGCGCTTCTCGGCCTCGCGCTGGCGCTGGTCGCAATCTTGCTGGCGATATTTTCCGGAAACCCCGTCTGGGATGCGCTCGGCTCCGTGGCGATCGGCCTCGTGCTGGTCCTCGTCGCGATCGGTATCGGAATCGAGATCAAGGCGCTGCTGATCGGCCAGAGCGCCGACCCCGTGGTCGAGGCGCAGATGCTGGAGTTTCTACGCAAGCAGCCGGAGATCGAGAGCGTCTTCCGCCTGATTACGCTTCAGCTCGGCACGTCGCTGATGGTCGCGGTGAAGGCGAAAATGAAAGCCGGGATGGCCGACGAGCTGGTCGCCGACATCAACCGCGCCGAGGCGGCGATGCGCGCCGAATTCCCGGAGATTCAGTGGCTCTTCTTCGAGCCCGACGTCGCCGACTGACCGGAAATCGTGGTCTGTCCCTGATTTTCCTCGACCACCTGGAAGAACACCTCGTCCTGGCGGATCATCCCGAGCTCGTAGCGCGCGCGCTCCTCGATGGCCTCGGTGCCCTGCTTCAGGTCGCGCACCTCGGCGGCTAGGGCCGCATTGCGCACTTCGAGCCCGTCGTTCTTGCTCTTCTGCGCCGAAAGATCGTTCTCGACATGCCAGGCGCGCAGCCAGCCGCCCTTGCCGAGCCACAGCGGGTACTGGATCAGGATGATCAGCGCGCCCAGGATCCCGGCGAGGATTCTCATTTCAGGAAGGGAAAGGCGCTCCGGCCGGGATAGCCCACCGAGTCGCCCAGGTCCTCCTCGATGCGCAGCAGCTGGTTGTACTTGGCGACGCGGTCGGAGCGCGACAGCGACCCGGTCTTGATCTGCAGCGCGTTGGTGCCGACCGCGATGTCGGCGATGGTGGTGTCCTCGGTCTCGCCCGAGCGGTGCGAGATCACCGTGCCGTAGCCGGCGCGCTTGGCGAGCTCGATCGCCGCGAACGTCTCGGTCAGCGTGCCGATCTGGTTCACCTTGATGAGGATCGAGTTCGCCACGCCTTGCTGGATGCCCTCGCGCAGGATCGCCGGGTTGGTGACGAAGACGTCGTCGCCGACCAGCTGCAGCTTGCGGCCGAGGCGGCTGGTGAGGGTTTTCCAGCCGTCCCAGTCGTTCTCGGCCATGCCGTCCTCGATCGACACGATCGGGTAGCGCCCGGCAAGATCCGACAGGTAGTCGCAGAACTGGGCCGAGGAGAGCTTCTTGTTCTCGGATTCGAGGACGTAGGCGCCATCCTTGTAGAACTCCGAGGCCGCGCAGTCGAGCGCGAGCATCACGTCCTGGCCGGCGCTGTAGCCCGCCTTGCCGATGGCCTCCACGATCATGTCGAGCGCGGCGGCGTGCGTCGGCAGGTCGGGCGCGAACCCGCCTTCGTCGCCAACGGCCGTGGACATTCCCCGGGCGTCAATAATTGATTTTAATTTTTGAAAAATCTCTGCGCCGCAGCGCAACGCCTCCCGGAACGACTGCTGCCCGACGGGCACGATCATGAACTCCTGCATGTCCAGGGTGTTGTTGGCGTGCGCGCCGCCGTTCACCACGTTCATCATCGGCACCGGCATGCGCATCGCGCCGGAGCCGCCGAAGTAGCGGTACAGCGGCAGGCCGGATTCTTCGGCGGCCGCCTTCGCCACGGCCATGGACACTGCGAGCATCGCGTTGGCGCCCAGGCGCGACTTGTTGTCGCTGCCGTCGAGGTCGATCAGGGTCCGGTCGATGAAGGTCTGCTCCGACGCGTCGAGGCCGACGATGGCTTCCGAGATCTCGGTGTTGACGTTCTCGACCGCCTTGAGCACGCCCTTGCCGCCGTAGCGGCGCGCCTCGCCGTCGCGCAGCTCGATCGCCTCCCGGGCGCCGGTCGAGGCGCCCGAGGGCACCGCCGCCCGGCCCATCACCCCGGATTCGAGCAGCACGTCCGCCTCGACCGTGGGGTTGCCACGCGAATCGAGAATTTCCCTTGCCACCACGTCCACGATCGAGCTCATTTCGTTTTTACTTTCATCTCGGTGAATCCGTTTTTCTTCACGACGCGGTCGATCTCGACCAGCGTCTCGAGCAACTCCTTCATGAGCGCGAGGGGCCAGGAGTTCGGACCGTCGCACAGCGCCTCGTCCGGCCTCGGATGGGTCTCCATGAAGACCCCCGCGACCCCGGCGGCGACCGCCGCGCGCGCGAGCACCGGGATGAATTCGCGCTGCCCGCCGCTCGCGCCGCCCAGGCCGCCCGGAAGCTGCACCGAGTGCGAGGCATCCATCACGACCGGGCAGCCGGTATTGCGCATGATCGCAAGCCCGCGCATGTCGGTGACCAGGTTGTTGTAGCCGAAGCTGAAGCCGCGCTCGCACACCATGATCTGCTGGTTGCCGGTGCTCTTCGCCTTCTCCACGACGTTGCTCATTTCCCAGGGCGAGAGAAACTGGCCCTTCTTGATGTTCACCGGCTTGCCCTGGCTCGCGGCGTTGCGGATGAAGTTGGTCTGGCGGCAGAGGAAGGCCGGCGTCTGGAGGACATCGACCACGGCGGCGACTTCGGCGAGGGGCGTGTCCTCATGCACATCCGTGATGACGGGCACGCCGATCTGCTTGCGCACCGCTTCGAGGATCCGCAGCCCCTCCTCCATGCCCGGGCCGCGGTAGCTCGAGCCCGAGCTGCGGTTCGCCTTGTCGAAAGAGCCCTTGAAGACGTACGGGATCCCGAGGCGCTTGGTGTGCTCCTTGATGTGCCCGGCGACTTCGAGGCACAGCTGCGTGCTTTCCAGCGTGTCGGGGCCCGCAATTAGAAACAGGGGCCGGTCCAGCCCGACCTCGAACCCGCAAAGCTTCACGCTGCGACGACCGAGAGTGTTCCGCCGGGCCGCTTCACGGTCGCGCGGTACTTGAGGGCCGCCGCGACGAAGGCGCTGAACAGGGGATGCCCCGTCCTGGGGGTCGAGGTGAACTCGGGGTGGAACTGTACGCCGACGAAGAACGGATGCGCGGGAAGCTCCATCATTTCCGGCAGGTTCTCGCTGGGCGTGCGCGCCGTCACCCTGTAGCCCTTCGCCTCGAGCTGGGGAACGTAGATGTTGTTGACCTCGTAGCGGTGCCGGTGCCTCTCGTTGACCTCTTTTCCATAGATGGAAAACGCGAGGGTATCGGCCTCGACCGGGACCTTCTGCGAGCCCAGGCGCATGGTGCCGCCGAGGTTCGACTTGTCGGTGCGCTTCTCGATCTGGCCGGTGCGGTCGAGCCACTCGGTGATGAGCGCCACCACGGGATGCGGCGTCTCGATGTCGAACTCGGTGCTGTTCGCGCCGGCGAGGCCGGCGACGTTGCGCGCGAACTCGATCGTGGCGAGCTGCATGCCCAGGCAGATGCCGAGGTAAGGCACGCCGTTCTCGCGCGCGTACTTGATCGCGCGCATCTTGCCCTCGGTGCCGCGCTTGCCGAAGCCGCCGGGAACCAGGACGGCGTCCATCTTCTCGAGCGGCGCGGTGCCGCTTTTCTCGATCTCCTCGGAGTCGAGGTAATGGATGTGGACCTTGGAATGCGTGTGGATGCCGGCGTGCGTCAGCGCCTCGTTGAGCGACTTGTACGAGTCCTGCAGGTCGACGTACTTGCCGACGAACGCGATGTCGACCTCGTGCTTCGGATGCTCCAGCGCGTCGACCAGCTTCGTCCACGCGGTGAGGTCGGCGGCGCGCGCCAGGATGTTGAGCTTGTGGCAGACGATCTCGTCGAGCATCTGCTGGTGCAGCATCATCGGGATCTTGTAGATCGCGTCGACGTCCCAGGCCGAGATCACCGCCTCCTTCTGCACGTTGCAGAAGAGCGCGATCTTGCGGCGCTCGTCCTCGGGCAGCGGCTGGATGGTGCGGCAAAGGAGCGCGTCGGCCTGGATGCCGATCTCGCGCAGCTCCTTCACGGAGTGCTGGGTCGGCTTGGTCTTGATCTCGCCCGCGGAGGCGATATAAGGGACCAGCGTCAAGTGTATGTAGCAGACATTATTGCGGCCGAGGTCGAGGCCCATCTGCCGGATCGCCTCGAGGAAGGGCAGCGACTCGATGTCGCCGACCGTGCCGCCGATCTCGACGATCGCCACGTCGGCATCGCCGGCGCCGCGCTTGATATATGCCTTGATCTCGTCGGTGATGTGCGGAATCACCTGCACGGTACCGCCGAGGTAGTCGCCGCGGCGCTCCTTCTTGATCACCGATTCGTAGATCTGGCCGGTGGTGAAGTTATTGTGGCGGCGCATCTTCGAGCTCTGGAAGCGCTCGTAGTGGCCCAGGTCCAGGTCGGTCTCGGCGCCGTCCTCCGTGACGAACACCTCACCGTGCTGAAACGGGCTCATGGTGCCCGGATCGACGTTGATGTAAGGGTCCAGCTTTATGTTGGTGACGCGGATGCCGCGCGATTCGAGGATCGCGGCGAGGGAGGCGGCGGCGATGCCTTTCCCCAGAGAGGAAACTACACCACCGGTTACAAATACATATTTCGTCATTTACCCACGGCGTGTAGGGATGGAGGAGTCTACACGTTTTTACCCGCGCTCTCAAACTGGAAACTGCGCGGAAAACCGAAACCAACCGCAACTACACGAGAGGTCAGAGCTCGGGCGTGGTGACGTCGCCGCCGGACAGGGCCGGCACCATGTCGGAGGCCATGGGATTGAAGCAGGCCATGATTTCGGCGCGCACCTCGAGGGTTCCGCGCCGCGTGAAGGCGACATGCATGTACTGCGCGGAGGGCCGGCCGGCGCGCGCGGCTCTCTGGAACCAGCTCCTCGAGGCGGCCAGGCTGCGCCAGATTCCCGGATAGAGATCGGGCCCGATCGCGTACATGAAGCCCAGCAGCTCCTGCGCGTTGGGGTGCCCGGCATGGCCGGCGACAAGAAGCATGGATTCGGCGTCGAGGAAGCTGCCCCGGTCGTACGCCGCCATCGCCTCGCCGAGCGCGCCTTCGGAGCGCGCGGCCTTCAGCGCCAGGGCCAGCAGGGCCGGGACGGAAATCGGTGTGGTGGTGGTCATCAGCTCCCTCTCTGGGGAGCAATCTAGAGGACCGAAGGCGCCGCTTCCACGCCTTGCGGCGCAGCCGGTTTGTGCCAAACGCACAGGCGCGGCGGGCGCTACTGCCGCTACCAGTGCGCGGGCAGGTTCTTCAGGACGGCGATCTGCTTCGACTCGATGGCGACGTAGCCGCCGGCGGCGAGGTCCTTGAGGATGCGGCTGACCATCTCGCGCGAGCCGCCGATGCGGGCGGCGATCTCGCTCTGCGTGAGGCGCTCCGGGATGACCCGGCGGCCCGCCGCCTCGACCGCGTTCTCGTCGATGAACTTGACGAGCCGCGCGTACACGTCCTTCAGCGACAGGTCGGCCACTCTCGCGGTCAGCGAGCGGACCTTGCCGATCAGCTTGCGCAGCAGGTCGCGGGCGAACGCCGGGTTGCCGGCGAGAAGCCGCTCGACGTCGGCCTGCGGGATCACATACAGCTTGCACGGCTCGAGGGTCATGATGGAAGCGGAGCGCGGTCCGCCGTCGAGCACCAGCTCGCCGAAATAATCGCCGATGCCGATGGTGTTGACCACCGCTTCGCGGCCGTTCTCGTCGCTCACGAAGGCTTTCACGCGGCCGGAGAGCACCACGTAGAGCGAATCGGTCATGTCGCCCTCGCTCACGATCACCACGCTCTTCGCGTACGAGCGCACGCTGCCCCCGGGCACGACGCCGCGCAGGGCCTGCTCGTCGAGGTGCGCGAAGGGGGCGGCTTCGGCGGACACGCTAGCTCTTGAGACCGTCGGAAAAATCGGCGGCCGTCTTGGCCCGGACCTGCTCGAGCGTCACGCCGGGATGCAGCTCCTTCAGCACCAGCCCCTTGCCGGGCGCAACTTCGAACACGCACAAGTCGGTAATGATCATGTTGACCACGCCCCGCCCGGTGATCGGCAGCGAGCATTTCTTCAGCACCTTGGACGCGCCGTCCTTCGACGTGTGCTCCATCAGCACCACTACCCGCTTCACGCCCGAGACGAGGTCCATCGCGCCGCCGGGGCCCTTCACCATCTTCCCGGGCACCATCCAGTTGGCGAGGTCGCCGTTCTCCGCGACCTCGAGGCCGCCGAGGATCGACAGATCCACGTGCCCGCCGCGGATCATCGCGAAGGAGTCGGCGCTGGAGAAGAAGCTCGAGCCCGGGATGGTGGTGACGGTCTGCTTGCCGGCGTTGATGAGGTCGGGATCGACCCGCGCCTCGTCCGGGAACGGCCCGATGCCGAGCAGGCCGTTCTCCGACTGCAGCGTGACGTTGATGCCTTCCGGGATGTAGTTGGCCACGAGGGTCGGGATGCCGATGCCGAGGTTGACATAGTAGCCGTCGCGCAGCTCCTGCGCGGCGCGTTTCGCCATCAGCTCGCGGATCGGCGAGTCCTTCTTGCCGGTCGCGCCGGCCAGCGTGCGGAACTCGATGCGCTTCTCGAAGCGCGCACCCTGGATGATGCGGTCGACATAGATGCCCGGCGTATGGATCTGGTCGGGATCGAGCTCGCCGACCTCGACCAGCTGCTCGACCTCGGCGACCGTGACCTTGCCGCAGGTGGCGATCATCGGGTTGAAGTTGCGCGAGGTCTTGCGGTAGATCAGGTTGCCGGACTTGTCGCCCTTCCACGCCTTGACCATCGAAACGTCCGCGCGGATGCCCTCCTCCAGCACGTACTCCTTGCCGTCGAAGGTCTTGGTCTCCTTGCCTTCGGCGAGCTTGGTGCCGGCCGCGGTGCGCGTGTAGAAGCCGGGAATGCCGGCGCCGCCCGCGCGCAGCTTCTCGGCGAGCGTCCCCTGCGGCGTGAGCTGCAGGTCGAGCTCGCCGGCGAGCACCTGGCGCTCGAACTCCTTGTTCTCGCCGACGTAGGAGGCGATGACCTTCTTCACCTGGCGCGTCTTCAGCAGCAATCCCATGCCGAAGTCGTCGACGCCGGCGTTGTTGCCGACGATGGTCAGGCCCTTCGCGCCGCTGTCGCGCAACGCGAGGATGAAATTCTCGGGGATGCCGCACAGGCCGAAGCCGCCCGCGGCAACGGTGATGTTGTCGCGCACGAGGCCCTTCAGGGCCGACGCGGCGTCCGGGTACACCTTTTTCATCGGATGCTCTCTTTCATGCCTTCTTGCAGCAGGCCCCGGATCGTCTCCGGGATGCGGATCGGCTTCTGCTTCTGCATGTCGATGAACACCACGACCGCGGCGCCATCCGCGTACGGCTCGGCTTCTTCGTCCACGCGCAGCTCATAGTACGTCCCGACGCTCGACCCGCTGGGCTTGCCGGCATAAATCTTCACCTCGACGGTGCCGGGATAGTTGATCGGGCGCCGGAAGTTGCACGAGGCGTTGGCGATCACGATGCCGGTGCTCTTCCAGGCCTCGTCGTCCGGGACCAGCGCGTCGAACCAGCCGATGCGCGCCTGCTCCATGTAGCGGAAGTAGACCGTGTTGTTGACGTGCCCCATCGCGTCCATGTCGCCCCAGCGGATCGGAATGCGCTCGACGTGCATGAGCGTCTGCTCTTCATTCTGCCCTTTGTCCATTGAGCGGCTGATTATAATTCGCGCCATGCCGCGCGAATCCATGCAATACGACGCCGTGATCGTCGGCGGCGGCCCGGCGGGGCTCGCCACCGCCATCCGCCTCAAGCAGCTCTCGCCCGGCACCTCGGTCTGCGTGCTCGAGAAGGGCTCCGAAATCGGCGCCCATATCCTCTCCGGTGCGGTAATGGACCCGCGCGGGCTCGACGAGCTCCTTCCCGACTGGAAGGCGAAAGGCGCGCCGCTCAGCACGCCCGTGACCGAGGATAGGTTTCTGTTTTTAACAGAAACTTCGGCGTTCGAGACCCCGGGGTTCCTGCTGCCCGGCTGCTTCAGGAACCACGGCAACTACGTCATCAGCCTCGGCAACCTGTGCCGCTGGCTGGCCGCCCAGGCGGAGAGCCTCGGCGTCGAGATCTTCCCCGGCTTCGCCGCGAACGAGGTCCTGTATGAAAAAAGCTCCGTCATCGGAGTCGCCACCGGGGATCTCGGTATCGGCAAGAAAGGCGAGAAAACCGGGGCCTACCAGCCGGGCATGGAGCTTCACGGCAAGTACACCTTCTTCGCCGAAGGCTGCCGCGGGCAGCTCGCCAGGCAGCTCGAGGAGCGATACGCGCTGCGAAAGGACGCCGACCCGCAGCAGTACGGCATCGGGCTGAAGGAGCTCTGGGATATCCAGCCCGGGAAGCACAAGGCCGGGCTCGTCATCCACACCGCGGGCTGGCCGCTCGATGCGCAGACCTACGGCGGCTCGTTCCTGTATCACCAGGAGAACAACCAGGTCGCCGTCGGCTACGTCGTCGGCCTGGGCTACCAGAACCCTTACCTCTCGCCTTACGAGGAATTCCAGCGCTTCAAGACCCACCCGGCGATCCGCGGCTTCTTCGAGGGCGGCAAGCGCGTCGCCTATGGCGCCCGCGCCATCACTGCCGGCGGTCTGCAGTCGCTCCCCAAGCTCATCTTCCCCGGCGGCGCACTGATCGGCGACGACGCCGGATTCCTGAACGCCTCGCGCATCAAGGGCAGCCATGCCGCGATCAAGTCCGGCATGCTCGCCGCCGAGGCGGCTTCCGCCGCGCTGAAAGCCGGCCGCTCCCGCGACGAATTGACCGCGTATCCCGAGGCGTTCAGCCAGAGCTGGCTTCGTGAAGAGCTTTGGAAAGCCCGGAATTTCAAACCCTGGATGTCAAAGGGTTTGTACCTCGGAACGCTTATGGTCGGCCTGGACCAGGTTTTGTTCAGAGGGAGGGCACCGTGGACATTGCGTCACGCGCATGCCGACAATGAGACGTTGAAAACCAAAGATGTCGAAAAACCGATCGCCTATCCGAAGCCCGACGGCGTGCTGACTTTCGACCGCCTCACCGATCTCTCCTTCTCGAACACCAACCACAACGAAGATCAGCCGCCCCACCTCACGCTCAAGGACGCCGCCGTCCCGGTAAAAGTAAACCTGGAAAAATACGCCGGCCCGGAGCAGCGCTACTGTCCCGCGGGGGTTTACGAGTTTGTCGACGTCGATTCAAATCCCAGGCTGCAGATCAACGCCCAGAACTGCGTGCACTGCAAGACCTGCGACATCAAGGATCCGACGCAGAACATCGTCTGGGTCGCCCCTGAAGGCGGCGGCGGGCCGAACTACCCGAATATGTGACGCGCCGGCGCGGCCGGGTCGTTGGCGGCGCGCAGCATCGGCTCGATCTTCTCCGCCGGCAGCGGCCGGCTCATGAGGTAGCCCTGGATCTGGTCGCAGCCGAGCTCGCGCAGCAGGCGCATCTGCTCGTCCTCCTCGACGCCTTCGGCGATGACCTTCAGCCCGAGCGTGTGCGCAAGCGAGACGATCATAGCCACGATATTGCGCGGATAGTTGGCGCCGCGCATGCGCATCACGAAGCTGCGGTCGATCTTCAGGGTGTCCACCGGCAGCCGCGCGAGGTAGTTCAGCGACGAGTAGCCGGTGCCGAAATCGTCCACCGAGATCTCCACGCCCGCGCGCCGCAGGATCTGCAGCTTGCGGGTGCTGTCGTCGATGTCGTCGAGCAGCACGCTCTCCGTGATCTCGAGATCGAGCAGCGGCGCCGCGCCGAAGCCGGAGATGGCCTGCAGCACCGAGTCGACGAAATCGCCCTGCTTGAGCTGGAGCGCCGACACGTTCACGGCGGTGCGCGGCACGATCAGCCCGAGCGCCTGCCAGCGCCGGATGTCCTTCACCGCCTGGCCGAGCGCCCAGCGCCCGGCGGCGAGGATCATCCCGGTCTCTTCCATGAGCGCGACGAACTGCGACGGCGGCACGAAGCCGAGCTCCGGGTCGTTCCAGCGGATCAGCGCCTCGAGGCCGGCGAGCTGGCTCGTGCGCATGTCGATCTTCGGCTGGTAGTGCAGCGCGAGGCGTCCGCCTTCGAGCGCGAGGCGCAGCCGGTTCTCGAGCGCGAGCGACCCGGCGACGCGCTCGTTCATGTGCGGCTCGTAGAAGAGAAAGCGCTGGCCGGTCTGCTTCGCCGTGTTCAGCGCGGTCTCGGCGTTCGCCGTCAGCGTCTCGCCGGTCGCGCCGTCGCTGGGGTAGACCGCGATCCCGGCCCGCAGCGCGACGCGCACCTCCGCGCCGTCCGCGGCGAGCGGCTGGGCAAAGGCCGCCGTGACTTTCTCGACCAGCTCGCGCGTGGCCTGGTTCAGGTTGTCGACGCCGGCGACGACGATCGCGAAATGGTCGCCGCCGACGCGCGCCACCGTGTCCTCGTCGCGCACCGTCTCGCTCAGGCGCAGCCCGATCACGCGCAGCAGCTCGTCGCCGGTCTTGCGGCCGAACGATTCGTTGACCAGGCGGAAGCGCTGCACGTCGAGAAACACCACCGAGGCGAAGCGCTTGTCGCGCCGCGCCGCGCTGAGCGCCTGCGAGAGGCGGTCGGCGAACAGCGTGCGGTTCGGCAGCCCGGTGAGCGAATCGTGGTACGCGAGATAGTCCATCCGCGCCTTCTGCGCGAGGTGGTGCAGCGCGAAGGAGATGTCGCCCGCGAGCTCGTGCAGCAGGCGCATCTCGTCCTCGTCGAAGAAGCCGCGCTGCCTGGCGTAGAGAAGCAGCGCGCCGACCGGCTCGCCGCCCGCGACCAGGGGCAGCACCGTATAGGACATGAAGCCTCTCTGCAGCGCGCCCTCGCGGCCGGCGGCCATGCCGGCGCTCTCGATGTCGTTGCACACGATGAACGTCGGCTCCGCCGGGAACTTCGCCATCCGCGGGTCGGCGCTGCCCTCGCCGCAGGCCGCCGCCGGCTGGATCGCCTGCGACGCCTTGTCGGGCAGGCCCACCGCGGCGAAGCCGAAGCCGCCGGTCTCGACCGCGATCCGGCAGGACTCGTCGAGGAGACTCTGCCGGTCCTGGGCGCGCACGATGAGGGCGTTGACGGCGCTGAGCATCGACAGCGTCCGGTTGAGGCGCTCGATCTTGCGCTGCTGGGTCTCGAGCGTCGCGGTCTTCTGCAGGAGCTGGTCGACCATCACGCGCAGATGGTCTCGGTCGAGCCGCTCCGCGCTCACTGCCGGCGATACTGGTCGCGAAGCCAGGACCTCGCTGACGGCGCGCAGGATGACATCGTTGTCGGAGGGCTTCACGAGGACGCGCCCTACGCCGTGCGCCTGCGCCAGGTCCTTCGCGCCCTGCTCGCCGAAATACGCGGTGTAGAAGATCAGACCGACCGCCTGCAGCGCCGGATCCTCGCGCAGCCGGCGCGCGAGCTCGTAGCCGTCCATCTTCGGCATCAGCACATCCGAGATCACCAGGACCGGCCGCTCCTCGCGGGCCTTCATCAGCGCTTCCCAGCCGTCGGCCGCCAACGAGACCTCGTAGCCGGCGACCTCGAGCAGCGAGCCCAGCGCTTCCCGGTTGGCGCGATTGTCGTCTGCGATGAGGATTGTTGTGGCCATGTCCCGATTTGCGTGGCGTCAAGTCCGGCCCGCAGGGCTAGGACCGGGCCCCGCGCCCGAATGTTCCTCCGCCGTCCGGACGGGCGTGACGAAGTTCGCACTCCGCCCCCATCCGCCCGGACGTAGCGAAGCCCGCGCTTGCGTCATAATGCGCCGGTGGAAATACGCTCTGCGCCGTCCGTGTCACGTTTCGCCCGGTTCGTGGACTTCTACCCGTTCTACCTCTCGCAACATTCGAACCGCACCTGCCGGCGGCTGCATTTCGCCGGCACGACGCTCGGGCTGGCCGCTTTCTTGCACGCCTTCTCCACGCTGAACTTCTGGTGGCTGCTCGCGGGCCTCGCGGCCGGCTACGCCTTCGCCTGGGTCGGCCATTTCTTCTTCGAGAAGAACCGCCCGGCGACCTTTTCCCATCCCCTGTACAGCTTCATGGGCGACTGGGCGATGTGGAAGGACATCCTCACCGGCAAGATCAGGCTCTAGAGCGCCGTGCCCGCGCACTTCTGGGATTCGGAAGCGCTGTACCTGACGATCGTCGCGCTGTTCCTCACGTGGGCGCTCCTCAGGATCACCCCGGCCGAGCGCGGCGTCTACCTCAACACGCTCTGGCTGTTCCTCCTCGGCGTCGCCGGCCAGGCCGTGGCGGCGCTCCTGTCGACTTTCGACGTGCCGCAGATCGCCGCGACGGTGGGCTCGGTGTTCCGCATCGTATCGGCCGTCGCGCTCATCCGCATCTGCGGCTTCGCCGCGTTCCGGATGCTGCTGCCGTTCATGGGACGCTCGCCGCCGCGGATCGTGGAGGACGTGGCGATCGTCGTCGTCTACGTCATCTACGGCTTCATCCAGCTTCGTGCCGTCGGCGTCGACCTTGGAAGCCTCGTCACCACCTCGGCAATCCTGACGGCGGTGATCGCCTTTGCGATGCAGGACACGCTCGGCAACCTGCTGGGCGGGCTCGCGCTGCAGGTGGACAACTCCGTGCAGGTCGGCGACTGGGTGCGGATCGACACGCTCGTCGGCAGGGTCCGCGACATCCGCTGGCGCTCGACGCTCATCGAGACGCGCAACTGGGAAACGGTGGTGATCCCGAACAGCCAGCTCATGAAGTCGCGCTTCGCCATCCTCGGCCGCCGCGACGGCTCGCCCCTGCAATGGCGCCGCATCCTCGATTTCATGGTCGATCCGGGCGTGCCGCCGGCGCGCGTCATCGCCATGGTGAACGAGGAGATGCGCGAGGTCGCCATCCCGAACGTCGCCCTCAGGCCGACCCCGAGCTGCGTCCTCATACAGTTCAACGATGGAAACCTCTGCTATCAGCTGCGCTACTTCCTGACCAACCTGATGGAAGACGATTTCACCGACTCGATGGTGCGCGTGCATCTCTTCGCGTCGCTGCAGCGCGCCGGGATCCGCATCGCCGAGCCGCAGCGCACCGTGCACGCCATCACGCGCGACGAGGCGCACGCCGAGACCGTGCGCAAGCGCGAGCTGACGCGGCGCCTCGAGATCCTGCGCGGGGTCGATCTGTTCAGCGGGCTCTCCGACGACGAGAAGGAGGAGATCGCCGAGCGGCTGCAGTACGCCCCGTTCGCGCGCGGCGACGTGATCACCAAGCAGGGCGGCACCGCGCACTGGCTGTACATCATCGCCTTCGGCGAGGCCGACGTGCTCTACGAGCCCCCGGGCGGCGCGGCGCGCCAGATCGGCTCGCTGCGCGCCGGCCAGTTCTTCGGCGAGATGGCGCTATTCGCCGGCGACGTGAGGCACGCGACCGTGGTCGCGAAGACCGACGTCGAGTGCTACCGCCTGGACCGCGCCTCCGTGCAGGGCCTCCTCCTCTCGCGGCCCCAGATCGCCGAGCACGTCAGCCGCGTCGTCGGCTCGCGCCGCAGCGCCATCGACCAGGCCCAGGAAGACTTCGCCGCCACCGCGAGCGCGCTGCCCGCGGAGCGCGAAGTGGATCTTCTCAAGCGCATTCGCCGGTTCTTCGGACTGGAACGCACGCCCTGACGGATCTTCATTCGCCGATCAGGCGATCCACCTTCCCGGTTTTTATCCAGGAAACGATCGCCCTGACGACGACCTCCTCGCGCCCCTGGTGCGAGTGCAGGTGACCGCCGCCGCAGGGATCGCCGTCCGGCACGCCGCCGCGCACCGTCACCAGATTCTCGCCGGCATATCCCTTCACGGTCGAGTAAGGCGTGTGCGGGCAAGCGTCGTTCTCGTTGTGAACATGAAGGACCGGAGCGGCGATGGCGCCGTAGGGAAAGCCGGAAAGCGAATTCGCGTACCCGAAGCGATTGTTCCCGTTCATCGACGACGAATGGATGCTGCCGCTGATCTCGTTGCCGAGATTCTTCGCGAGCCACCTCGAGCTGATCGTTCCAATGCTGTGGCCCATGATGAAAATCCTCGAGAAGCCGTGCTCGTCCCGGAGCTTCGCGATGACGCTTCTCACGTCGTCCGCGTGCTCCTTCGACGAGCGATAGCCGTCGAGGCAGCCCGTCAGGCGGCCACCGGATTCAGCGCCCCACTGGTCGGTGGGGCAGTCCATGACCACCAGGGCAATCCCCTCTTCCGCAAAAATCTGCTGATTCTTCCTCATGAAAGGCTGCAGGTTGCGCGCCTTGTCCGCGACGGATTGGATTCTCGCGATACCCGGGTAACCCCGGAAATACAGAAGCGCAGTGTCAGCAGGCTTGGCCGGCTTGGCCAGGATCGCCCGCTGGAACACGGGGGATTTCTTGAAAACGCCTTCCGTCCGCCCCCGGTCGATGTCGATCAGCACATCGTTCTGCGCACGCGCGAGCGAAACGCAGAGCAATGACCCTGTCACTACAAGCAATACGTTTCTCATATAGGTGCCATCACCGGCTCACTGGCCGTCAATGCCCGGCACCATGCTCACGTTCTGCCCCCAGGCCAGCGCAGATTTGCACCAGATACGCCGCTTCGGCGGCAACTGCGCTCTTTGCGCCAGGCAGCCCACTCTCAGCGAGTAACTTGGCGGGCTGTCCGAATCCGCGCACGCGGCCACCGGCGTGCCGCAATTGGGGCAAAAGGAGTGCCTGCGTTTCGTTCCGCTGTCGGCGGTCTTCACGTAAACCTTGGGACGGCCCGTCAGCAGCCGGTAGGTCTGCGCCGGAGCGGGAACTGAAACCCGGAAGACAGAGCCGGTAAGCATCTGGCAATCGGCGCAGTTGCAAATCCCGACGCGCTCCGGATCGATTTCCGCCTCATAGGTAATCTGCCTGCAGTGGCAGGATCCGGTGACTTTCATGGATTCGTATCGGCCGGCTTCTCTTTGCCCCAGCGCCACCGAGGCGGCTCACCCTTGAGCCAGCAGACGACGACAAGCAGGACTGTGAGAAAAGTGATCCCCGCGAGAAAAAGCTGAAGCTCTCGATCGGGGCGGAAGAGCAGCGCGTCGACGCCGACCAATCCGAAGTAACCCGCCAACACCGCCCAGCCCTGCCAGGAAGACGGCGGACCCCAGCCCCAGCCGTACCGTTTTGCCGGAAACCAATATTTCATGATCATTCCTCGAGCCGGACTAGCCCTGTGGTCAAGAATGCAGCGATCTCCTTCACGGCTTGGGCTTCGATCGGAAGCGAAGGATCGGTATAGGCAGCCTGCTGCTCTGCCGGTGACGTGGCGTGCTTAAGGACGTGATTCATGCCTTTAATCAGGCGCAGCTTGGCGCTTCTGTTCGCGGCAGCCAGCCTCTTCGCGTCATCGACCGTGATTTGTAGATCGGTCGTCCCTTGTACGATAAGCACTGGTACCTTGAGCGTGGCCATCTCCCGCAAAGGATCATATTTGAACAAGGAGATGAGATACGGTTGCACGCTGGGACGGTAGAGCGCCGCAAGCTCCTTCGGCGCGTCCGGCACAGTTCGGCCGGCGATGAGCTCATCCAGAATCTGGTTGCTCCTCGTCATTAGGTTCGGCGCGAGTTTTGTGTAAAGTTGGTCTCGGATCACCGCGGGCGCAGCTCGACTGCTCCCGGCGACGGAGACGAATGCATCTACCTTGGCCTGCTGCGCGGCGAGCATCCCGATCAGCGACCCTTCGCTGTGACCGACGAGACCCACACGCGAGAAACGGGCATCCCGACGAAGCCGGGCAACCCACTGGACGGCGTCGGCGACGTACGTTTCAAAACGGAGGTCCTCCTCCCTGGGCATCGCGGCCGCGCTCGCTGCAATCCCACGCTTGTCGTAGCGCAGGGCGGCGATCTGTTGAGCGGCCAGCCCCTGGCCCAGGAGCTTCAGGCTGTCGTTCTTCATCAGCGCTTGGTTACCGTCGCGATCCGTCGGTCCAGATCCCGCGATGATCACCACAACGGGACAGGGCACAGGACCGTTGGGCAAGTCGAGGGTCCCCTCGAGAGCACCGGTCGTTGTCTCGAGCTGAATGTGTTGCTCGATTCCCCATGCCCTGGCGCCCATAAGCGCCAAAACAGCGGCGCCGACTAACACGTGAACTCGGCGAGGTGTCATCTGAGCCTTTCTAACTAGTATTAGTTGACTGTGGCCGGCGGGCTAGGCGAAGAGGAACTGCTCGTCCGAGAGGGCCATTACGCCGGCGGAGCCGCGGACGATGGTGTCGCGCAGGCCCGAGGCCTGAACCAGGACGTGGTCGGCGTAGAAGCGGGCGGTGATGATTTTTGCTTCGTAGAACAGGTTGTCGGAGGCTTTGGAGGTCAGCTTTTGCTCGCTGATCAGCGCGGCGCGGGCCATTTGCCAGCCGCCGGCGACGATGCCCATGAGCTTGAGGAACGGGACGGCGCCGGCGAAGACGCCCTGGATGTCCTTGCCGGCGTTCGCCACGATGAAGTCGATGCAGTCGGAAACGGCGGCCGCGCCGGCGGCGAGCGTGCCGCGCAGCGCCTGGATGTCCGGGTTCTTCGATTTCGCCAGCTCGGCATCGAGGCGCTTCAGCTCCGAGACGAAGGCCTTCGCGGTGGCGCCGCCTTCGCGGGCGATCTTGCGGCCGACGAGGTCCATGGCCTGGATTCCCGTGGTGCCTTCGTAGATGGTGGTGATGCGCGCATCGCGCAGGTGCTGGGCGGCGCCGGTCTCCTCGATGAAGCCCATGCCGCCGTGGACCTGGACGCCGAGCGAGGCGACGTCGATGCCGGTCTCGGTGCTCCAGCCTTTCACGACCGGGATCATCAGGTCGACGAAGGCCTGGTGCTTCTTCTGTTCACCGGGGTTATTTATTTTTGAAGCAAAGTCCATTGCGGCTGCCACGACATAGGCAAGGGCGCGCATCGCCTCGGTCTGCGACTTCATCAGCATCAGCATGCGGCGCACGTCGGGATGGCGGATGATCGGCACGGTCTTGCCGCCTTCGATCAGGTCTTTGCCCTGCAGCCGCTCCTTCGCGTAGGCGAGCGCGCGCTGGAAGGCGCGCTCGGCGATGGCCACGCCTTCGAGCCCGACGCTGAAGCGCGCGGCGTTCATCATGATGAACATGTAGGCGAGGCCCTTGTTCTCCTCGCCGACGAGGTAGCCCTCGGCATTCTCGAACACCATCACCGCGGTCGGGCTGGCGTGGATGCCGAGCTTGTGCTCGATCGAGGCGCACTTCGCGCCGTTGCGCTTACCGAGCGTGCCATTCGGGTTCACCAGAAACTTGGGCACGATGAAAAGCGAGATGCCCTTGACGCCCTCGGGCGCGTCGGGCGTGCGCGCGAGCACCATGTGGACGATGTTCTCCGCCAGGTCGTGCTCGCCGTAGGTGATGAAGATCTTCTGGCCGGAGATGAGGTAGCGGTCGCCGGCTCTTTGAGCTTTTGTTCTTACTAAAGCCAAATCTGACCCGGCCTGAGGTTCCGTGAGGTTCATCGTGCCGGTCCACGAGCCCTCGATCATCTTGCCGAGGAAGGCCTTCTTGAGCGCGTCCGACCCGCAGAGCTCCAGCGCATGGATCGCGCCCTGGGTGAGCAGCGGGCAGAGCGAGAACGACATGTTCGAGGCGGTGAGCATCTCCTCCACCGCGGTCGCGACGAGCTTGGGCAGGCCCTGGCCTCCCCACTCCGGTCCGAACGGCAACGCGCCCCACCCGCCTTCGACGTATTGCTTGTAGGCCTGCTTGAAACCCTTCGGCGTCGTGACCGCGCCGTCCTTCCAGACAGAGCCTTCCTGATCGCCAGAATAGTTAATAGGATCAAGAACTTCAGAGGCGAACTTCCCAGCTTCCTCGAGGATGGCGTCGACCGTATCCGGCGCCGCATCTTCGTTGCCCGGAAGCTTCGCGACCTCGCGCAGGCCGGCGAGCTCGGTGAGCACGAACCTCATGTCCTTCAGCGGGGCGGTATACGCGCTCATACTCAGCTTGCCTTCTTCAGCTCCTCCACCAGGGCCGGCACGATCTGGAAGAGATCGCCCACCAGGCCGTAGTCCGCGATCTGGAAAATGGGCGCTTCCTCGTCCTTGTTGATGGCGACGATGACCCGGCTGTCCTTCATGCCCGCGAGGTGCTGGATGGCCCCCGAGATACCCACCGCCACGTAAAGGTCCGGCGCGACGATCTTCCCGGTCTGCCCGACCTGCCAGTCGTTGGGCACGAAGCCGGCGTCCACGGCGGCGCGCGAGGCGCCGAGGGCGGCGCCCAGCTTATCCGCCAGCGGCTCGAGCACCTTGGTGAAATTCTCGCCCGAGGCCATGCCGCGCCCGCCCGAGACGATGATCTTGGCGGAGGTGAGCTCGGGACGCTCCGATTTGGAAACTTCCCGGCTCACGAAGGCGGAAAGCTTCTTGTCTTCTGGAACAGGAATAGTTTCAACTTGTGAAGACCCCCCGGTAGAAGCGACCGCGTCGAACCCGGTGGTCCGCACCGTGATGACCTTGATCGGGTCCTTCGACTTCACGGTGGCGAGCGCGTTGCCGGCGTAGATCGGGCGCACGAAGGTGTCGGGCGACTCGACCGCGACGATGTCGGAAATCTGCTGCACGTCGAGCAGCGCGGCGACGCGCGGCATGATGTTCTTTCCGTTCGAGGTCGAGGGCGCGAGGACATGGGTATAGCCCTTCGCGATCGAAAGCACCACCGCGGTCACGTTCTCCGCCAGAAAATCCGCGAGGTGCGGCGCATCGGCGTGCAGCACCTTCTTGACCCCGGCGATCTGCGCCGCGGCTTTCGCCGCCTCCCCCGCCTGGTGGCCGGCGACCAGGACCGCGATGTCGCCGCCGATCTTCTGGGCCGCCGCGACGGCGTTCAGCGTGGCTTTCTTGACCGATTTGTTGTCGTGCTCCGCGAGAACGAGGATCGTCATCAGATGACCTTCGCTTCGTTGCGCAGCTTTTCCAGCAGGGCCTTGGGGTCGGCGACCTTGATGCCGGCCTTGCGCTTCGCGGGCTCGACGACCTTCAGAGTCGCGAGCCTCGGCGAAACATCGACCCCGAGCGCGTCGGGCTTCAGCGTCTCCAGGGTCTTCTTCTTCGCCTTCATGATGTTCGGCAGGGTCACGTAGCGCGGCTCGTTCAGGCGCAGGTCCGTCGTCACGATCGCGGGCAGCTTGAGCGAGAGCGTCTCGAGGCCGCCGTCGACCTCGCGCGTGACCTGCGCTTTATCGCCCTCGATCGTCAATTTCGAGGCGAAGGTCGCCTGCGGCCAGCCCAGGAGCGCCGCCAGCATCTGGCCGGTCTGGTTCGAATCGTCGTCGATCGCCTGCTTGCCGAGGATGGCGAGGCCCGGCTTTTCCTTTTCGACGATGGCTTTGAGCAGCTTGGCGACCGCGAGCGGCTGCAGCTCGCTCATTTCGCCGGACGGGGTCTCGACGAGGATCGCGCGGTCCGCGCCGATCGCGAGCGCGGTGCGCAGCGTCTCCTGGCAGGCCTGGGTGCCGCACGAGACGGCGACGATCTCGGTCGCGACGCCCTTCTCCTTCAGCCGCACCGCCTCCTCGATCGCGATCTCGTCGAAGGGATTCATCGACATCTTGACGTTGGCGGTCTCGACGCCGCTGCCGTCGGATTTGACGCGCACCTTCACGTTGAAATCGACGACGCGCTTGATGCTGACCAGGACCTTCATTGGAGAGGGGCTCCGAAAAGGAGCGGCGATTATAGCCGCGCCCCGCGTTCAATCGTTCGACCCGCCGGCCCGGAGAGAGCGGCTATTTCGATCCGCGCATCAGCCCCACCAGCCCGGCGACGGCTGCGACCGCGCCCCCAACCAGCAGCCACATGGCTTTATCGGTGGGTGAACCGGTGAAGAACCGGGAAACATCGGAACCAAGCGAGTTCGACGCGTTGACGCCGAAGACGATAAGCACGATACCTCCGGCAAGGAGTGCGAGCGAGAGCGGTTTATTCATGTTTTTCCTCTTTTGGGCTACGCAAGCATAATACGGCAGTACTGGAGGATTCTGATGAGCGACCTTTCACAGCTTCAGGTGCAATCCATGCGCGAGCGCGTGTCGCGCGAGGAATGGGAAACGCGCGTGGATCTGGCCGCGTGCTATCGCCTCGTCCATCACTACGCAATGGACGACCTCGTCTACAACCACATCTCGGCGCGCGTGCCCGGCGAGGAAGGCCACTTCCTCATCAACGCGTACGGCATGACGTACGACGAGATCACGGCCTCGAGCCTGGTGAAGATCGATTTCGACGGCAAGGTGGTGCAGGACTCGGGCACCGGCTACGGGGTCAACCATGCCGGCTTCGTCATCCACAGCGCGATCCATCGGGGCCGTGCCGACGTGGCGTGCGTCATTCACACCCACACGCCCGCGGGCATGGCGGTCTCGGCGATGGAATGCGGGCTGCTGCCGCTTACGCAGAACGCCATGTATTTCGGCGGCATCGGCTATCACGATTACGAAGGCCCGGCGGTCGATCTCGACGAGCAGAAACGGCTGGTATCCGATCTGGGGACCCACGAGGCGATGATCCTGCGCAATCACGGGCTTCTCTCGGTGGGCCGCACCATCGCCGAGGCGTTCGTGACGATGTACTGGCTCGACCGCGCCTGCCAGGCCCAGGTGTTCGCGGTTGGCAGCAATGAAAAACTCATTCTTCCGGATGAGGGTGTGGTGAAAACCACGAATGATCGCTACAAGCCCGGCCAGCGCCGCCGCATCGGCGAGCTGGAGTGGAGCGGCCTGCTGCGCCTCGTCGAGAGAAAGTATCCGGGTTTCCGCGATTGATGCTCAGAGACGATAAAGCGGGCCGGCCTTGAAGACAGTCTTGCTGATGGACCCGATCGCGGCGGAAGGCGAAGCGTTCCTTTCGAAAAGCGCGGCCGTCGTGCGCGCGCCCGACAGCACGCCCGACACGATCCGCCGCCTGGCGAAGGACGCCGACGGCATCATCATCCGCAGCAAGCTGCCGGACGACATCTTCGAGGCCGCGCCGCGCGTGAAGGCGGTCGCGATCCACGGCACCGGCACCGACCTCGTGCCCGTCGCGAGCGCCAACCGGCGCGGAGTGATGGTCTCGAACCTGCCCGGCGTGAACGCGCAATCGGTCGCCGAGTACTGCGTGATGGCGATGCTGATGCTCGCCCGGAATATCGTCGCCATCACCGCGGCAATGCGCACCAAGCCCTGGGACGAAGCGCGCAAGGGCGCGGTGCCGGCCGCCGAGCTCGAGCGCACCACGGTCGGCATCATCGGTGTCGGCGAGATCGGCCGGCGCGTAGCGAAGATTTGCGGCCAGGGTTTCGGGATGAAGGTGCTGGGTAATCAACGCCGTTTGAATAAATTACCGCCTGATGTTCAGCCTGCGTCTTTCGAGAATCTCCTGAAAGAAAGCGACTTTGTCGTAATCGCCTGCCCGCTCAATAAGGACACGCACCACCTGATCAACGACAAAACCCTCGGATGGATGAAGCCCACGGCCTGGCTCATCAACGTCGGGCGCGGCGCGGTGGTCGACGAGCGCGCCCTGATTCTTGCCCTGAAGGAAAGGCGAATCGCCGGCGCCATGCTGGACGTCTACGAGCACTACCAGATCGCGCCGGGGCACGAGCTGTTCAAGCTCGACAACGTCATCCTTACGCCGCACCTCGCGGGCGGAACCATCGCGTCGCGCGCGCGGGCGAGCATCGCCGCCGCGGGCGAGATGCTGCGCATGCTCGCCGGCGAGCGCCCGATCAACCTGGTCAACCCGGAAGCGCTGGATGCCCGGCCCGCAAATCACTGAGCGCCGAATGCCCGAGCTGCGAATCACCGACGTAAAGGCCTTCCCGACGTCCTTCCCGATCCCGGAGGCGAACCGCGTGGCGCTCGGCATCGGTACGGCCGTGAAGCGCGACGCGGTCCTCGTCAAGGTCACGACCAGCGGCGGCGTCACCGGCTGGGGCGAAGCCCACCACGGCCGCGCTCACACAGCTGTGGCGAAGTTGATCGAGACGACTTTAAAGCAACTGATTCTGAATCTGGACGCGCACGATGTCGTGGGCGTCTGGGACCGGATGTACCGCTTCCAGCTCGCGAGCCACGGCATGGGCGCCGGCGCCTGCCTCGCGATAAGCGGCATCGACATGGCCCTGTGGGACATCCGCGGCAAGGCGCTGGGTCTTCCTCTTTATAAGCTCCTTGGTGGCAGCAGGAAGGCCGTTCCCGCTTATGCCGGCGGCGTTTCGCTCGGTTATCAAGATCCCAAAACTTTGGTTGAAGAAGCGCGCAGATCGCTCGATCAAGGATATAAGGCCATCAAGCTGAGAGTCGGTGACTCGGTTGCGCGGGATATTCAAAGAATGCGCGCCGTACGCGAAGCGTTCGGCGATGAGCTGACGATTCTGACCGACGCCAATATCGGCTACAAGCTCGAAGACGTCCGCCGCGTCATGCCGGCGATGGACGAGCTCGGCATCGGTTGGCTCGAGGAGCCCTTCCCCGCTCACGACCACCGCAGCTACCGCGAAGCCAAGCTCTGCGGCCGAACGCCGCTCGCCGCGGGCGAGAACCACTACACCCGCTTCGAGTTCGACCGGGTGATCGAGGACGGCGCCATCACCATCCTCCAACCCGATCTCTCGAAGAGCGGCGGCATCACCGAGTGCCTGCGCATCGCGGCGATGGGCTCGGCGCAGAAGCTGCCGGTGCATCCGCACAGCTCCATGACCGGGCTGAACCACGCCGCCTCGATCCACTTCCTCGCCGCGATCGACAACGGCGGCTATTTCGAGGGCGACATATCGAAGTCGAACAAATTCCGCGATGAGCTGGTCGCCAACCCCGGCGCCATCGACGAGGACGGCAATGTCTGGCCGCTGGACAAGCCGGGGCTCGGCCTCGAGGTGGACGAAGAGTTCCTGAAAAAACATCCGGCCATCGAAGGACCGGGATACGTCTAAGGAGGATGCGTTGAAAAAACTTCTGCTGGTTCTTGCCCTTTTTCTGCCCCTCACCACGCTCGCCCAAAGCTATC